>Ga0206856_10383_pt2 | contig 11155 bp, 8 predicted proteins | sample Alteio_BWOrgCont_48_FD_152630 | JGI IMG/M metagenome (GOLD analysis project Ga0206856, IMG submission 152630) | Enriched cells from forest soil in Barre Woods Harvard Forest LTER site, Petersham, Massachusetts, United States -... | ecosystem: Environmental > Terrestrial > Soil > Temperate forest >...
TCAAGTGATGCCAGAGTTCGCTGTACTGCGTGTGATGTGCCGGAATTTTGTGCGGATATCCCGTTTGAAGGCGAAGTCGTGAAAAAAGAAAATAATTTCACCGCCAATTTCCCTTTGGAGCTTCCGGGCGGTTTGAATTTTAGCGACGAGAAAGCGCTTTGGGAAAAACCCGCACGGCTGCTGGCCAAAACAAATGATGGGCACAGGGTTCATGTGGCGGGTTCAGTTTTATTAGTTGAGCCAAGTGCAGCCTGGATCATCAGGCTTAACAAGATACAAGCCGCAGGTCCAATGAAGTTATACCAGAGATAGCTAATTCCCAGATAATGGTAGAGGACCAGAACAAGGATTTGAGATAGCACTGCAGCCCAAAAAATGGCGGTGCCACCTATATGCTTTAAAAAGAACGCGATGAGAAAGATAGCCAAGACCACTCCATAGAAAACCGAACCCACGATGTTAATAGCCTGAATCAAATTTTCCTGCAGATGTGCAAACAGAGCGAAGGCAAGCGCCACCAACCCCCAAAGCAGAGTGAACCATTTGGTGGCCTTGAGGTAGTGAGTGTCGCTGGCGTCGCGTTTAATGATGTGCCGGTAGAAGTCTATCGTGGTGGTTGAGCCAAGCGCATTTAATTCTGCAGATTTGGACTGGAGAGCGGCGGCGAAGAATGCTGCAAAGAGCAGCCCGATTAAGCCGTGGGGCAAATAGTTGAGGATAAACGTGACCAGAACGTAATCGGAATCATTGCCTTTTGCGTTTGAGTTATCTTTCTGCACCAGTGTTCTGACTTCATCGCGAAGAGCATTGCTTTTATCCAACGCTGCAAGCGCTTGAGCCTTTGCGGTTGTTTCAGCTGCGTGATCTCCATTGTGTTTAGCATCGAGCCATATTTGGATGAGTTGCTCCTTTTGTGCGTGAGCGGCATCAAATTCCTGTTGCAAGGCCTGAAGTTTGCCGTCTGTGTCGTATTGAACGGCCTGGTTCCAGGCGGATTGGTTAAAGAAAACCGGTTGTGGTTCGAATTGATAGAAAACAAATACGATGACGCCCAGCATCAGGATAAAAAATTGCATGGGGATTTTGAGCGCGGCGTTAAACATCAGGCCCAACCGGCTCTCGCGCAGGGAGGAGCCGGAAATGTAGCGCTGCACCTGCGATTGGTCGGTGCCGAAATAGGACAGCGAAAGGAAAAATCCGCCGAGCACGCCAGCCCAAAACGTGTAACGTTTTTGAAGGTCGAAGGAAAAACTCACCGCGTTGATTTTTTTGAAGCCGCCGGCCACAGTCAGGGCGTCGCCGAAGCTCGCGGGCAATTTTATCAGGAGGATGGCAAAGGCTGCTACCATGCCACCAAAGATGATGGACATTTGATATTTTTGAGTGAGGCTCACGGCACGGCTCCCACCAACAACCGTATAAATAATCACCAGCAATCCGCTAAAAATGATAGTGAGGTCCAGCCGCCAGCCTAACGCAGTGGATAGAATGATAGCCGGAGCGTAAATCGTAATGCCGGCGGCTAGGCCGCGTTGGAGCAAAAACAAACCAGCACCGAGCAGGCGCGTTTTGGCGTCGAAGCGCCGGCCTAAAAATTCATAAGCAGTATAAACATTTAGACGGCGATAAAGCGGCAGGAAAATGGCCGCCACAAAGATGAGCGCTAGCGGCATGCCAAAATAATTTTGCACAAAATCCAGGCCATTTTCGTATCCTTGTCCCGGAGTAGAGATAAAAGTGATGGCACTCGCCTGAGTGGCCGCTACCGAGATGCCGATGGTAAGCCAGCCGATATTGGCGTCTCCTTTTAAATAGTGATTCAGGTCGCGATGGTGGCGCGTGTACCATGTGCCATAAGCCGCAATCGCCAGCATGCTGCCGAAGAGGACAACGAAATCGAGGAGGTTCATGAATAGATCACCGTCAGCGCAAGCAGCAACAGCACCGACAAAACGAAGCAGCCGAAGACAAAAAGATAAACGCCGCGCCAGGTGCGGAAGCCTGGCAAGCCGGTAAGTTCGTCCCTGTCATTGCGAGGCGCATTGGCTGGCGGGATGTTGGCCTCCGGCGATTTCATTTTCCAAGCGAGACCAGATTGGCAAACAAGCGATAGGCTCCCGGCACGCCTGCGGGCAATTCCCGGAAAAACACCAGCCCGGTATAAACAAAATATCCCTTCCCGTAAAGCGCAACGAGCAAGCTGCCCTTGAGCGGCGATTCGCCAGTATCATTGCAAGCCAAAATTGGCGTCCATTGCTCCGCCCATTCGTCCGGGAAATAAGTCCCACGCTCCTGGACCCAGCCATCGAAGTCAGCGCTCGTGATTTTGTTCGGCGTGTTCAAAGCCGGATGGTCGGGCGCAAGAAAAGCCATTGGCGCGACGGGGTCCGTCACGCGGTCGCTGGAAAGATGCAGGCTATAAGGTGCAAGTTGGTCCGCTTTCAAGTCTCGGCCCGGCCGGTTGTATTGTTCAATGACGTTGCCGCCGTTATGTACATAATCGAACAGCGCCGGCAAATGCGTTGCGAGGTCAGTGCGGACATTAAATGCGCGCACGCCAATCACCACAGCATCAAGTTTCTTTAACTTATCGGGTGTGAGGTTCGTTCCAGTGAGCGTTGTCACTTGGTAGCCCATTTCTTCCAGGCATTGGCCCACGCTATCACCCGCGCCGGGAAGATAGCCAACGTTATGACCGCGAATTTTCATGTTCAAACAGACTGCCTTGAATTGCGCGCGCGGTTGCAACAGTAGCAGGGGAATGTGCGGATAATTGATGACTGCACGTCCATTGTTGTACCATTTGCCATCAACTTTTGCTTCCGCAGTGATGTTAGCCGTCGCTGACTGGCCTGGCGCGGTAACAATGAACGTGACCTCTGTCTGGTCGCCGGTCTTTGCGAGATTAAATGATTGCCTCGTGGGTGAGACTTTCCAACCTCCGGGCGCATCCAGTCGTAGAACACCCGCAATATCCCGGCGGTCGGCGACCACCGTTACCGTCATCGGGCATGAATTTCCGGGCCCGAATAATTTGACGCTCGACGAAAGATTTAATGTCACTGGCGAAATCACTTCCAGATCGCGAGTCTCGCCTTTATCTCGCTCGGCGGTGGCCTGTACAGGTCGATCTGGAACAACCAAAGTCTGGCCACCAACGTCAAACACTTGTTCTATCGGGAAGATCGGCGGATTTTCCGGCCGGGCAATGAGATTGGGATCCTCCACAACAAACATGCCGGGCGTCGGTGGTTCCCTTAACCAATATGGCTGGCTGACGGAAGTATCGCTGGGAAGCGTTTCTGCCGAATCACGGCTGGCAACCGCGCTAGTAGAGAGGTCCGCGCCCACGGCAAATTCACCATTGATGGACGGATACTTTGCGGCTACCCAACGAACCGGGACAACATCCGATTGAATCTTCGCAGTCATTTGCAGGTTGAGTGTTTCGCCCGGCACAACTTCAGCCTGCGGAACGGTCGTCACTACATTCAGGCCGAGACATTGTTGAATGATATGATCCAGCAGCTTTTGCTTTTCGTTTACAATCGGGTCGTACACAGCCACATCAGCCAGGCGCTTTTTGATTTCCAGCAGGGCAGGGACACTGGCCGCAGGATCTTGTAGATTGAATTTCGCGATGACGTCATCGGTGAGCTGCCCGATGTCCGCACCGCCTGGCACTCGAGTCCAGGTGGCGTCCACACCGTCCAGAATGTCGTTGGTCGCCGGGTCACCCGCGAGCAGCTCAAAACTTTCGTTTCTCGGGCCACTGTCGCCGCCACCGTTCCCAAAATTTCCAAAGCCCTGAGTTTTGTGCATGGAGCGGCTTTGACCGGCAATTTTCGAAAACGATTCGCCCGTCACCACATCGCTCCCGCCATCATTGATTCGAATAATGGGGTTTCCATTAGTGCCACCATTTTGAAAACCGCCCATGTTCCAGAAAATGCGTTTGGGCTGCCATGGCTTGAGTCCTTCCTGGATCTGGTCGGGAAATGCTTTCGGGTCACCGGCCATTTTAAATGCTTCCAGAGCCAGCATCGCCGACGCTGTGTGATGCCCATGCGTGCCACCGGGTATCAGTGAGAATCGCGTGATGACCACGTCCGGTCGAAACTCACGGATAACGCGCACCGTATCGGCCAGCACCTGTTCCTTGTCCCAAATTCCCAACGTCTCGCGGTAATCTTTCGAGAAACCAAAATCCATCGCACGCGAAAAATACTGCCGTCCGCCATCCACGTTCCGCGCCGCGAGCAATTCTTCCGTTCGGATGACTCCCAATTCATTGCCGAACTCGGGCCCGAGCACATTTTGTCCGCCATCGCCGCGAGTGAGCGAAAGGTACGCAGTGCGGTAATGCCGGCCGCGCGCAAGGTAAGCAATCAATTGGTTATTTTCATCGTCCGGATGTGCTGCAACGTAGAGTACGCTGCCCATTTCACGAAAACTATCCAGGTTCTGCAAAATGTTCGTGGATGATGACGGCCCTGCGACCTGCCCTGTGGCAGACAGGCAGAGCAGGGAGCAAATGGCGGTCGCCATTACAAAAGCCATCCAGTTCGCATTTAAACTGGATGGCTGAGATGGAGATTGAATGTCCTTGCGCGACGATCGCACGGTTAAAAAAATCAGGTAATGACGCCAGCTCCGCGCCACGTTATTTCTGGACCGTGAACGGCACGGAAAATTGTGTATTCTCCCACATCATTTTCAGCACTCCGCCGCCGGAATCACCCTTTGAGATCGCCATCGTGAATTCATCCACCGGCTTATCGAGCGTGGTCTTATCCAAATCCACCCGCGCCACATCATGATTCGTGTCCACCGGAATGCCCCAGCCCCCGAGTTGCGTGCTGAAGGCCAGTTGGGACGCCCCGTTTTCCTGCGGTATCATGTAAAGCGTATAAGCACCGGCCGGGATGGTTTTGCCACCGATCACAATGGACTTTTGCGTGAGGAGCAGCGTGGCTTCATCCGCGCCTAAACGCCAGGGTTCGCCGTAAGGCACCAGCCCACCCCAAATTTTGCGGGTCTCGGTCGTTCCGGGCTTCACGGTGAAGGGACGTCCGTAAGTGATCGTGACGCGGTTGCCGCTAATCCTTGCGTTAAAAGTTTCATGCGGGCTAACGCGTTTTTCCTGAGCCATGACCGGCAGTGCGCTGACCACGGCGAGGGTGACAAGTGCCAGGGTAGATATGATTTTCTTCATGTGACCTCCAACGGTTGTGTTTGGTTTGTGTTGAGACTTGGTATCGCAATAAATATGAGGAGCCGGGCTAAAAAGAAAGTAGAAAACAGGCATTCATTTTTAAGCCCTCAAAGTTCCTCTTTGGCTAAAAGTGGGGATGCCAAGTTTTTGCATCCGCGTATAAAGCGTGGAAGGCTTCAACCCCAGTTTGCTGGCGGCGCCATGCGGCCCCTTGATGTGCCACAGGGTGGTCTCGAGTGTCCTTAAAATGTGTTCACGTTCCACTTCCGCCAGCGTTACCGGCGGAATGGGCTGATGCAAATCCTGCAGGTACGCGACACTCAGGGTTTCTCCAGAACTGATGATCACGCTTCGCTCAATCACATTACGCAGCTCCCGAACATTGCCCGGCCAGACATAAGTCTGCAAAGCGTTCATCGTCTTTCGGGAAATTTTCGCGATTTTCTTTCCCATTCGCATTGAAAATTCTTCCACGAAATTCCAAACCAGCGCGGGAATATCTTCCACCCGTTCACGCAATGGCGGAACTTTAATCGGAAAAACATTGAGGCGATAAAACAGGTCCTGGCGAAAACGGCCTTTGCGCACTTCGTCGCCCAGGTCGCGATTGGTAGCGGCAATCAGTCGCGCGTTGACCCGAATTGTCTTTGGGCTACCTAGCCGTTCAAAACAGCCTTCCTGCAAAACACGAAGCAGTTTTGACTGCGTCTCTAGCGAAAGCTCGCCAATCTCGTCCAGGAATATGCTGGAATTGTCAGCCAGGTCGAAGCGGCCTCGTTGCTGCGCCAGCGCGCCGGTGTAAGCTCCCTTTTCACGGCCAAACAACTCGCTCTCCACCAGTGGTGGTGGCAAGGCCGCGCAACCGACCGTCACAATTTTGTTTTCTGCTCGCGGGCTAAGACTGTGGAGTGCCCCGGCTACGAGTTCCTTGCCCACGCCAGTTTCACCGCAGATTAAAACCGTTGAGTTGGTAGGAGCCACCAGGCGCACCTGGTCGAGGACTTTCCTGATCGCTTTGCCAACACCAACGATGCCGTAAAAAGGTTCCCCGGGTCTGGTTTCTCTTTCGAGATATTCGTTCTCAGCGTGCCAGAGTGATCGGGTCGCGCCTGGAGAATGAGAGAGAGGAGAATTTTGTGTTTCGTCAGCAAGCGAGTCCTGCTGGTTTTTGGAAAATTTGGCGTCCCTCGTGATTGTAGATTTATGCTTTTTCATAAACTTCACCTTGCCATTGCCTATTTGCGAGCCCGAACAGATTCTTACCAAATCACGCGCCACGCCGGAAACCTGTTCGCCTGTCTCAATCATGTCAGAGCCTTGCATCTAGCACAACTACATTTCGAGAGAAATGATGATTATAAGACGGCATATCGGCTTAAAGACGACCTGCCGACTCGATTGCATCTCATGGACTATAATTGTGAGCGCTTTCGAAGATGAATTGTTCCCATGCCCGACAAATCAAGATAAGTGCAAATAAGATTGATTTTGCAATGCGCGGATCAAACCCGTAATTTTAAAATCACTACATGAAAAAAGTTCTCGGTTCGTTCTTTTGGATTTTGGTGGCAATTCTTGGGGCAATTGCCTATTCCACCCTGGCATTTCACAAAGGAGAACCGATCAATTCCGCCTATCTTATCATCGCCGCCATTTGTACTTATACCATTGGCTACCGGTTTTATTCCAAGTGGATTGCTGCGAAAGTTCTCACGCTCAATGATCGGCGTGCTACACCCAGCGAAGTACATGACGATGGACGAGATTTTGTTCGCACTAACAAATGGGTCGTTTTCGGCCATCACTTCGCCGCTATTGCCGGACCCGGCCCATTGGTAGGGCCTGTGCTCGCTGCTCAATTCGGTTATCTGCCCGGCACATTGTGGATTTTAATTGGTGTCGTGCTCGGTGGCGCCGTGCAGGACTTCGTCATTTTATTTTCTTCTATGCGGCGCGACGGCAAATCCCTTGCCCAAATGGTCAAAGAAGAACTCAACTCCACAGCGGGTGTGGTGACACTAATTGCCGTCCTTTCCATCCTCGTGATTTTGCTGGCAGTGCTCGGACTGATCGTTGTGAAAACGCTGGCTGAAAGTCCGTGGGGGATTTTCACCGTCGGTGCTACTGTTCCTATTGCCTTGCTCATGGGCTTCTATTTGCGGTTCCTGCGCATCGGCAAAGTCATGGAGGCCTCCGCTTTTGGCGTCGTTCTTCTTTTGCTCGCCGTGTGGGGTGGCAAGCTGGTTTACGCAAACCCGGCATGGTCTCATTTCTTTGGTCTGAGCGGAAATACGGTTGCCTGGATTCTGATTGGCTACGGAGTGATCTCCAGTAGCCTGCCGGTCTGGATGCTTCTTGCTCCCCGGGATTATTTAAGCACTTTCATGAAGTTGGGCACTATTGTCGCGCTGGCACTAGGAATTCTATTGGTATTGCCGGCTCTTCAACTGCCTTCAGTCACCAAGTTTACCGACGGTTCCGGGTTGGTCGTGGCTGGTAAATTGTTCCCTTTCTGTTTTATCACCATTGCGTGTGGAGCAATTTCTGGTTTTCATTCACTCGTCGCCAGCGGCACAACGCCAAAGATGATTACGCGCGAAAGTTATGCGCGCCAGATCGGCTACGGTGCGATGTGTTGTGAATCCTTCGTAGCCATCATGGCGCTTATCGCTGCCTGCGCGCTCGATCCCGGTGTTTACTTCAGCATGAACATCAAAGGCGACCCCGCAGCTACTGTGTCTCATGTCACCGCGCTTGGTTTTCCTGTGACCATCGACCAGATGAACACACTGGCCAATGACCTTGGCGAAAAAACTCTCTTTGGCCGCACCGGTGGAGCCGCTACGCTCGCGGTAGGCATGGCGCACATCTTTTCCAAGGCTGTTAATGGTCGTTGGCTCGATCTCTGGTATCACTTCGCCATCATGTTCGAAGCGTTGTTTATCCTGACGACGCTGGACGCCGGTACAAGGGTAGGGCGATACCTCATCCAACATGTCCTGGGTCGTGCCTGGAAACCGCTCGGCGATCCCAAAAGCCTCATCGGTCCACCGGTTGCCGCTGGACTAATGGTCGTGGCGTGGGGTTATTTTCTAATTCAGGGGATCCGCGATCCACTGGGCGGTATTAATTCCCTCTGGCCGCTGTTTGGCATCGCCAACCAAATGCTCGCAGCCATCGCTTTGTGCCTCGGAACAACCATCATCCTGAAAATGTCGATCATTAAGAAAAATGCCATCGGCAAGCACTGGTTTGCCCTGATAACACTCGTTCCACTGGTTTGGCTGGTGGCCGTGACATTCACCGCAGGCATTCAAAAGATTTTTGATCACGATCCTCGAATCGGTTTTTTAGTTCAGGCAGATAATCTCCACCAGCAGGCGTCTGTCTTGGTAGCAAATCTGGCCACTGCCAAAGCGGGTGGCGACGCTATGGTCATTGCAACGGCTGTAGCAGCACTTCACACCAACCGTGCGCTGGAATTTAATAATCTACTGGATGCCGCCGTCGCCGGAACTTTTCTGGTCCTGGTAGCCATTATCATTCTCATGAGCGCTCGCGAATGGATTCTTTTGTTGTCGCGGCACAAGCCCGTGCAACTGCACGAGACCACGCCTGTTTGGCTGCCGGATTATGCCGTGACCGAAGCTGGTCCGGATTTCAAAACTGCCGCTGGCACCGCGGCCATTGCTTTGGCCCTTGCGAGGGAATTGTCTGGTGAATCGCATTTCGAACGGGCGAAGCAGGCGCCGTGTGCCTGCGCGAACCATTCTGACCCGCAGATTTTCGTTCAGACGACCAACGAGCGTTATAATGGCGTGCGACGCTGTTGTTAAACTCGCGGGAGGGCGGCAAAATAAAACTTCAAAAGTTTTGAAATTTGGCAGCACCATCGTAACATTACGGCACTTGCTGCAAAAATGATGTCATGAATTTGACGGCACATTCCGTAAATTATTTTTTGTCCATTGTCATTCCGGTTTACAACGAAGAACCGGCGTTACCGGCTTTGTTCAAGGAATTGGAACGCGTGCGCGGCGACCTCGCCAAAGCGAACGGCTCGGTGGAAATCGTCCTCGTCAATGACGGCAGCAAGGACAAAAGCTGGGAGTTGATCGCAGATTTCTGCCGCACTCATGCGGATTGTGTAGGTGTAAATCTCTCGCGCAATTTCGGTCATCAACTATGCCTCATCGCCGGCCTCGAAACCGCGCGCGGCGATGTCGTGGTTTCCATGGATGCTGACCTCCAGGACCCGCCTGAAGTCATCCAGCAAATGATTCAGGCCTATCGTGAAGGCTATGATGTCGTCTACGCCACTCGTCGCGAACGTGGTAATGAAACGTTTACCAAACGATTCACCGCCCACTTTTTTTACCTTCTCATTGAGAAATTAAGCGGCGTCCCCATCCCGCGCAACACCGGCGACTTCCGCCTATTAAGCCGCCGCGCGTTGACCGAACTGTCGCGCCTTCGCGAGACGCATCACTTCCTTCGTGGCCTTGTTCCGTGGATTGGCTTCCCTCAAACGCAAGTGTTTTATGACCGTGCCGATCGCGTCGCGGGTGAGACGCACTATCCGATGCGCAAAATGATGCGCTTTGCTTTTGATGGCATCGCCTCCATGTCAGCCATGCCGTTGCGGCTCGCTTATGTATTCTCGCTGCTGCTCTTTGCCGTTTTCGTTGGTTACATTGTTTACGTACTCTACCAGCATTTTATCTGCGGAAGCGTGCTCGTGGCCGGTTGGACGTCCATCATGTCCGCCATCACCATCTTTGGCACTATTCAACTGCTCCTCTTTGGTGTGTTTGGCGAGTACCTTGGTCGCGTTTACGAACAATCCAAAAACCGGCCGCTCTTTATCGTGCAGGACATCGTGCAGGCGGACGCCAGCTTGCCGCCGGCATCACCTAAAATTTAAATGTTCGCTTACCTTCGCCAGATAAATCCCACCCGGCTCGTCATTTTTCTCATCATAGTAATCGGCTGTTTTCGGCTTTGGTATGCGACGCGCATCGGCCTCGTCGCCGACGAAGCCTATTACTGGTTGTGGGCCCAGCATCCCGCGCTTTCCTATCGTGACAAGGGTCCCTTCGTAGCCTGGCTCATTTGGCTGGGGACTAAGATATTTGGCAACACCGTGTTTGGTATTCGTTTTTTTGCCGTCGTCTTAAGTGCCGGGGTGGGATGGCTGATTTTTTCGCTGGCTAAGAAGTTATACGATGAACGCACTGCGTTGTGGTGTGTGCTAATGGCTCTGCTCATCCCCGAGATGGCCGTCGGCTCCATCCTGATGACCATTGATACGCCCAGCGTTTTTTTCTGGGCGCTGGCCGCCTTGCTCTTTTGGAATGCGCTGCACAACGATAAAATTTCCACCTGGTTCTGGCTCGGTCTGGCAGTGGGCGCTGGTTTTCTGGCCAAATTTACCAATGGCGTGCAACTCATTTGCATTGGCTTTTTCCTGTTGTGGTCAAAAGAACATCGCCGCCTCCTGTTCAGCCCTAAAATTTTTGTCATGTGCGCGGCCTTTCTTTTGGCGAGCCTGCCCATTTTAATTTGGAATGTGCAAACCGGCTGGGTTCATCTCATGGCCTTGCACTCGCGGAGCGGGGTGACCGATTCATTTCATATTCGGCCCGACGCCTTTTTCACCTTTGTCGGCTTGCAATTCGTCGTCGTATCACCGCTATTTATGATTGGTATCGTTACTGCCGTCATCGGTCTCCTGCTAAAAAGCAGAAACGACCTAAAGACCCAGTTTCTCTTGAGCCAGTTTCTTCCACTTTACTGTTTGTTTGCTTTCTTTGCGCTGAACAATGCAGGCCAGCCCAATTGGACCGTTCCCGTCTTTGTCACGGGTATTATTTTCACCGTCGTTTTTTGGCATCACCTCGCGCAACGCAAGCCCCAGTGGCGTTACGGCGTCATCGCTGC
>Ga0206856_10394_pt1 | contig 11129 bp, 8 predicted proteins | sample Alteio_BWOrgCont_48_FD_152630 | JGI IMG/M metagenome (GOLD analysis project Ga0206856, IMG submission 152630) | Enriched cells from forest soil in Barre Woods Harvard Forest LTER site, Petersham, Massachusetts, United States -... | ecosystem: Environmental > Terrestrial > Soil > Temperate forest >...
GTCCATGCGTGACGCCGGGAATGGGAGAAAAACGCGTGATAAGCACGTCGGGCCGGAATTCACGGATAACGCGCACGGTGTCGGCCAAAACCTGCTGGTGATCCCAAATTTGCAAAGTGGTCGCATAGCTTTTGGAAAAACCAAAGTCAAAGGCACGGGAGAAAAACTGCCGCGCGCCATCAACGTGCCGGGCGGCCAACGATTCCTGTGTCCGGATAACCCCGAGTTCCTCGCCGAATTCCGGGCCAAGTTCATTCTGTCCGCCATCGCCACGATTTAGCGACAAGTAGGCTGTACGGTAATAGCGTCCGCGTGCGAGGTAGGCGAGGAATTGGTTGTTCTCGTCGTCGGGATGCGCGGCGATGTAAAGCACCGTGCCCAGTTCGCGAAAACTGCGCAAATCCTGCAATATTTCAATCCCCGTGGGAGTCGACGGCAACGTAGAAGGTGCCGTCTGCCCGTGCGAGCCCGCAACCAGCATTGCCGTCAAAGCAATGCCAACCGACGCAAGGCGGGAACTCCAGTGGCCTCGACGCATGGCGAAAAGAGCAGCGGGCGTTTACTTTTTAACCGTGAAGCCCACGGAATACTGCGTGGTTTCCCAAAAGGCTTTGATGATGCCGCCGCCAGTCGCTGGATCGGCCACCAAGGCGATGGTGAATTCGTCCACCTGGGCGTTCAACGTATCCTTCTTCATGTCCACGCGCGCAAGTTCATTGGCCTGAATGGCCGGCGTGTAAGGAATGCCCCATTGGCCGATTTGTTTGTTTATAATCAATTTGGTCGTACCTTTGTCGTCGGGGAACATGCAGAGGGTGTACGCACCGGCCGGTACAGTCGTGCCGTTGAAATCGAGCGGGACTTGAGTGATGAGCGTCGTCGCCTCGTCGGACCCCATGCGCCAAACTTGGCCCCACGGCACCAGTGCGCCCCAGACTTTGCGCACCTCGGTGGTGCCGGCTTTTTTAGAAAGTGGTCGGCCATAAGTAATTGTCACCAACGGCGCATTTCGTCCGCTGCCGACGTGTAAACTAATGGTCTCGTGCGGACTGAGGCGGGCAGCAGGCGCAGGCGGTGGCGCGATCGGTGCAGCAGCGGCGGTGTCTGCCGGAGCGGCCGCAGTTTGGGCAGCCAGCGGCAAGAAACCGAAGATCGAAGTGACAGCAAGAACAAGGAGGTAATTTAAGTTTTTCATAGGGGGTCTCCACCGGGTGGTGGCAATACTACCTTAATTTCGGCACGCTCTTACTCGGTAGTCAAGGGGGGAATGGAGTCCCCGGGATGACATTAAAATGGCAAATGTAACCTTCGCTCCTTGCCCCGCCGGGAAATGTGGCGTTGCCTTCCCGGGTTTTCTGCCTTTTTTTGCCTAATCATGTGCGGCTCCCTGCCTTTGGGTTTTCTGTCCCTGCCGTTATTTGTGGATTCGCCCATAACCTGGGTCATCACCATTTTCTGGATTTGGATGCTGGTGGACGCCATCCGCCGCGGGGAATGGCTGTGGGTCTTTTTCATCATTATTGGTTCGGTGCTAAGCGCCGTGTTTTATTTCTTCCTGGTCTATCGCGCCATGCCGTCCGCCACCCAGGGCTTTGAACTGCCCGGGGCACAAGATCGACGGCGCATCAAGGAGTTGCAGGCGCAAATCCACCACCTCGACAAGGCCCACCACCACTTCCAACTGGGCGACATTTATTTCCAAAAAGGTAAATTAAAGGACGCCGAAAAGTGCTACCGCGCGGCCCTGGAACGCGAACCGGATGACATCAATACCCGCGCCCACCTCGGCCAATGCTTGTTGCGACTGAACCGACCCACCGAGGCCCGCCCATTGCTCAGCGCGGTCGTGGCGGAAAACCCCAAACACGAATACGGCTATTCAATGATGGCGCTGGCCGAAACGCTGACCGCCTTGAAAGAAACGGATGCCGCCCTGGAACTCTGGAAGCAAGTCACCGCCGCCCACACCTATGCTCGCGCGAAAGTGCAGCTCGCGGAAATTTACCTGGCCAAGAACCAGCGCGACCTCGCCTTGAAGGAAGTAAAAGAGGTACTCGAGGACGACCAGTACGCACCCGCCTTCCAGCGCAAACGCGAACGGGTCTGGGTTCGTCGGGCAAAAAGCCTGCAAAGGAAAATGTAGCGACGAACTTGGATTACTACTTTGTCACCGGTGCTGGGCAAGTTTGGGAAACCGCTGAATTGCGCCGCCGGGCAACTGCAACCAGACCCACCAACAAGGCCACTGCACCCGTCAACATACTGGTAGTGCCTGGCTCCGGCACCGACGTACTGACCGCCTCGCCCGTGACCGAGATATTGCCGAAGCGCCAGTTGCCGGAATTGTTATTGTAAACGGTTTGCGTCGTGTTGTTGGACGAGGCTGCAGAATAGGTATTGTTGCCGAAAACCAGATCGTAGGCCGAGACGAGACGGAAACCAAAATTGGGATCATTATTCGCGCCGGTAATCGAAGAGAGGTTAAACGAGTTGGTCGGGCTGGTCGTGGCAAAGTAATCATTCGATACCGCCACCAGCGGTGCATTGAAGTTGATCCAGGAACTGGTGTTCCCGATATTCAAATTGTACTGTTCCTGCAGGTCGCGCACTCCCTGGGTGGTGGAGTAAAAATCGAAACTCACCGAAATATTTTGGAAACCGAGAGTACTGACATCAAACTCGGCCCCCTGGGAATACTCCGGCGCAGCCAGATTCCAACCATTGTTGGCGGAGCCGGTGTCGCCGGTGCCTTTGACGCCACGGACACGCCAGAGAAATTCCGTTTCCGAAGTATTCGCCACGCCGCTGGTGCTAACCACGTCGCCAGAAGCCACCGCGCCCACGCCGGATGCGCTGCCATTATACACGTAGCTGTTAGTCATGCCCAACATGGAGGCCGTGCCGGCGCCAAGGGTTGGCGCTGGCGAATTGTCCCCTGCGCCGGCCGCGGCGGTAAAATTCCATTGGGTGATAATCGTCTGCGCATGGATGGAGGACACGGCAGCGATCATCGAGATGGAGGCAAGCAAGATGGTGATTAGGACGCGTGAAAGGTGCATAAGGATGAGAGATAAGTGTTAAAAAATGGTGCAAAAAAATGTCCGGGCAACGGGAGTTTGTGAAACGTTCCTAACTTGTCAGAGAATTGTCAGTGAGCAAGTCAGTTGAGGCCTATTTTCCCAATCGTTACGTGAACGCCGTCAACGCGTGGCTTTCGCCACAATTTTGCCAAACCACTGACACAAATGACCACCAATAGTCACAATTCTCCGGCAAAATTTATTCCAGTAAAAAACTTTCGCTCAAATTTATGCCCGCGCATAAATTTTCGCCCTCCTGCCAATAAGTTTATTCCGTCACTGTGTACGTCGCAGTCATCCCGGCGCGAATGTGGTCGGCCACATGGCAGTGAAACATCCACGCTCCAGCATTGTCAGGCACCATGTCCACCGTGTGCATGCTGCCGGGCAGAAGTTCAAGGACATCGGTTGAAAAACCGCGCTCCTTGACGACATTGCCGTGCCAGTGCGGCGTATGCAGGTCAGCTTCATTGCCCAAGCCGAGGACATACCAGCGCACGCGTGAGCCTTTTTTCATTTCCAAGCCCGGCAGGTTGCCAAAAATGTAGCCGTTGATAGCGTGCTTTTGCGCGGCCTCGTGTTCGTCATCCGACATATCCGGTTTCGATTCGTCGAAAATCATAAAGAGGGTGACGAATTCCTGGTCAATATCGTCGGGTGTGGCGTCGGACCGCGCGTGACGGCGCGAGGTAATAACAATCGGGCCAACGAGTCCGTCGTATACATCCTGCACAGAGTTGACGTGCGAGTGGTAGAGCCAGACTTTCGAGCCGCCTTCGGCCTCGGTCGGTCCGGCATCGTCACGCACGGTCCAAGTGTAGGTGTATTTTTCACCGGGGCGGACTTCTGCGCCCTGGCCTAAATCACCCATGGGCATGTCCATCATCGCCATACCCGTGCCGCCGCTGGCCATGTCCATCGCCGCACCTTCGTTGGCTTTGTCGTATTTGAGGCCGTGCGGGTGAATGCTGTAGGGCTTTTCCGCTTTGTTATAGAGTATAACTTTGATGGTATCGCCCGGCACGCCGCGAATAATCGGCCCAAGAATACCGAGCGAGGCAGGTTGCGGTGTTTTGGTCGTGAAAGTGTCATCCGTATAACCAATGTAGCGGACTTTTTGGTATTTCGTCTGCGCGCCCCACGGTAAAGGCAATCGTCCACCATCCGGCTGGCTCTTGCCCGTCGGCGCGTAATCCCAAGTGATGTTCTCGACTGCAATGTAGTAGGTGCGGGTCTGTGGGCGATAGGTGAGTTCTTTCCAGTAGCCGAGGAAGTTGGGCCAGTTGGCGAGGAGCGCGGTGGCAACGGCCAACAATAACAAACCGCAGAAAGCTTTTTTGAATTTAGAGCACATAAAGTCGGCCAGATGTATTCCTATTTTAGTCAGCCGAATCAGGCTTTAAGGGCCAAGTATTGAGGTCAGCACAATCATCAACAAATCGCTCACTCGAATACATCGCACGCCAGCCACCACCACCCATATACCAACCTGCTAATTCACTAAGTCCATCCTCAGGCAAATTGATTACTTTCCCGTTTGAAGCTGTAAATGAAATTTTTAACATCCCTTGATCTATCGCATGCAGAAGGTGAAAAATAGTGTCGTCGACAATGTCGGGTATTAAAACAGTCGCAACTGGGTCTAATTGGGCATGTCCACCAGTAGCTGCCTGCCTCCAGCGCTTTGCGATGATATGCTTAACATCCGGCCGCAACACACGGTCACTACTCTGGATTGCGGCATCCCTGACCTGTTGTACAAGTGTCTTCGCAAATTCGTTAATTTCAGGGCTAGGCATCACTCCATCCTCTCTAAAATATTTGGGTTAATTGTAATCCTTGCTACTCCACCCTCCCCCACCCGTCAAAAACAAACGAACCGCCTTCGGCACCCTTTCGGATGCCAAAGGCGGTTCGGTAATTCGCCGGATTCGATGAAGGGACTCGCGACTTACTTCGTCGGGACGGTCGCAATCGTCTGCAGGATGCGGCTGGCGATCTTGTAGGGGTCCCCTTGGGAGTTCGGGCGACGGTCTTCGAGATAGCCCTTGTAGCCGTTGTTGACAAAGCTGTGCGGGACGCGCACCGAAGCGCCACGATTCGCAATGCCGTAGTTGAATTTGTCGATGGACTGCGTCTCGTGCAGACCGGTCAGGCGCAGGTGGTTGTCCGGACCATAGACGGCAATGTGCTCGTTCTTGTACTTGTCAAACGCCGCCATGAGGGCCTCGAAGTACTCTTTGCCGCCGACTTCACGCATGTGCGTGGTCGAGAAGTTGGAGTGCATGCCGGAACCATTCCAGTCGACGTCCTTGCCGAGGGGTTTGCAATGCCAGACGATGTCCACTTCGTACTTTTCGCACAGGCGCATGAGGATGTAGCGGGCCATCCACATCTGGTCGGCCGCGCTCTTGGAGCCTTTGCCGAAGATTTGGAATTCCCATTGGCCCTTGGCCACTTCGGCGTTGATGCCTTCGTGGTTAATGCCGGCGTCGAGACAGAGGTCGAGGTGCGTGTCCACAATCTCGCGGGCGATGTCACCCACGTTCTTATAGCCGACGCCCGTATAGTACTCACCCTGCGGGGGCGGGAAGTTACCGCCGGGGGGGAAGCCGAGGGGAGCGCCATCTTTATAGAGGAAATATTCCTGCTCGAAGCCAAACCAGGCACCCGGGTCATCCAGTACCGTGGCGCGGGCGTTGGAGGGGTGCGGAGTCTTCATGTCGGGCATCATGACTTCGCACATGACGAGCACGCCGTTTTTCTTGGTCGTGTCCGGGAAGACCGCGACGGGTTTGAGCATGCAGTCCGAACTGCGGCCTTCGGCCTGTCGGGTGGAGCTGCCGTCAAAGCCCCACATCGGGAGCTCTTCCAGCTTGGGAAAGCTCGCATATTCCTTGATCTGTGTCTTGCCGCGAAGATTCGCGACGGGCTCGTAGCCGTCGAGCCAGATGTATTCCAATTTATATTTCGCCATGGGAGTTATGGGATGTGTGTTTCCTAGGTTGGTTCGCCAAATCAGACCCATTTTTCGGGCATCGGCATGACTAGGAGCAAGAGAATTAGCAAATTGGATGCCATTTTAGCAAAAAAATTATGCAATGAGCCTCAAAATTCATGGAGGGGCCTGGCTACCAATCCGCCTTGGAGCCAGTTTTAGCCCGGAAACTTGCCTGTTTCGGCCTGTTTACGGCCACTCTGGATACAAAGCTGCTCTGTGCTCCATTCTTGACCCAACCACCCCCTTGCGCCTTTCCAAACGGTTCAAAATGCGCGATATTGAGCATTCGCCACCCATTTAGCTCCGCCACCCCACCATGGAAAAGGTCAAAGACACTCTCCGGTCAACCGTCCGCCTTAGCTATGACGGACGGGTGTTTAAGGCCTACCATGGGCCGGATGCGAAACAACGCTTTGAGAACGAAGTCCGGGTCCTGCGCCACCTGGCAGACCACGGCTGCACCTTCGTACCCAAACTTTTAGAGGCCGACCCGGAAGAATTGAGCATTGTCACCACCAACTGCGGCAGCCGGGTCGAGCATCTGGACGCCGACCGCCAAACAGAACTGTTTGCCGAGCTGGATCGCTACGGTGTTCACCATGAAGATATCGATATCCGCAATGTCACTTACCGACCCCAAGACGGGCGCTTTTGCCTGGTTGATTTTGAACTGGCGACGATAAAGCCGGAAATTGGATAAGGGGCCGATTTAGCTACGGCTTCGTCTTTGGAAACAAACTATCTATCGCCGCAGTCAATTCATCATTGGAAAAAGGCTTGTGGAGCACGCACGCCGCTCCCAGCTGTTGGGCGGTCTTCAGATAGTTTGAGGCCGAGACCCGACCGCCGCCAGACATGGCGATGACTTTCACGCCGGGCCACTTTTTTCGCAGTTCGATGATGGTCTCGATGCCCTCCTTTTCGGGCATGATCAGGTCGGTAAGCACGAGGTCGGCCTGGACGCGGGCGAATTGGGCAAGTCCCTCTTTGCCATTGGACGCTTCCGTGACGGTGTGACCCAATTGCTCCAAATTTTCGCGAAGCATGGGGCGAAATAAATCGTCGTCATCAATGATGAGCAGATGGGCCATAATTAGTTAGTTGATTGGGCCTTCAAAACGCGGTGGACGGCGAGACCCAGCGACTGCATGGTGTGGGGTTTAAGCATTATCTCACAAATTCCCATTTCGCGCACCCGCTCCTGGGTCAAATTTGCGCTGTAGCCAGTGGTGAGAATGATGGGCAAATTGGGACGGATTTGGAGGAGTTCCTGGGCGAAATCCGTACCCAACATTAATGGCATGGTTAAATCAGTGATGACAAGATCAAAGGCGGTGGGGTTTGCGCGCACCAGCGCCAGTGCATCGGCCACATTGGTTTTACTTTCAACCACATAGCCAAGCTCCTCGAGCATATTCTGGCCAAGTAAGGCCAGCGGCATTTCATCGTCGACAAAAAGGATGCGCTCACCGTGCCCGACCGGGACTTCTTCCACACTTGCTGCAGTTTCCTTGCTCGTTTCGGTGGTAATGGGAAAATATAAGTGAAATACCGTGCCTTCTCCCGGCTGACTGTAAACCGTAATGGCGCCACCGTGGCTTTGCATAATTCCATGCACAACGGACAGACCCAAGCCGGTGCCCTCACCCGGCCCCTTGGTGGTAAAAAATGGCTCAAAGATGCGCGCAATGGTCGCGCGGCTCATGCCATGCCCGGTATCACTGACACTCAGCCGTACATAAGGGCCAGCCCGCAGGTCGGCATTGGCCCCGGCCAGAAATTTATCCACGGTAAATTTTTCCAATCGCACCCCGAGCCGGCCAGTCCGATCTTTCATCGCATGCGAAGCGTTGGTGCAAAGATTCATCACGATCTGGTGAACCTGAGTGGCGTCGGCCAAAACCGGAGGCAAATTGGAATCCAGCGAGACATCAAACTCAATGTTGCTTGGGATGGACGCCCGCAACAGTTTAAGTGGCTCCTGCACTACGCTGCCCAGTTCAACCGGCTTTCGTTCCTGCGCCTCCTGCGGGCGGCTAAAGGTGAGAATCTGTTTCACGAGTGAGACGGCGCGCGTGCCGGCCAGAAACACCGCATCAAGATATTTGACTACGGTTGGATCATTGACTGCGCGTCGTTTGGCCATTTCCGTGTAACCGATGATGGCGGCCAGAATGTTGTTGAAATCATGCGCAATCCCTCCTGCCAGGGTGCCGATGGCCTCCATTTTCTGGGCCTGCCGGAACTGTTCCTCCACTTTGCGCTGCGCAGTAATGTCGCGAAAGGACCAAATTCTACCGTAGTGTTTTCCGATTTTATCCAGAACCGGGGCCGAATAGCGATCGAGGATGGTTCCATCCTGGAGTTCAATTTCGTCCCGGCCTTTCTCTTGAGGATGGGCATAAAGGTAGTTTACCCGTTCGCTAAATTGTTTAGGGTTCTTGGTTCGCTGTGTTACATATTGAAGCAATTTGGTATCGTCATCGTCCCGGGCAATTTCATCTGGAATCTTGAAAATTTCAATTAGACGCCGGTTTTGCAAAATCTTTTTGGCGTGTTCGTCCACGACCAAAATGCCGTCGATGGTGGAATCCACCTGCGCTTCGAGCAAAGCGCTTTTTGAAACCAATTCCGCCTCGGCCCGCTTGCGCTCCGTGATGTCACGAAAGGCCACTACCACTTCATTGATTTCACCGGCCTCATTCCGCATGGCGGTGCAAATGTAAGCGACGGGAAAGGACGTGCCGTCCTTTCGCCAGAACACCTCGTCATCCACGCGGCGGGCCACCCCGTCCAGCAGCGTGGCCAGGATTTTGCATTCCACCTGCGGATAGTGCGAACCATCGGCCCGGGTGTGGTGTATAAGATCGTGACCGAACCGACCGATCAATTCTTGGTGGCTCCAACCGAGCATGGCGGTAGCCGCTGGATTCTCGTAAATGATTATGCCATTCCGATCAATAACCTGGAGGCCTTCGCCAAGCGCGCTGAGCGTGCGCTCTTGGTGGCTTTGTAATGCTACCAACGCCGCTTCCGCCCGTTTGCGCTCGGTGATGTCCTGAATATGGGAAATCATGAAGCTGCCATTGCCGCGCGAATTCTCAATCAGGGCGGTGGACAGGTAGGCCCAGACGACTTGCCCGTCCTTGCGGAGATATCGCTTCTCGGTCCGCATGGTTTTGGGCCCGCCGGACAGCGCCTCCTTGAGAAATTTTTGGCCGATTTCCTTGTCCTCCTCCTGAGTGACCTCATTAAAGGTCAAGTGAAGCAACTCGTCCTCAGTGTAGCCCAGCATGTCACACAAGGTGCGGTTGACTTTGAGAAATTTTCCGTCCGTGGCCACCAGGCAGACGCCGACGGTGGCACTCTCAAAGGAGGTGCGGAACAATTCCTCACTCTCCCGCAGCTCCCTCACCTCCCGCCGTCGGATGGACAAATTCACGATGAGCACCGTCGCGCTGACGAGGGCCAGCCCCATCACGACCGCCATCGCCCAATATAGCCGGTGGACGCTGCTTTGGATGTGATCCGAGTAGGTCAGGCTGTTGGCATGATTGTAGTCCAGCAACGCTTGCGCGGAGTTTATCGCTGAAACGTAAGCGGGAACCAATTCGTTTTCGAGGAAAACGGCGCTCTTGTCCCGATCTCCGGCTAAAATTAACGCCTCATAGGCCATTCGCTTCTGCTGGTAATTCGCGTACTGACTGATCACTTCGTCGAGCAGCGCTTGGTCTTTCACCGGATTGATTTTAATTGTGGCTTGGTATTGCCTGACATCATCAGCAAATGCCACATCGGCGTCATGCACGGTTTTGAGACTCGCGTCCCGCGATTCCGTAGTTTGCGCGAAAGCCGCCACCATTACCCAACCGATGCTGCGGGACATGGCCATGCGCATTTGGTGCGCAGCGATGGTGCCAGGCACGGCATCCTTGGCGACTGACTCACTGTCGCTTTTCACTTGCTCCCCGCTGAAGTAAGCCACCGCCCCCAATGCGATGAACAGGCCTATTATTGCCAGGCTGGCCAATCGTATCCGCAGCGAAGTGTCGGATTGGTTTTTCATAAGCAAGCCCGTTGCTTAAATTGTGCGACGTTATGCCAGCGCCATTTCAAGCCCCTGTCAGTATGCCTGTGGTTTTTCATCGCTTCGTTAAAACTCAAGAGGCAATAGGCCCTCCCTGCAAATTCATCCGACGGCAAGAAGTTACGAGTGAAAAATATGACTGTCAACGTCCCATATCCATGCTTCTGCGGTTGTTGCTTATGCTATTATATTGCCTCAAATCCTTTGGAAACAGTTGCGATTAGATTTTCAAGCCGCAAATCCATTTACGTTTACTCAAATTAAGACCCTTTCTAACGAACCCTTCAATTGACACCCTCGGCCAGCCGTTCTACGGTTTGCGCATGAAAACCTTTGGTCCGGTTTTGAGTATGGCCTTGTTATTGGCCGCAACTGCCCCCGCCCAAACTGCCACTCCCGCCACCGAAGCTGCAACGGCAACTGCAACAGTTGGCACCGGTCGCGGACAACGTGGTGGCGCGCGCGGGCTGGTTTCGCCCGAGGTTCATCCCGACCACACCGTGACTTTCCGCGTACGCATGCCCAACGCTACTGCGGTCAGCATCTCCGGTGCAGACTGGACTGATTTGGGCGCGACGATCCCCCTGACCAAAGACGACACCGGCCTGTGGAGCGTGACCATCGGCCCGCTCGACCCGATGTACGCGATTTACAACTTCACCATCGATGGCATCACCACACCCGACCTGAACAACCCACGCGTGAAACGGCGCACAAACAGCGGGTCACCCGGCAGCTTTCTCTATGTGCCAGGCAATCCGCCGGAGTATTGGGAAGCGCGCGACGTGCCACATGGCACCGTCGCGGCCAATTGGGCGAAATCCGCCGCCACGGGCGACACCCGGTTCTACTACGTTTACACGCCACCCGGCTACGAGGCAAATGCGGCCACCAAGTATCCCATCCTTTATCTCTTCCACGGCAGCAACGGCACCCAGGACGACTGGACCGACGCAGGCAA
>Ga0206856_10396_pt1 | contig 11105 bp, 13 predicted proteins | sample Alteio_BWOrgCont_48_FD_152630 | JGI IMG/M metagenome (GOLD analysis project Ga0206856, IMG submission 152630) | Enriched cells from forest soil in Barre Woods Harvard Forest LTER site, Petersham, Massachusetts, United States -... | ecosystem: Environmental > Terrestrial > Soil > Temperate forest >...
CACCGCTGTCAGGAAAGAATACATGGTCGAGAGAACTGTCAGCGTCCATCAGGACTTGCCCGCGCAGACAAGGAATTTGTTCAAGCTGCGGCATGAGCCGCTTGAGATTGCGGGATGGCAGTGCTAGCAAAAGCCGATTGCGGGGCCAATTTGATAAAACGTTCATACCCTTAAACCGCGTTCGGTTCGGGTTAGTTCCATGAGGAACGCGGTGATGATCGCACACGTCGGAACGTCCGGGTGATCCCTCGCAGTCGCGCAAGTAGAGGTTGCTTCAAATGAGTAGTTTCCGAACCTGCCATGAAGGAACATTTGCGCACTGACGTCATTGGGAGTGCTGATATATGCCTTCAGGGCGACGCCGATAAACACGGCTACGCTCGCGGGCGGTCGCAATGCTTCAATCAGCCAACCCTGGCCGGGTGAACGCGGCGTGGGTCACGTTAGCAGACGCTCAACAGCGCGCGCCCAAGGTTCTCTCCCGATCGGGAAAGAAGATTCGCCGCTGGTGAGCTTTAATTTCCGCTGGTTAGATGGCGCGCCGGGGAATGGACAAGCCAAATGGCTGGCGGCGCAGTGAGTTTCGCCAAAGTGAGCGCCCCTAAAGAGGAAATGGGTTTGCCCTTAGGTAATGACTCGGCTTGAGAGAAAGAAAGCTACCGTAGCGCAACAATTCGATGATCCACCCCGCCTGACAGTTTGAAAGGATTGTCGAAGTGTCGGGCGGGACAGGCGCCAGGATCGCTATCGCGCTAGCGGCGTGGCTGTTCGTGGCGCGCCACGAACATTCCTCCGACGGCATTCGAGATGGGTAGAATCCGAAGCTCCCGACGGCGCCTTCTCCCTTCTATATTTAGCTGGATATCGAGAAACCGCTTCGACGGTTAGGACATGAGAGTTGGGGGAGTTCGAAGGCTCTTGTAACTACTGTCAGCGTCTGCGTCGGGCCAAAGACGGGTGCCGCCTCCCGTCGCTGTCCGTCGCCTAACCGCGCTGGAGCGTAGTTTCGCGTCGAGCGAGCCGCATGGAAGAAGTACGCAAATGAGGACGCTGGCGATCGGAAGCGGCCTGGTTTGCGCGGCTGCGATCGCCGTCGGTTTTGGCTTCGCTATCCCGATCGACGGCGCGATAGGCGGACTCTGTGTTTTGGTCGCCATCGTTTCGGGGATGATCTGCATCGGACTCTCCGATGGTCAGTAGTTTTGAGGCGCAACCCGACAGGCGCAAATCTGCGACCAACCTCGCCCCGCTCGGATTTGACCAACCTTCAAAACCAAGGCGACGACTCTTGGAGTCCGGTCGAGAATAGGTATTTTTCGACCCTCATCGAACAGAACCCTGTGCGCTATCATTTGGATTGCGAAATCCGAGCGCGCGAAAGTTAGAGATGTGCTGCGGGTCGCTTCGGAAGCGCAAGGAGAATACAGCCATGGACAAGGACGGGATTGTGGGTGCCGCAAAAGAGGCCAAGGGCGCGCGAAAATGGCGATTGGCAAGGCGACGGGCGACGCCAAGTTGCGGAGCGGCGCGAGACGCGTTGAACAAATGACGGAGGCGCCAGATGCCGCCGGAGCGTTCAAGGCCTGCCCGCAGCTCTTCGCGTAACGCTAGGGCATCCGCCGCAGTTCAATTCGACACGAAACATCATGCGTCCGCACGCGACGGCAAGACTAGGTGAACGGTAGTGCCGCCGCTTTCGCTTTTCCGCTCGACTCTACCTCCGAGCTGGCGGGCGAAGCCGTCGACCAGCCGGGCGCCCAGCCCGGAATCCAGCCGCCGAGGATCGAGCCCTTGGCCGTCGTCGGCGACAGTAAGGCGAAGCTCCGCAAGCGATCGTTTGAACGATACGATTACCGTGCCCTTTTTCTCACCTGGAAAAGCATACTTGACAGCATTTGTGACGAGTTCATTGACGATGAGCCCGATCGGAATTGCCCGATCGGTCGACAAGAGTTCGCTCTCGATGTCGGTCTTGAGCACGATGGACGAGTCGCCCCCCTTGTGTACCGATGCGATTAGGTCGCGGCACAACTCCTCCAGATAGGTCCCCGCTTCAACAACCGCAACGGCGTTGGAGTCGCTCAGCTTTGAATAAAGGTGTCCGAGGGCTGTGATGCGATGTGAGACCTTCCGAAGCGCGGCCTTGGCCTCGCCGCTCTTCTGATTCCGCGCCTCAATCATGATCATTGAAGCGATAAGTTGCAGGCTGTTCTTGACCCGATGCGTTAGCTCTTGCAGGAGCATACCGATACGCTCGTGCGCGACCGCGTGCTCGCTCCCAAGTCTCGCGCGCTCGGTGACGTCTTCGATCGCCAGTAGGATCTGTTGAATCTGTTCGCCGGGCCGGTAAACCTTGCGGGCGTTGAGCAGCAGCACGCGACGGCCGATGGCCGCGGAGAGATACTCGACTTCAAAGGCCTCAATGGCTTTTCCGCCAGAGATGATCGTCTTGAGAGAGGTGCGGAGCTTGGGAATGTCCCATTGCCCGTTGTCGATGTCATAGAGCTTCCGCCCGATTGTTTGTTCTGGAGCGAGTGCGAATGTGCGGCAGAAGGAGCGATTCGCGAAGCGGACGGTCAGATCGGACTCAAGCACGAGGATGCCTTCGCGGATCGTCTCCAAGAGATCGAGTGGGTCGACGTCGCGCATGCCAGAGGCTCCCGCAGCCTTATAGTGGCGCAATATTCCTCGGCAGCCAGAACCGATCCAGCGAGAGAGCTATGTCAGCCGGCCGTCAGGCTCAATTGTTAGCTCATCGAGGGGACGGTGTCGGTAATGTATATTACCGACACCGGAGGTTTCACATTTTACGTGTAGGTTTTGGGAGGGTGAAAAACGACGCGCGCGACCGCCATGGCGATCCAAAAATTGAGCCAACTCACGCCAAATGAATGCTTGCTACAAGGCCGGGGCCGCTCGCCTTGCCGCCGAGGTGTTGCCTAAACGCTGCGCGACGATCTTGCGCTCAGTTGCCCCAGGTCGCGAACATGCCAACGGCGGCCATCGCCATTACCGCGGTCGCGAGCCAGCCCAAGCCCGTCAGCCAACGTGTTAGCGTGAACTGGCCCATCACCACTCGGCGCGAGGCCATCAGCATGATCATGACCATGATCGGCACCGCTGCTACGCCGTTAATGACAGCGCTCCAGAACAGCGCCTTGATTGGGTCGAGTGGGGTGAAGTTCAGTACTGCGCCTACTAAGGTCGCTGCCGCGACTACGCCGTAGAAGGCGCGCGCGCGGCCGGGACGCTGGGCCAGCCCGACCCGCCAGTGTAACGCTTCGCCCACCGCATAAGCGGCGCTTCCAGCCAGCACCGGCACCGCCAGCAGCCCGGTGCCGATAATGCCGAGCGCGAAGATGGTGAAGGCGAATTGGCCGGCGATTGGGCGCAGCGCCTCGGCCGCTTGCGAGGAGGTCTCAATGTCAGTGACGCCGTGCGCGTTGAGCGTCGCGGCGGTCGTTAGCATGATGAACAGCGCGATGATGTTGGAGAATCCCATGCCGACGAGCGTGTCGAGCTGCATGCGCGCCATTTGCCGCGGGGCCTGTTGAGGCGCCTGGATCAACGGCTTGGCCTCGCGATCCTCCTTCTCGTCCTCAACCTCCTCGCCGGCCTGCCAGAAGAAAAGATACGGGCTGATCGTGGTGCCGAACACGGCAACGACAACGGTCAGGTAGTTGCCTGAGGGGCTAATATTCGGCAGCACCAGGTCCCGCGCCACGGTCAACCAAGGCACGCCGACCACGAACACAGTGGCCACGTAGGCAAAGAGCGAAAGGGTCAGCCATCGCAGCACTGAGGCGTAACGTGAGTAGCGTATGAACACCTCGGCTAGAACGGTGATGATGGCGAAACCGGCGACGTAAATCAGCATCGGCCCGTCGATCAGCAGATGCAGGGCCGCGGCCATCGCGCCGAGATCGGCGCCGAGATTGATTGTATTGGCGACCACAAGCAGTCCGACCAGAAGATAAAGCAGCGGCGCCGGATAGTGTCGGCGCATGTTGCCTGCGAGGCCCCGGCCGGTGACTCGGCCGATTTGCGCGCTGATCAGTTGGATCGCGACCATCAGCGGGTAGGTGAGCAGCAGCGTCCATCCCAGACTATAGCCGAACTGTGCGCCGGCCTGGGAATAGGTGGCTATGCCGCTGGGGTCGTCGTCCGAGGCGCCGGTGATCAGACCAGGCCCCATAACATCGCGCAGCCTAGGCCACTTCGGCTGCTTTGTTTCGAAGGAGCGGGCCGGTGGGAGCGCGTTCATGAGCTAGCCCGGGCGGTCCGACGTTCGGCCCCCACGCCACTTGTAACTCGGTTGATCCAGTTTAGTTCCAAGTGTGCTGGAACTAAAAGCGGCAGATAAAGATAAATAGCAGACTAGACCGTGACGCCGTCGTAACCAGCTCTGGAACTATTTCGGTTCATGGAGGTTTTACATAAGGCGCCGCGCCACTCAGAGGCTATCCGAGCTAATGGCGTTCCAAGCTTTGGGGATGGAGAACCACAATGGGCACAATCCTCATAATAATTCTGCTTCTCATTATTTTCGGTGGCGGCGGCGGGTACTATGCCCATGGCCGGTACGGCGGCAGGGGTTTGGGAGGCGTGCTCGGCCTCGTACTGGTCATTCTGCTCGTTCTCTGGCTCGTTGGAGCGTTTACATCTGGCGTTCACCCGTGATCGCTGCGGCTGGTTGTCAGTCGACCGAATGCCGAAACAAATGAACGAGCCGCCATGACATACAGACCATCGGCTTTAGAGCGGGCGTGCGAATTGGCCAGACCCGGCAGAGTTGCTTCAATCGAGACAATAAAGTTGATCTTGAAGCGGGAAGGCTATGACGGCTACCAGCTCATAGGGCCACAGCTGCTCAGGCAATTGACGGTAGTCATCTTTGACGCGTGTCGCGGATAAGCACGGCTGGACCTGCAATCCAGCCGGTCTTGCCCTTCTAATCTCGACTGCGCTCATCGACCTCGCTCGGCATCGACTCGCCCGAGCGAGAGCGAGTTCGAGAGAGAGAGAGAGACAGGCGCGATGACAGAAAAAGGCGCTCAGGGGGTCGTGGAAGACCCGCGGAACTGGACCCGGATTCTCGCGCCCTACCGTGAAACAAATGTGTCGCGCAGCCTCTTCGAGCTCCTCGTCACGGCCGCGCCTTTCGTGATGTTCTGGGCGCTGATGTGGTCGTCGCTCGCCGTCGGCTATTGGCTGTGTCTCCTGCTGGCCGTTCCGACCGCCGCCTTTCTCATGCGCTTGTTCATGATCCAGCACGATTGCGGCCACGGCGCCTTTTTTCGGCGACCTGCGACCAACGATTGGGTGGGCAGAATCATCGGCGTGGCGACTCTGACGCCCTATAGCTTCTGGCTGCGCGCCCACGCGGCTCATCACGCCAACGCGGGCAATCTCGATCATCGCGGCATGGGAGACATCATTACGCTGACGACCGACGAATATCTGGCGCTGCCCCTCTGGAGCCGAGCCGCTTATCGGCTGTACCGAAACCCGATCGTCATGTTTGGCCTGCTTCCGCTCTATCTTTTTGTGCTGCACTACCGCGTCCCGGTCGGTCTCATGCGGGCCGGGATACAGCCCTGGCTCAGCACGATGGGAACGAACGCGGCGATCGCGGGAATAGCGGCAGCGATGATCTCGCTCATCGGCGTCGGACCGTTCCTTCTCGTGCAAGGCCCTGTGGTGCTAGTCAGCGCTTCGATCGCCGTGTGGTTCTTCTATGTCCAGCATCAATTTGAAGACACGCGATGGGCGCATGAAGAGCATTGGCACTTTCACGAAGCGGCGCTTCGGGGGAGCTCGCATTATGAACTGCCGCCTGTCCTCGCCTGGTTCACCGGAAATATCGGGGTGCATCACGTTCATCACCTGAGCAGCCGTATCCCGTTCTATCGCCTGCCGGAGGTCCTGCGCGATCATCCGCAACTTGCGGGCGTCGGTCGCCTCACCTTCCTTCAGAGCTTGCGCTGCGCAACCCTAGCGCTGTGGGACGCGGAGTGGCAGCGGCTGATATCGTTTCGCGAATTGCGCGTTCGCTGCTCGACGTCGTCCTCCGCGCCGATCCGGTCTCTCTCTGCTCCCCTGAAAAATTCCGTGACGTAGCCGCCCTACTCATCATCACTCGCGTTGTGACGGGCGTAGGCGCGCGTCGAGTGGGCGAACAAAGGCGCGCGTCGCGCGTTACTATTGCGTGAATGGCAGATCCACCCTGGAGCGCGCGTTCGAACTGGCGAAATCCGGGCGCGTTTCATCGGTTAACGAGTTCAGATTCGCCCTAAAGCTCGAAGGCTACGGAGGCGATCAGCTCCAAGGCCCCGAGCTCCTCCGGCAATTGCGAGAACTCATCGCCATGGCCCGAGCGCCATCAGGCCCCAACCCGTCTGAAAGTGCAAAACCGCCAACCAGCAGCCCGCTAGGGCTTGACTGGAAACGGCGCGAACCGACTGTCGTGCTGCAAGCGGCTTGGGCCGGGCGTAATCGCTCAAGTTCCGAGTTAAGACAATGGGGGTTACGGTGATCACACTTGTAATAGGTATCCTCATTACAGTCGTTGTCGGCGCAATCTTGTTTTGGGTCATCGACAAATATTGTCGAGACGCTCGGCTAGCACAGCTTCTCAAACTGCTTGTCATACTGGTTTGTTTGGGGTCGATCGTGAGCCGGCTTCTTCCGGTGCTGGGCTATCCGTCGTTCCCGTAGAAGAAGGCGACCATGCGCCCACTCGTATGGCGCAAAGAGAGTCGTCGCATGCGGCCTCGCCAGGCTGGCGCGAGGAGGCCCACTCCCGATCGCCGGCTTGGTCGGCCCGATGGCCGCAACGTATCCGTCTGGTCGGCCTCTTTCACCCACTCGCGACTCGGCTGATCTTGGCGGCAACCTTCACGCGTATGGCCCGTTGATGTGCTGTCCGCGGGCGCGAGGTCGCCCGCTGACTGAGTAGATTCCGGCCCTGTTATGTCCGTTGTCCCAGCACCACGTGTTTGACACGGCAGGGATCTCATTCGCAAGGAGTTAGCTATGCGTAGTTCATTGTTCAAAACTGTCGCCACTTCACTGGCGGCCCTCACATTGTCCGCGGTTGCTCTGGCGACGCCAGCTTCAGCGGCAGGCAACACCTGGCACGGTGGCGGCCATGGCGGCGGCGGCGCTTGGCACGGCGGTGGCGGCGGCGGCGCTTGGCACGGCGGTGGCGGCGGCGGCGCTTGGCACGGTGCTGGCGGCGGGGGCGCTTGGCGCGGCGGTGGCGGTGGTGGCGGCCTCGCTTGGCGCGGCGGCGGCGGTGCTTGGCATGGCCACGGCGGCGGCGGCGGTTGGGGCGGGGCCGGCGTTGGTTTGGCTGTTGGCGCGCTGGCAGGAGCGGCGCTCGCGGCCCCCTACTACGGCGGCGGCTACTACGACGCCAGCGACTATGGCGGCGACTACAATGGCGATCAAGGATATTGCGATCCATACTATGGCTGCAGCAACGGCTATGCGCCTACCTACGGCTATGCGCCTAGCTACGGATATGCGCCTAGCTATGGTTACATGGGCGGCAATTCCGGCGGCGGGAATTTTCCGCGATATTGATCCGAGAACGTCACATCTCATGGATTAAGGTGGCCGCGCGAAATGTGGCGGGCGTCACTTCGTCGGGGCCGAGATGGGTATTTGGCCTGAGTCACAGCGCGATGGCTTGACCTCCGGTGCGCGTCCTTCTTCTCCGGCCCCGTTCAGCGGGGCCGCTTTTTTTATTGGCCCTCGTGGCGCCGCGCGCGGTCAATCTGGCGGGGTTTCGATCGATTTAAGATCAGGGGTGATTTCCCTGTCGCCCTTGCAACAGGCGATTAGTTCAGCGCCCGAAATTGAGCGGCCATCGTTGTCGCGGAGGGCAACGCCGCGTTTCCCCTCATCGATCAGGCGACACGCGTGGGCGAGGGCGTCCGACAGCTCCCAAGCCCGCGGCAGCCCCGTTCCTTGTGGCTCGCTCTGCTCGAGAATTCTTCAACCAGCCGAGCGACAAGCACGCCCGGAAGCCCTGGCTTTGAAAATCGCTTCAAATTCCCCGCCGATCGAGGCGAGCGCCGCGCGTGCGACAGCGGGATGGGAACAGGTGTGAACGATTTTGCGCAAGATCATGTGAGCCCCCGCTAACGGCGCAGGCGCGACCGCCCCCAACGCTACTCTCCGGTGTTCCGCTCTCAACCCGCCTGCCCACCACCCAAAAAGCGTGACGGAGAAGGCCCCGCTGCGGCAGATTCACCCATTGTGGATAAGTCGGTCCCGTGAGTCTCCTCTGGGGACAATCTCAATTCCGGCGCACGCCGATCCGATTGTGAATGGCAGCATCGTGTGCATTCTGCGGCTGGCTTGCCGGGTGAGCTGGAAATAAGTTCCTTGGGTGACGCTAAGTATGTGTCAGCGGGTGTTCTGCATCCAGACCAAAACCCTGCGGGCCATTTGGCTTTCGCCCTCGTTGGCGGTAGCTGGTTCCCCGTCGCCGCTTACTTTGAATAGGCTGCTTGCCCCGCTCTTTTCGCACGTGATGACCAGTTGGGCTTGACCCACCGACGCGGTAACGTGGTTTTCGTGCACGCTCACACTGATGTCGGTACGTTGCTGAGAGTTTAAGTAGTCCCGAAGTTCGTCCAAAGTTTTATGGGCGAGCACATTGTTTAACGCTGCTTTCTGCTCGTTCACACGCTCACGCTCCGCCGCTTCTTCCGCCATCTTTCGCGCTTCCACATCAAAGATGCTCACGGCGAAGGTCCTCCCACTCAAAACAGTCCCGAGCGAAAATATATCAAAACCTTCGCCGGCGCTCACGCTGATTGGCGATCAAATGTCCTCGCCTCGCTAAAGATGTGCGCCAGTTCGTTGGAATCACCCTGGCCTGACCGCGATTGTCTTGGCCATCCAGGCGTGCCAGCATCACAGCTGTCGTTGAATTTATCGACTGTCGAGAAACCCCTGACCGTGAGAGGGCCAAGCCCATGCCGGTCACATCGCCCGAGGACTGCGTCAATCGCCTGAACCAGCGCGCCAGAGAGGCGCAGCAAATGGGGCTGTGCGCAACCGCCGCCGACTTGCGACAAGCCGCCAACACATTGGCCTGCCTCGCATGGAGGTACGCGACCTTCGCGTGGCCCAGCGCTCGCTGCCACCGTCTGGCCGACGCCGGTTGGCCGGATGACTCGCAGGGCTCCAAGTTTTGGCTGATCATCGGGCTGTGGTGATCGCCGCTTGCGTCTTCGCCTGGACCGTGGCTGTCGTCACCGCCCAACCGGAAACGCCCCGCTACGCCGCCAGCGGGCGTTTGCGTCGTGATCGATGGCCGGCTCGCAGCGAGGTTGTCTGATAGGCAAGTCATTGGTCGTACGCAGGCGTCTCTATGATGGTTGACAGATTCTTCTTTTCGGCGTTAAGCCGGTTTTTTGGAATGTCGTAGCGGCTGTCGCAACCAATAATTATCTTCGACCAGCAGATTACTTGAATTGACGAAGTATCGAGAAAACGTCCCGTGCGGCGGCTCCAACCTTCTATGTGGGAGGGGATGTCTCTTTCTATTATCGGCTCAACGGCCGCGTACAATTCGCGTAGCTTAGCCTGACGAGCCTGTTTGCCGGTTGCGTAGCTGATCGCGTAGCCAACAAAAGCAAGGTAGACAATGGAGACAACTCCAACCGAGGTTGCAAACAGATATTTGTACTGCCGTCGCAACCAAGTTTCGGATTCAAGGACAAGAAGCCCTGAAATCGCGCACAAGACCGTGGCGACCTTCAAACTTAAGGTTGCGTCCTCGATTAGCCCGAGTACGGAGTATTCCGCCCCCATGCAAGGCCCACTCGAATTGCGCTCGCCACGCAAAGGGTTTGTCGATCGCGCTGGACGCAGTACTTCCGTTGTATGCGAAGGGCGCTACCGAAAGAGCCGGGACAAAATCTGCCAAAAAGTTGACAACGTCGGTATGATGAGCAAGAGAAAACCGATACCGTACAACCCCAAGATCGCCAGCCTCAAAATCGGATACCGAAACTTGCTTGCGATGTGGCGAAGGGAGATGCGTCCCGCGGCTGCGTTTCAGATTCGAAAATCTCCCGAAAGGCGCGGGTGGCGGGCGGCCGTTGGTCGAGCATTTCGGCCCTTGTGAGCGCTGACAGTGTCTTGCGGCGTTATGATATCTGGTAATTGCTCGATAAGAAACGCAGTTCGTGTTGGGGACTCGATAGTGTGTTCAAAGTATCTCGCGACCCAAGGAGGATAGGCGCGCCGAGACAATAATCCTTGTTGCTTCGTACCATTAAGATAGTCTTTGGCAATCAACGTGAGGGCGCGACTCGCACGAGCTTTGGTGGACGTCGCTTCCTCTTGCTCGATAAAGTCCTGCTCCGATTCGAAGTGACGCACTTCCTCTGGGCAGAACATCACGAAGAGGAAGGATGCCGATCCTAAAGCGCATAGACCGAAGTAGACTCAATTCAGTCTGTACAACGTCAGTGAATGAACATCAAACGACGAGTGGAAACGAAGGACATCTGGTACTAATTCCAGAAAGCTTACTAAGTTGGGTGCGAATTGTGGCGAGCAGGTCGGTTTGTCAGTGCTGTATTCCGTTGCTCTTTGCAGATCAACCGACGTCGCTCCGTTCGCGTTTGAGTAAGAGGCGAAAGAATGCGCTGTCACCGCATTTCGAGTTCATAATCGCGGACGTTTCGCCTTGTCCGCCCACTCGGTGAGCGTTGTGTATGCGTCGAGGATTTGCATATCCGTCAAAACCTGTTCCGCAAATGGGTAAAAAACTTTAGAGTCGATCCGGCACGGGCCTTTCCCTGACATGGGCAAGCGGAATCGAAGCCTGAACTTGATCGTCTTCGTCGCGAGGTGCACGAGATGATCGCGGAGCGCGACTCCAGCTTCGCCGCAAGTAGCTACTACCGACATGTGGACCTCCTAGCCGCGCTCGGCCGTTGGATGATCAAAAACAGATGCACACCCCCCGATTTCTTGTCTGCGCTGGCAGTTCGGTTCAATTTGACGGGTCGAAAAGAAATCGCCGACCCGCTTCCGCTTCGTCGATCGCGCAGAGACTGAACCCGCTGCGTTGGAAC
>Ga0206856_10397_pt1 | contig 11097 bp, 8 predicted proteins | sample Alteio_BWOrgCont_48_FD_152630 | JGI IMG/M metagenome (GOLD analysis project Ga0206856, IMG submission 152630) | Enriched cells from forest soil in Barre Woods Harvard Forest LTER site, Petersham, Massachusetts, United States -... | ecosystem: Environmental > Terrestrial > Soil > Temperate forest >...
CTCGACATCTCGCTGCGCGACCTTGAGAGCGTGCTCTACTTCGAGAGCTACGTTGTCGTCGATCCCGGCGACGCGCCCGTGAAGGAGCGCGAAATCATCAAGGACGAGACCCGCTTTCGCGAGCTCGACGCGCAATATCGCCCCACTGGCTTCAAGGGCATGATGGGCGCCGAAGCCATCAAGGAGCTGCTCAAGCGCGTCGCCATCGACGAGCTGTCGATCGAACTCCGCGAGCGCATGAAGGTCGAGACTTCGCTCCAGAAGCGCCTCAAGTACGCCAAGCGCCTCAAGGTGGTTGAAGCCTTCCGCAAGTCCGGCAATAAGCCGCAGTGGATGATCCTCGACGTGATCCCGGTCATCCCCCCTGAGCTGCGCCCGCTGGTGCCGCTCGATGGCGGTCGCTTCGCGACCTCCGATCTCAACGATCTTTATCGCCGCGTGATCAACCGCAACAACCGCCTCAAGAAGCTCATGGACCTCCATGCGCCCGAGGTGATTGTGCGCAATGAAAAGCGCATGCTGCAGGAAGCTGTCGACGCTCTCTTCGATAACGGCCGCCGCGGCCGCGTTCTGCGCGGCGCCAACAACCGTCCGCTCAAGTCGCTCTCTGACACCCTCAAGGGCAAGCAGGGCCGCTTCCGCCAGAACCTTCTCGGCAAGCGCGTTGACTACTCGGGTCGTTCGGTCATCGTCGTTGGACCGGAGCTGAAGCTGCACCAGTGCGGTCTTCCCAAGAAGATGGCGCTCGAGCTCTTCAAGCCCTTCATCTATCACCGTCTTGAGCAGACCGGCCACTGCACCACCATCAAGCAGGCCAAGGAAATGGTCGAGATGCAGGAGCCCATCGTGTGGGACATCCTTGAGGAAGTCATCAAGGACCACCCGGTGCTGCTGAACCGCGCCCCAACCCTGCACCGCCTCGGCATTCAGGCCTTCGAGCCTGTCCTCGTCGAGGGCAAAGCGATCAAGATTCACCCGCTCGTCTGCACCGCCTTTAACGCGGACTTCGACGGCGATCAGATGGCTGTGCACATCCCGTTATCGCCCGAAGCGCAGGTGGAAGCGAGCGTGCTCATGCTGGCCTCGCACAACATCCTGTCGCCGGCCTCTGGTCAGCCCATCACTGTGCCTACGCAGGACATGGTGCTCGGTCTCTACTACCTCACCAAGGCTCGCAAGGGATCCAAGGGTGAAGGTCGCGTCTTCGCGAACATCGAAGAAGTGCTCATGGCTCTAGAAGCCAAGGAAGTCGAGACGCTGTCGCCGATCCGTCTGCGCCACACCGGTCCTGTCCTCGACATGACCACCGCGTACGACGATCAGGACCTGACGCACACCGAACCGGTGGAGTACCAGAAGCAGTTCATCTCCACCACCGTCGGTCGCGCCATCTTCAACGATGCGCTCCCCGAGGGCATGCCTTACGTCAACGGCCTGCTCAAGAAGAAGGGCATCGGACAGTTGGTCAACTACTGCTACCTGAACCTTGGACTTGAGGTCACGGTCAAGATGCTCGACCGGATCAAGGAGCTGGGCTTCCAGTTCGCCACCCGCAGCGGTCTTTCCGTCGGCCTCGATGACATGGTCATCCCGGAGACGAAGTACCCTGTCGTGCGCGACGCCGAGAAGCAGCGCTTCGCGGTGCAGCAGCAGTACCTTGACGGCGCCATCACCAATGGTGAGCGCAATAACAAGGTCATTCAGTTGTGGTCGACGGTGACGGAAAAGGTCGCCGACGAAATGTTCAACAATATGAAGGAAGCCGACAAGGCCGGCACCATGAACCCGATCTACATCATGGCCGACTCCGGAGCCCGCGGATCGAAGCAGCAGATTCGTCAGCTCTCCGGTATGCGTGGTTTGATGGCTAAACCTTCCGGCGAAATCATTGAGACCCCGATCACGGCCAACTTCCGTGAAGGACTCACCGTGCTCGAGTACTTCATCTCCACGCACGGCGCGCGCAAGGGTCTTGCCGATACCGCACTGAAAACCGCCGACTCCGGCTACCTGACCCGTCGTCTCGTCGACGTGGCCCAGGACGTCATCGTCAGCGAGAAGGATTGCGGTACCGTCGAGGGCATCTATGTGATGCCGATCGTCGAGTCCGGCGAGATCATCGAGCCGCTGCGTGACCGCATTATCGGCCGCGTGTCCCTTGAGAAGCTGAAGGACTTTGAAGGCAACGTCATCGTCGATTTCAACCAGGAGATCAACGAAGACACCGCCTCTGCGATTCAGGCTGCGGGCATCGAGCGCGTCAAGATTCGCTCCGTGCTTACCTGCGAGTCCAAGCGCGGCGTCTGCATCCTTTGCTACGGTCGCAACCTCGGCTCCGGCCGCATGGTTGAGCTCGGCGAAGCAGTCGGTGTCATCGGCGCGCAGTCCATCGGCGAGCCCGGAACACAGCTCACCATGCGTACCTTCCACATCGGTGGTACGGCATCGCGAGTCTCCGAACAGTCGCGTCTCGACGCGAAGAACAACGGCTCCGTCCGCTTCATCAATCTTGTCACCGTGCGCTCCAAGCAGGGTGGCCTGGTTGCCATGAACCGTTCGGGAGCGATTGCGGTGCTCGATGACCGCGGCCGTGAGAAGGAGCGCTACCAGATCGTCTACGGTGCGCGCCTCAAGGTGGAAGAAGGGCAGCAAGTCGAGCTCGGGCAGGTTCTTGCCGAGTGGGATCCCTACACCTTTGCCATCCTCACGGAAATTGGCGGCACCATCCAGTTCAAGGACCTGCAGGAAGGCATTACCTTGAACGAGGAAGTGGATGAAGTCACCGGTCTCTCGCGCCTCGTCGTCTCCGATTCTGCCGACGAAAAGCGTCAACCGGCCATCATCATCAAGGGAGCCAAGGGCAACAAGCGCTACCTCATGCCCTCGCGCTCGCACCTGATGATCCAGGACGGAGACGAGGTCTTCCCCGGCGATATCCTTGCCAAGATCCCGCGCGAAACCACGCGCACCAAGGACATCACTGGCGGTCTGCCCCGCGTCGTCGAACTCTTCGAAGCCCGCAAGCCGCGCGAAACCGCCATCATCTCGGAAATCGACGGTGTGGTGAAGTTCGGTGAAGTCAGCAAGGGTCAGCGCAAGATCTACGTCACCGCCGACAACGGAGAAGAGAAGGAATACTCCGTGCCACGCGGTATCCACGTCAACGTGCAGGAAGGCGAGCGCCTGAAGGCCGGCGAACCGCTGATGGATGGACCGCTCAACCCGCATGACATTCTGGCCGTGCTCGGTGAGAAGGAACTGCAGGGCTACCTGGTGAACGAAATCCAGGAAGTCTACCGTCTCCAGGGCGTGACCATCTCCGATAAGCACATCGAAACCATCGTCCGGCAGATGCTCCGCTGGGTGAAGATCGAGGAAGTCGGCGACACCAGCTTCCTGCTTGAACAGCAGGTCGACAAGTTCCGCTTCCGCAACGAGAACGAGCGCGCGATCGCTGAAGGAGGACGCCCGGCGATTGGCCGTCCGCTCCTGCTCGGCATCACCAAGGCTTCGCTCTCGACCGACAGCTTCATCTCGGCGGCATCGTTCCAGGAGACCACGCGCGTGCTGACCGAGGCGTCCATCAACGGCGCCGTCGACAACCTCCGCGGCCTCAAGGAAAATGTCATCGTCGGTCGTCTTATCCCCGCCGGTACGGGCATGGAGTACTACCGCAACATCCAGCTCTCACCGGAGCTCGAAGAAGCGGCCCAGCGCGTACAGCAGGAAGTAAGTCAGGCCTACGAAGAAGCCGAACGCGAACTTGAAATGATGCGCCAGGAAGGCGAAGCCGAAGAAATGGCCGCATCGGAGTAGCTCAAAACCAAGCCTCCGGCGGCCCTGTGCGGGCGGCGGTCCTCGCCGGACGGTCAAGCCGAAAGCCCCAGCAAAATGCTGGGGTTTTTCGCTTTTTATATCAAAACGGCGCATACCCACCCATCACGCGCAGCTAACTCCACAAGATATGCGTGAAATTCTTTCCTGTAATGTTTCCTTCGGCAGGAATAAAACCCAACCGTCTGTGTCTCTATACCAAGGCAGATTTAACACCGAGTGTCATGACGAGAGCCTCTCGCAAGACGCTCAGTGTGACGGGAGAGATCAACAATGAAAATAGGCTTTGCAAGTATGCCCCTGAGCGGGCATTTGAATCCCATGGCTGCGCTTGCGCGAAAGCTGCAATCGCGCGGAAATGATGTCGTGATGATTGGCGTGCCCGATGTTGAGCCCGTTGCCCAGGCAGCCAACCTCGCCTTCGTGCCTTTTTGCGAAAAAGAATATCCATTTGGTTCCACCGCTGAACTATGGACTCAGGTGGCCAAGCTGCACGGACTCGATGTAGTGAAGTACAGCCTCGAGAAGTTTTCGCCCGGTATCGTCGCGGCGGCTGGGATCGAGGCATTGGTGCTGGACACGGTGTACTCTTTCCTCGAACTTGTTCCAATCAGCCTCGGAATACCGTATGTCCAGGCCTGGGTTGTGCTCAATCTTGATCTTTCCAGCTCGACGCCTCTATGTCTGTTCGGTTTGCCGCACGAGACAACTCCAGAGGCTCTCACCAGGAACGCCGAAGAAAGTGCAATGGGCCGGCCAGTGCCTCGCACCGATCGCCGAGCGGGCAGCGGTACCCTATGCTAAAAAGACCGGTCTGGAGATCGATTGGAACGATTCCACAGCGACGAACTCCAAGTTGACCATACTCTCGCAAATTCCCAAAGAGTTCCTACTGCCCATCCGGATCGAGCATATCGTTCGCCTCGAAACCCTCCCTATGCACCACCGAGATTCTTTCGATCGCCTCCTCGTCGCCCAGGCGCTGGAAGAAGACCTCGCCATCCTGTCCTCTGACAGGCTGCTGCACCAATACCCCGCAAAGATAGTCTGGTAGTCGGCCGGACTCGACCAAAGCTTCGCGTGAAACGAAATCCGCGGTGCCCGCACTATTCCCTGCAAGCGTTGGCAATAAATTGCGAGACCCTCGCTCGCCTGCCTCGACTTAGGAGATTCACATGGGCAATTCCGATCAACACAGACAAATCGTCAAGCAGTTGCTGGAATCGAAAGCCGTCGACTTCAGCGCCGTCGGCCGGGTCGTCGCCGAAGTCGGTCCCGGGCTCTCGCTCGCTGAAGAGCCGGGAGACTTCTTCTGCGGCACCAACCGCATCTTCTTTCACGTCTACAGGGTCTTCAATCCGGGCGGCCCAGTCGAAAACCTTGGCGAACTCGCCGAGAGTGCGCAGGAACTTGGCTGAGCTAGTAACCAAATACCAACATCGGGGACATGGCGGGCGACATGGAAACAGCTCTCTTCGAATCCGGATGCAGTAAGTGGGACGAACGTGATCTCATACGTCGTCTTTGCCATGCCCTCGATATTGCGCGGCTCGCCGTTGAGCACCTCGCGGCCAGCGGATACACCGACGCCCAGAACCCATCTAAAAACAGCCGGCCCGAAAAAATCGTTTCCGAGACCGCCGTCCTTCTCCTCGCCGCTTCGCCCGCCATGATCCATGACGAAGTCGAGACGCGCATCCGAAACGTGGCCGAGCTCCTCATCCCGCATGCACGCAATGATCGCGCATTGCTGGGTCTCTGCCTCGAGCCTGCCGTTGCATGGGATTACGCTCTTCCGCATGTTTGTCTCAGCCGCCTGGATTATCACGACTACCAGTTCGACAAGCTGCTGCGTGTGAGCCTTGAATCACAGGCACGGTGCGGCCGCGAGCGTGTTCCGCATCGCATCCTCGAGCAGGAGTGGGTGGCAGCAGGCTGGTATCAGCCGAAGCCGGGTCGCCATCAGGTTTCTCCGCCAACCGCGCGCCGGTCGATCCTCGCCCAACCTATGGACCTGCTCGGATGCACCCGCGACGACATTTATGCCTTCACGCACGCGATGATGTATGTCACCGACTTCAATCTCGTCCCGGCGCTTTTGCCCCGCCGCCGCGCTCTCATCCTCGTAGAAGCGGAAGCCTTGCTGGCTCATTGTCTCGATGAGCAGGATTATGATCTCAGCGGAGAAGTTCTGCTCAGCTGGCCGCTCACCGGCAAAGTGTGGAACGCCGCCTCGGCTTTTGCTTTCCGCGTGCTCGCGCGTGTGGAAGAAAAAGCTGGATTTCTGCCCACACCCAGCACCCGCATCAGTGAGATCAAGGCGCGCGAAGGTATGGAGCGCACTCAGTATCTGGTCGCAACTGCGTATCACACCGCATATGTCATGGGACTTGTCTGCGCGGCGTCGTTACATCCGGGATACGCGCCGCCCAAATGCATCGCGGCAACCGACGCAAATCCCGGTCGCGCGAAACACATTCTCAGGGTACTTGACCGTGATGGCAAACGCCCGCACTGGCGCGACGAATTCAGCCGGCTCAAGGGACCGGAAGCCGACGCCCTCGCCGGATTCCTCCTCAATATCGCTCTGCGCAGACGAGTGAAGGACCGCGATTTCGGCAGCCTCCATGATTTGCTGAAACTTGCCTACGATCTCGATCTGGCCGGCACACCGGCGGCGAGCCAGGCAGCGGAGCTCCTCGATCGCCTCGCGACATATGCCAAAATCAGTGGCGAGTCGGAATCAGAGACCGCCGCGAGCTCATTCGGAACCAGCGTCTCATCGAATGCTGCACCTTGAAGCCCTTTGCTTGGTGGCTATTGACCGAGCTTCACCGGAGGCCCGCTGACACGCTTCGCCTTCAGGTCGACAGTCACCTCGACGCGGTCGGCGATCTTGATGAAGGGAATGCTGCCATTTATACCGTAGTCTTTGCGGTCAAAGGCCATTGTTCCCTTGATCTCGCCGGTGCCCGTCCCATAGCCGGAAACGATCAGCATCAGCTTTTCCTGTTTTGTCACTCCGCGTATCGTGAAGTCGCCATCCACTTCAAAGTTAACGACATGGTCCGCCGTCTCTGGACCAGTCTGAACAATCTTCGTCGAATGGAACGTGATGTACGGATTATTCGCGACGTCGAAGAAGTCTTTGCTCTTCAGCTTGTTATTCTTCGTGCCGCTTCCGGTATCTACGCTGGCCGCATCAATCTTAATATCCAAAACTCCAGTGTTGATATCCGTCGATGTGAACTTGAGAGTGGAGTTCCACTTGTCAAATTTGCCGACTATCGAGACCGAGGACTTCACATTGAACACAACCGAGCTTGATACCGGCGTAATTACGAAAACCGGTGCTTGAGCCAAACTAAGCGGCGTTAGCAAGGCGGCGGCAACAAACGGCAACAGTGCCAGACATCTCGTCTTCATAAGGTTATTCCTTTCCCGATTCTGGTGATGTCTGGAGGTAGCAGGATTGCCCCTCGCAGGAGCGAGTCCGAAATCTTTCCAACAACATCCTAAGATATTGATCGCCGGTAATGAGACTAGCAAAACCAACAGGGAACAGCTGAATTAATTTTCAGCAACGATTCGGATTCAACCAAGCCGCCCGCGCTCATTGGCCGTGAATACTGCGTGAACGCGAACGGCAGATTCGCAACAGAAACCGATCCGGCTTGCCTAAGCTGACCGGATTTCGCTAGTCTTTCCGGTATGGAAGTCAACATCCAGCACGTTCACGCGCATCTCCTTAAACTCATCGAACTTGCCGAACACGGAGAAGAGGTCGTTATCGCGCGCGAAGGCGAGGCAGTGGTTAAGATCGTGGCAGTCCCCTCCAAGCCCAAGCGGAAATTGATTGGCTCGGCCAGGGGGAAAATCTGGGTATTCGACGACGCGAACTCGCCGGAGATGAACAGGGAGATCGAAGAGTTCCTCAACAGCAGCCCGCTGTTTTCAGAGGAAGAACACTAAGAGCACTCCGCTACCCATGATCCACCGCCGTCGGGGCGCACCGCCGTTTACTGCTTTGTCTCCTGCGGATGCTGCGCGTCCTGATAAAACTGGTTCTGCAGCTGCAGGCTGGCCTGGTCGGCCTTGACTGCACGGATCACGTTGGCGATCCCGTCTTCCCACGCTTTCATATCGAACTCGCCCAACTCTTTCGTAGCGGTGCTGCCGTTGCCCGAGTAGTGATTGGGAAACCGCGCATACCACCAGATGCCCGTATACACGCCGTCGGGCAGATGCTGCCTCGCCTGATCTGCGCCCGACTCCTGTCCGGCGCGATCCAGATGCACCAGGTCAGGCCGGGATGCCATGGTGTGAGCCGTCTCCGACTCGCCGGCATGCATATCCATCTTCGAATGAAGCGGCGGACGCTCGGGCGCGTTCGATGGCGACCAGCGATAGACGTAAACTACATAGTCGTGCGGATTTTGTAACTGTGACTGAGCAAAAAAGGGAAGCAAGTGCTCGTTGCCCCCATGCCCGTTCACAATCACAATCTTCTTGCACCCGTTGCGGCCCATTTCGTCGGTTGTCTCCTGCAACAGGTCGAGCTGCATGTGCATGCTGTAGGAAACCGTGCCCGGCTGCTGCCGCGCTTCCGCGATCTGCCCGAAGTAATAGGCCGGAAAGATTACCGCGTACTCCTGCTGCGTTGCATGCTCGACCGCAAAGCGAACGTTGATGAGGTCTGTGCCCAGCGGCAAATGCGGACCATGCTTTTCAATAATCCCGAACGGCAGCACGCAAACTCCCTGCGACTGGTGAATGGCCGCGATGAAGTCCGGCCCCGTCAGCTCTTCCCACATGGTCGATAATCCTGTCTGGCCCCACGCCGAAGCCATACCCACAATGAAAAATAATGCCATCCACCTGCGCACGAATCCTCCTTGACGATGCACGTACATCATATTCGGTGCACCGTGACCCTGTATCCTAATGTTTATAGCTGAAGGTTGGAAAAGCCCATGGCCACTCTCACCACTGCAAGCGCCTCTGGCACCAATGCTCGAATTCCCTGGTATCTCTGGTGTGCCGCTCTCGCCGTCACCTCCGTCACTATCGGAGCTCACTGGGATGTCTCCTGGCACCGCTCCATCGGTCGCGACTCCTTCTGGACTCCGGCGCACATAGCCATCTACCTCTGCGGAATCCTTGCCGGCATCTGCTGCGGATATCTGATTCTCTTCACCACATTCCTACGGCCGCCGCAGATGGTCGCCTCCTCAGTCCGTGTCTTCGGTCTGCGCGGACCCTTCGGCGCCTTCCTCGCCGCCTGGGGAGGAGTCGCTATGCTCACCTCCGCCCCCTTCGATAACTGGTGGCACAATGCCTACGGTCTCGACGTCAAGATCGTATCCCCGCCGCACACCGTCCTCATGCTCGGCATCTGGGCTGTGTGTCTCGGCGCGCTCTTCCTCATCGTCGCCGCCATGAACCGTGCGGAGGTCGCGGCTGGCCTCGAGAGCGCGCAGTTTCGCCATTTGCAATGGCTCATGATTTATCTCTCCGGTCTGCTGCTGGTGCTCTCCATGTTCTTCCGCATGGAGTACACCTGGGACATCTATCTGCACAGCGCCAGCGCCTATATCGCCTGCGCGCTGGGCACACCGCTTTACTTCGCCGCCATTCACGTCGCCTCGCGCAACCGCTGGGCCGCAACGTGGATCACCGCCTTCTACACCCTCTTTGTCTGCGGACTCATCCTCATCCTTCCGCTCTTTCCCGCCGAGCCCAAACTCGGTCCCGTCTTCCAGCACGTCACCCAGTTCATTCCGCCGAAGTTTCCGCTGATGCTCATCGTTCCGGCGATTGCCATCGACCTACTTCTCACATATGCGAAGAATTGGAAGCCCTGGCTCACCGCCCTCGCTGCCGGTCCGGTTTTCGTCCTCATGCTCGTTGCAGCCGAGTGGCCTTTCGCCGACTTCCTGATGAGCAAAGGCGCTGCTAACCGCTTCTTCGCGACCGGCTATTTCGACTACGGCATGCCTCCCACTTCAAAAGATGTCTTGCGCCAATTCCTCCAGCCCGAACATGGCCTCACACTGTGGAAAGGCCTCTCGATGGCCATGCTGTACGCCATCATCTTTAGCTGGCTGGGTCTCGCGCTCGGCGGCTGGATGAAGAAGATCCAACGATGACCGCAAAAAACCGCCTCCTAATACTGATCCTTCTCGTAATCGCACAGCTGACTCTCGCCTCGCAGCCCGCGCACGGCCATGTAGGCAGCCCGGATGTCTACGTCGAAGGCAACGCCGGTCCTTACAGGCTCTCCGTCGTCGTACGGCCGCCGCTCGTCATTCCCGGAGTTGCGGAGATCGAACTCCGTTCGCAGACTCACGGCATCGACCGTATCGAGATCACGCCTATCCCGCTCACCGGTGAAGCCTCGAAACACCCGCCCGTGCCAGACGCCATGCGGCGGCCCTCCGCCGATGCTCAATACTTCACCGGCCATCTCTGGATCATGGCAACCGGCTCATGGCAGATCCGTTTCGCGGTCAGCGGGAATCAAGGCCCCGGAGTCTTCTCCGTGCCGGTCCCTGCCACGGCCATGGGTACGCGCAAAATGGAGCGTGGCCTTGGCATCATCCTGGCCATCCTCGGCGTTGTTCTTTTTGTGGGACTCGTCGGCATCGTGGGAGCAGCGGCGCGCGAGGCGCAGCTCCCGCCTGGCGCGAAAGCGCCGCCAGCTGGACGACGTCGTGCTTATGTCGCCATGGCAGTTACATTTGTGCTGCTTATCGCCGCGATTATTCTCGGGAACAAATGGTGGGGTGCGGAAGCTGCGGACTATAGCCACTACATTTACAAGCCACTTGACATGCAGGCGCAGCTTGAGCCCGGCAATATCCTCAATCTCAAGCTGTCCGACCCTGGCTGGGTCAAACAGCGCAAGCTCGACGACTTCATCCCCGATCACGACCATCTCATGCACCTCTATATGCTGCGCTGGCCTGCTATGGATGTCGTCTTCCACCTGCATCCTGAGGAAATTGGCACTGGCGAATTTCAACTCGCTCTGCCGACCGTTCCAAGGGGAGTCTATCGGCTCTACGCGGACGTTGTTCACGCTAATGGATTTCCGGAGACGCTCGTCTCCTCGATCACGCTGCCCTACATTGCGGGTCGCGCTCTCGCCGGCGACGACGCCGAAGGAACTTCAGTTGCGCTTAAGTACTGGGGCGAGGCGACTCAGACCAGCGCAAGTTATAAGTTGCCCGACGGCTACACGATGGTTTGGAAGCGCCCGGC
>Ga0206856_10372_pt1 | contig 11070 bp, 13 predicted proteins | sample Alteio_BWOrgCont_48_FD_152630 | JGI IMG/M metagenome (GOLD analysis project Ga0206856, IMG submission 152630) | Enriched cells from forest soil in Barre Woods Harvard Forest LTER site, Petersham, Massachusetts, United States -... | ecosystem: Environmental > Terrestrial > Soil > Temperate forest >...
CGGATTCGCCCTTTGAGCGAGGAACTTTCGGAGGTCAGGTTCGTAGCTAACCAAGAACTCCTTGAAAAATTGGATGAGATTCGGGGTTTGCTAGCACACTCCCATCGTTTACCTAGGGGAGCGACACTTGGAGAACTGATTGATGTTCTCGCAACAGAATACCGAGAGAGGCATCACCCCGAAGAAAAAGCCAAGCGTGCGCAAGAGAGAAAAAATGCAAAAAACCCGAGTGAACCGGTAGATAAGCCCACGGCGCAGTTTCGCGATGAAGAGGGAAAACGAACCGCATCGGCAGCACTCATTCATGAACTGACTCAAGCAGAAGGTTACCGGTGTAGCTACGTGGATCCCGTTACAACAAAACCCTGCCACTCAAAATACGGACTTCAAGTGGATCACCGACACCCATGGTCTCAAGGCGGAAAAACGAAGCTTTCGAATCTCCGCTATCTCTGCCAAAACCATCATGCGAGAATTTCATTTCTTCAATTTGGCGAGAGCTCAAAATATTTCAGACGGCTGTGAGATTCGCAGCAGGACCACAAAACGAAAAAACTTCACCACAAAACCCAGCCCCCACTTGTTGATGATCCCGCTCCCGCTTTCTTCTCAAAAAGTCGCAGAAGCGCGTAACCGTACGCCACTGCAACTTTCATCGTGAGAAAAAAACGATGTCACCACTCTCATCTGAGCGCCAGCCTCTAGATTTCAACCTACTCCTCGATTTTCCTCGAGACCCTTTTCGATCCTGCCGCTCCCGCAATTCGCGCTGCTTCAAGCGCGGCCTCCGGAATCGTCGTCGTGCAATCCTTAATATTCAAAGTCCCACGCGACCAAAGTCGGCGCTCGACCATCGTCAAAAAAAGTTTTTCAAGTTTCGCCTGAACCTCGGGGCCTTCCAAAACCCCAAGTGCGCGCGCGATGGCCTCAAACGTCGATAGATTTTGAGGATGCGGCGAATGACGAAGTCGATACGTCGAGGGCAACCCGAGCGGCACTCGCAGGCGAGGGATATCCTTAAGAGCGGGCTCTCGACGCGAAACTTTTTGCGCCTGCCTCCAACTGCCGTCCGGGACAAACAAAGTCAAAGGCCGAGCCAGCCGGCTGGCCGTCTCTTCCGTCAGCTCGATCGAGTCTTCAGTCGGAAATAAAAGCGCTGCCGATTCGCCCGGAGTGATCAATTTTTCGGTCTGAAGCCTACCGTCGATCCGCCCACGTTGATGAAGCGAACTATTCGTCAGGGCCATACATGCCAAACGGGCACTATTAGTCGTAAGCTTGTCCTCGCGCCAATGCATCAGGACCACGATTTTGGTTTTAAGGTCAAAAACTGGGATTTCTGCGCAAATACAGAGGGGCCGAAACATTCGACACCGCTTGCACTTGTTTTCTGGATTAGCTCTGCCTGGCATATTTGAAGGGGTTTTACTGGGCCCTTACGCCCAAGGCTAGCAAAATCCGCGTCAAAATTCGAAGTATCATCCTCAGAATCTTCGTGGTACGGTGTGCACGTAAAGTCATTTATTTAACTTATTTTACAGGAGAGCTACTTTGTCGAAAGAAGACCTAATCCGAATTGACGGAAAAGTTTCGGATCTATCCGGCGGCGGTAATTACGTTATTCTACTCGACAATGGCTTGACCATCTCCGCCCGACTTTCCGGCAAGATGAAAAAATTTAAGATCAAAGTTTTGGTCGGAGACCGCGTGACGGTCGGTGTTTCTCCCTACGACCCCTCTCATGGTCTGATCACTCACCGCCAAAAGTCCGGCTGAGAAACTTTCTTCAAGACGCCTGCTATGGTGCTCAGCGAGCTTTCAAAATTCAAAATGCCCGAAGCGCCTCAAAAGCCCAAAATAAATGTTGCGACCACCTTCGCTTCACTCGCTCTTTTGCTCCTTCTGTCTTTGAGTCTAATCACGGGTTGTTCGTCCTCATCGACCACTACTCCGACTGAAGACACTTCTGCGAGTGGACTGATTGCAGGGACGGTCGGCGGGGCACTGGCTTTTACTAACTCTTCGGCGACGGTGGCGAGTACTTTTCCAAACTCTGGATTTGATATTCGCACGGCGTTTCTCTCGTATTTTAATCTGATCCCGGAAGCACGAGCCTCGAGCAGTTGCCCGACCCTCTCAAGCGCGAACGGATCAGGATGTTCGACCGTGAGTGCCTCCTTGGTTGATCTCACTTATTCGGGTTGTACGTTTTCGACAGCAGCACCGTGGACTGGCACGCTTCAAGTCGGTGACACGGCCGGGATCACGTGCGGAACCTATCCGAGCAGTGGGATTGTCACGCGACAATTCGTCACAGGTTTGAACGGATCACCATCGACAGGGACGAGAGTTTCGACGATTGGTACTCAAGTCACCATCGACGACGCTACGGCGAATCTCTCAAACTATGCCGGAGACTCAATCCCCGTCACTCTGAATGGCGGGTACGATAACACCGTCACCTGGACCGGCGCGGCCCGCTCTGCCGTGACGATCACTCAACTGGTTTATTCAACCGGCCTCTTTAATTATTCGATCAACGGTTCACTCACTGTGAACGAAACATCCGGTGCGACTTCTCGAACGGTGGGCGGAGTCATCACGGTCTATCACAACACGGCTGAGGTCAAAGGCACCTCGACGTTCAACACCGTCACCTACCAGAATAGCTGTTGCTTCCCGACCTCGGGCAGTATCTCAACATCCTTTGCCTCGACGACGACTTCAAATGCGACAGGCATCTCCCTCAATGGCAAAATAGAGACCCTCAGTTTTACGGGTTGTGGAACCGCCACTTTTACCTCGATGACGGGAGCAACCAGCACGGTCACCCTGGACCATTGCCTTTAAGGCGGGACCCTAACTCACTAAAATGAATGACAAATTTAAAAGTTGCGCATTGCGTCTTTTATGTTAATATTAATTCACATAGTTAATTTTTATTAACTTAAAAACCTAAGCGACTGATCCGCAGTCAAAGTCAAATGGAGCAACACGGTTATGGAAAAGTCTAAAAGCACAAAAAGCAAAATCACCCTCACCACCTCACTCGCAATCGCATCTCTTTGCTACGCCTGCGAGATCCCAGCCGGCGTTCAAGTCGGCAATAGTTACGTCGCGATCTCCGCGTCCCCCACTCCTTCTGCCTCGTCAGGAGCCGGAGCAAAAAACGGGGACTGCACTGGTCCGACTCCATCCCCCAGCCCAACTGCTAGTCCCTCTCCTACTCCAGTGGCGAACAACAGCTCTCACGCAGTTTGCGATCCCTTCGGCGGAGCAAACACAACCGGAGCCACCGCTGAACATGGCCTGTGGGCTCAGCTTTTTTACCTATCCGATTCGTCTCCGCGGTACACCCATGTGCTTGATTATTTCAACCACGGGATCGCGGCCGATGCGGATTTGTTTTTTTCTCAGCTGAACGTACCGACTCGATATTTCGACGAAGGATTCTCGCGCCAAGACGGAACCCTCCTCAAAACGCCAGGAGGTGAAACACTTTTCGAGTGGTTCGCACTGCACTTTAAAAGCGAGATCCGCCTCAGCCAGCTTGATCCTCCTGGCCTCTATCAATTCGCCGTCCTATCGGACGACGGATCCATCATCAGCGTCGATGATACGGGCAAAGGTCTCGCGCAGATTATTAACAACGATAGCGATCACCCCTCTCTCCTCGGGTGCGCAGCAAGAACGGTGGCGATGACTCAGTCGACGCGACTGCCGCTTGATGTGGCTTACTTTCAAGGACCTCGCTACCAAATCGCTCTCACGCTTCTCTGGAGACGCGTGTCTGATCAAATCAACGACCAAGATGACGATCGCAATTCGTGCGGAGGAGAAGATGATGTGCTTTATGATCCCGCCTGCGGGATGATGGGGAACAGCACCTTCTTTGATTGGACAAGAACACCTCAAGTCCCCTCACAAGTTTGGGTCGATATGCTTTCTCGGGGTTGGAAAGTACTGACTCCGGATAATTATTATTTGCCCGCAGAAATGCCGGTCAATCCTTGCGCAAGTCCGACCCCCGTGAGCTCGCCGACACCGACGCCTTCGGCAACACCCACTCCTGCAGTAACCCCAACTCCAGTCGTAACTCCTACTCCGACGCCTACACCAGTGGTGACACCCACTCCGGTCGTAACACCGACACCAGTAGTGACACCGACTCCCGTGGTTACGCCAACTCCGACGGTAACACCGACTCCGACAGCAACTCCGACTCCGACAGCAACTCCGACTCCGACAGCAACTCCGACTCCGACAGCAACTCCGACGCCGTCATGTAGTGGGATTGCGTGCGGAAGTCTCGGCGTCTAACCCTGCTCCGTTACGTACTTGTCTTAAACTTTTGGGATAAACGCTTTACTCTGAAGCGAAAGAATCTTCTGAATCACAGACCCTCGGGTCTCAGGAGTGAGGTATTCAAACTCGATCCCCACTCCTGCGGGGATTGCGGAGCCACCGCTCGCTCGTACCCAGCGAACGGTTCCAACACCCTCGGCCAAAACCGAATCTGGGGTGCCCGCTCCCAGCTTAAATTGAACTTTCTCACCCACAAAAGCACTCGCGCCCTCTTGAGGAACGAAAGCCCCCCCACGAGCTAAAGAGTACGAGGTAGAGTGAAGCTTATTCTCCGCAGGCAGCAATTCGCTCCAACGAGCGTCCATCGGTTGCAACATTCTCAAGATCGCGGTGACCAGAGATTTGAGCTGAAAAGGTTTCGTAAAAACAAAGTCTGCACCCATATCATGGAGATCATCGATCCCGTGATCGGAAAACCCTGTCATATAGATGAGAACGGGCTTCTCAAAGTTCTTCTCCCGAACACGACCGAGCAACTCGACTCCATCTCCACCTGGCATACGAATATCCGAGACCACTACTGAGACAGGTGATTTCTCCAAAAGATCGAACGCCGCTCGTCCATTCTCCGCGGTCGCGACCTGAGCCCCTCGCATCTGAAGAGCAAGAGCGATCGTTTCGCGAAGATCCGGTTCATCATCGACCACCAGAAGTGAGATGTCTTTTATCGTCGTTTGCACAGCCTCTACTTTAAAAGAACTTTATCCGAAAAGCGAGCAATTGAAATCGCCCGCCCTCAGGTACGGCTATTGCTCCGTATCCTCAGCATGAAAATCCAATTGGGGCTCGCTGCCGCCCTCTACCTCTCCATCATAGCCGCTCCTACCGAAGCTCGCTCGGATGGAGGTCAGCCTGCGACTCAAAGGGAACCACTCGTCAGCCTGCTGAGTCAGATCTCCGCTCCCATACGCTTGAATCAGGGTCCGGATACCGCCATCATTTATCTGCGCAACGAGGACATGTTCGAACCCGCTCGTGCGAATCTAAAACCTGAAGCACTGAAAAAAATCTCCCAAATCGGCACGGTACTAGCTCAATATCCTCACCGCAAAATCAAGATCGAAGGGTTTAGCGATAACATTGGTTCGAGCGATTTTAATGAACAGCTCTCGCAAAACAGAGCGGAGTCCGTAAAAGAAGTTTTGCTTGCCAAACAAGTCAAACCCGAACAAGTCACCATTCAAGGATACGGCCCCTCTCATCCAATCGCAAGCAACTCGACCGAAAAAGGACGCGCACTCAACCGTAGAATCGAGATTCACATTCTGAATGAGAATGGAAAGAACGGATGAACCAACGCAAGACACCTAAGGCCCGGCCCAAATCGAAGGTACGGAAAGATGATCAGCGTACTGCTCAAATATACGATCAGCCGTGAGGAGTTTCATTTTCTCCAAAGATGACTGCGCCACCAGGATACGATCGAATGGATCTCGATGAAACTCCGGCAATCCTCCCGCCTCAAGTGCATGAATCGTGTGAATCTCAAGCGACTTCATGCTCTGCTCAGCAAGAGTCATGGGAACAAAAAGCTGAGGAGGATCCGGCAACTTCAATTTGCCTAGACTATACTTAATACTCATCTCCCACGCACTTGCGGCTGACAAATAAAGATCATTTTCGGAGGCACGCAAAAGATCACGCGCCTGGCGATTCAAGCGCTCAGGCTCCATCAACCACCAGAGAAAACAATGTGTATCCAAAAGAATTTTCATACACTCACTCGCTATTTATAAAAATCATCCTCTCGATCGCGAGGCAACGGAGCATCGAAATCTGGGGCGATCCAAATCTCTCCACGATACTCCCCTCCGATACGAGGGCGCGCACGAGCCTCGATAGGCAGCAAACGGGCGACCGGACGCAAACCATGAGCGATCACAATCTCCTCTCCTTGTTCGACCCGCTTGAGAAGGCGTGAAAGATGGGTTTTTGCCTCATGAATGGTGACTTGCTTTGGAGCTGACTTTCGAGGACCAGCCATAGTTTCCACTATAGACTTAGTCTACAACTTAGTCAAGTTATGACTGTCTAAAAAAACGTCATATTTCCAGATTAAAATACACATCTTGCGAGCTGCTTCAGATCCCCTTAGCATCTTCACTAACCCATAGTGATCTAACCTCGTTTTGTTCGACTTAAACAAAACAAGTACGTGTCCGAATTGACACATATTGTGCATTTTTACGAGGTAAAATAGAATAAAAGTCGAATCATCATGTCATGCGCTGACCGCAAATTATTCGGCAGCAAAAAAGGGGTACGTATTATGGAAAACTCAGAATCAACGGCAGTCACCATCACGAAAAATAATCATGCTAAAGGTAAACGAAAGCTCTCGCAGCTCTTGATTTATCCTAAATTTCAATTGAGCCTGATCGCGGTCAACACAGGCATCATGTTCACGACGCTCGTGTTCCTCGGGATCCAGCAATATCGCTCTTATCTTTATATGAAAAGCTTGGGCGATCTCGTCCATCTGCCCAAGGGACATTTTTATTATCAGTTCGTCGCGATGGAGTTTAAAAACTCTTCGATCAGTCTCGCAGTCGCTTTTGTTTTCGCTACGATCGTCTCGACCTCCATCACCGCGTTTGTCTCACATCGCGTGGCGGGCCCGATTGTTCGCCTTCGCGGACACTTCAAACGCATGGCCGAAACCGGCGTTGCAGATACACGCCTCAGCTTCCGCAAAGGGGACTTCTTCGAAGACCTCCCACCCGCAATCAACGATGGCGTGCGCAAGGTGACCCAGCAGGGACAAGGTTCGCAGGACTCCAAAGCCGCATAAAAACGGTCTGCACTTCGATTGATTTGAGTCTTGAGGGGCAACTCGATCGAATACGAGGGGGCACGTTGTGGATTTTTTATTCTTAGTGAATAAAAAAACGAATGATTCCGGATTTTCACTCGTCAGCGTTATGGTAATGATGGGGGTCGCAGGCCTGCTCGCGTTCAGCCTTGTCTCCACGACGCAAAACTCGATGAAAATGCAGAACAACACCAAGATCGGCGCGGATCTGGATCACTACGTGAGTTTAGTTGCGCTACAGATGGCGGATCCGACTCAATGTGGAAACTTACTGAATCTGGCAGGAGCGCCTCCATCACTCGGTTCAGCTTCGGGCGCCCAAGTTCAAGTCAATCTGATAGCCGGGAGTCTGCCAGCCAATCCACCGGGGGTAAACTATGTGAGCGCCATAATTCAAAATGCTACGACGAACGGCAATCCCGTGGTCGCCGGAACTGCGAGTGTCCCGGTGCAATTAGTTCTCACATTTCAAAAGACGCAGCAAAATTTTACAGGAGCTCCCGTCGTGACTCGTTCGATCCCGTTCACAGCAACGACATCTCCCTTTGGCGCTCCACCTTCGAATGCGCTGGTCACGCAATGTCAGGTCTCCAACAGCTCCAATACCGAAGCACTTGCCTGCGCTAGCCGAGGTGGGATTTGGAACGTTGCGAACAATCCACCGTGTTCTACGAGTCCGTCACTTTCCTGCGTGATCCTTGGGGGTACCTACAATCCAGCAGCTACCCCACCTTGCTCTGGCGCAGTGAATGCACAACCACAAACCCAAGGTTCCGGACAAACCAGTACGACGAATAATTATGGCCCATACAGCGCCAGCCGAGGTCCCGCGGCTCCGAGCCTGGGTTCATCGGGTGCGACAAAATATTTTTGTGAGTGCAGCGGCTGGGTCTCCTCACTAAACAAATTCATCATGCCGAACGGAGCACAGTTCGGGAAAGTCTCATCAAACGTCACCACGTCCAGCACTATTCTATCGGGCTCGTGTGACAATGGCACACCTCCACCGGGAAACAATAACTCACCTCTGCCGCCAAATGAAATTGGCTACCAATACCAGTATAGCTGTGTGCCATTCACTCTTCAGGGGCCGTAGAGAGAACCGATGAAAACCACTCAAAATGGCTTCAGCTTAGTCGAAGTAGTTTTGGCACTCGGGGTATCCGGGCTGCTTCTTTATGGACTCACTACGGTGACACAAAATTCAAATACCGGACAACAGGGTGTTAAGACGACGGCGGATGTCGATAACTTCATGAACCTGGTCACTCTCAAAATTTCGGATCCCACTCGCTGCCTGTCTTTACTCGGCCAAAGCACTCTGAGCTCAGCGGTTCAAGCGACAACTCCCGCATCTCTCAACTCCAACCAGTTGCCGGCACTCCCAGCAGGAGTGACCCTCGTCAGCACGAATATTCAAAATATGCTGTCCACGCAAGCGCCACAGGCAACCATTAGTTGGCCGGCGCAGATTGTTTTTACATTCCAAAAAAATACGGCTGGAACTAGCCCCACGACAATCACGCGCACGGTGCCTTTTTTAGCGGCATCTCTCCCCTTAACTCCCAATCCTGCGGCAGTGAATATTACGGCCTGTGGACCTCCCAGCGTGAGCGCTAATCTGCAGCAAGCGTGCGAATCCTCCGGTTGGATTTGGAACCCCGATCCGAACGCGATCAACAATCAACCTCCGTGGACTCTTCAACCTCCACATCTCCCCGCCTGTATACCCAGTTCTCAATCAGCGTGCCAAGCTTTGGGAGGTACCCTCGACTCTTCTACTCCCCCGAAGTGCCTCATCGGTCCTACGGCACCCCCAGTAACCGTGAATACGGTCACTTACACGCACTATAATTATACGGACGTGACCTACACCACCGTCTCTTATTCGATCACGTATCTGTGTATGTGCAAAGGCGGGGCGATCCTGTTTGGATCGACTCCTGACATAACTGAGTCGGACCCCTGCCTTTCCGCAAATGAGATTGCAGCCAGTCAATACCCATACGGTCAGGCCCCACCCAATCAAAACCATCCCACCCTCTGCCCTCTCGCCAAATGCGATGGCCAAGAACACTTGGCTTTCTGTAGTCAAGATCTCTCGTCAACACGTTGCGGAGAGGCAAGTGCAAATGGACCTGCTTATATGTGGGCCTGTTCCGCGCTTCAAGCTCCTAAAACCGTCACGTCGGGATCAACCCAGTGCCATACAACCCTCACAGCAATAAATGGGGTCGTCACTCAGATTCATAATCTTCAAACAGACACTTGTATAGGGAGTGAAGGAACAGGAGGCGATCCTGGAAACAATTAAATTCGGACTCACGAATCAAAAGAAAAAACTCCGCATCAGCAATGTGCGTGGCTTTTCACTCATTGAAGTGATGCTAGCTCTTGGCGTCCTGAGCGTACTCGGCTACGGTCTCATGGTTTCGACGAGCAACTCGATAAAAGGGCAGAATAGAGTCAAAGTTAACTCAGACGTTGATAACTACGTCACGCTTGTTGCATCGCAAATCGCTGATCCGGCCCATTGTATTCAAGTCCTCGGCAATAGTACAATCGGCACGACTGCACAATCAACGACAGGACCTCAAGCGCTGGCCGGTCTCCCTCCCAATCCCGTCAGCGTGAGCCAGATCACTGCGGCGATCCAAAATAGTTTGATGAGCGCTCAAAATAATGGAGCGACAAAATGGCCCGCGCAGCTGATTCTGACTTTTACAAAAAATCCGATCAACGGCGGAAGCACCACACCGATCACTCGAAACATTCCATTCATGGCAACCACGGCGCCCTATGCTCAAGGGCCGGCTGCTGTACCGATTGTAGGATGTGGCGCAACGGACGCGATCTTAACACCCGAACAAATATGCCAGCTTGGGTTTGGAACTTGGAACAGCGGTACGTCTACCTGTACTCCCAGCGCCGATCAGCAAGGACCTTGTCTAGCAGCCGGAGGGCAGTGGATCAACGGTGCATGTTCAACCGGTGCCGCTCAAGCAGCCCCACAAACCATCACGAATACGAATAATTATACTTACAACTATACCATAAACCACATTGCCTCCGCGACCACTCTCGATCCACTCCAAAGCGGCGTTTCAAGCAAATATATCTGCGTCTGCATCACCTATGGGCCTTGGGCACCCGCCTGGTCCTCGTTCGATTATTTTGAGCCCGCAGTAGATCCTCATTCGATATATAATTATTTGCCGGCCGATTGCACGAACGCCAACAATTCGCTCGCCATTTGTGGATCGGATCATACCCATAGCGCTTGTTACTACTGGTCGTCCGGATCCGGAACTCTCGTTTGGAGCTGTACTCAGATCCCTCAAGCATTAGCGGGGCCGTAATTCGCGTTTTTGAAACTGTTTAGCCTCCTTAACTAATTCGGCTCGGAAACTGCAGTCAAACGCGACACAATATCGAATATTTTCTCATGAGCGTAGAATCAGATGCATGAGGGGTCAAAAGGGGTTTTCGCTTTTAGAAGTCATCATCGCGATGGGCTTGATCGCCGGGCTCGGCCTCGTGCTGGCAACGATGACGAACAATTCGAGTATCGCTCAAAACTCGGTCACGCTCACGCAAAACGCGAGTCAGTTGGTGACGGCCCTCGAAACCATCGCAGGCACGTCGTCTACTTGCCTCAGCATGTATGGCGGGATCAATGCGAGTGGTGCGAACAACGGCACTCCGCTCGAGATCTCGAATCTCGTCCCACAGACTTTTCAATCCTATATCAATGGGCAAAACTCATTCGGGTTACCGATCACGAGTTTGAAACTCGTGATTTTTCCAACCGCTACGGCGCCGATTACCGGAACGGCGAATTTTCAATACTACGGACAGCTGCTCGCCACGATCGATCGAACGAACGGCGGGAA
>Ga0206856_10398_pt1 | contig 11064 bp, 10 predicted proteins | sample Alteio_BWOrgCont_48_FD_152630 | JGI IMG/M metagenome (GOLD analysis project Ga0206856, IMG submission 152630) | Enriched cells from forest soil in Barre Woods Harvard Forest LTER site, Petersham, Massachusetts, United States -... | ecosystem: Environmental > Terrestrial > Soil > Temperate forest >...
GTAGGCTTGACGGGTAAAAACGGGCCAAGCCCATTCTATAAGCAAGTCCTAAACTATGGAGTGCTAAACGATGGGCACACTCAGGGTCGAGTGTAAATAAAAGCTCGCGTAACCATGGATATATTTTCATTTATTTAGCCGTCAAATAACTGGCAATTAAAATCTTAGTGCCAATTCCGGCAAAGCGCACAGTGACTTTCATGTCTTCGCCATCTCCTTCGCATTCAAGTACCGTGCCCTCGCCAAACACGCGATGATACACTTCTTGGCCAATATGAAATTTCCCCACCGCTTGTGGTTGATAAGAATGAGAAGAAGTAACAGGGCGTGATACTTTGGTACGAAAACGTACTTTATCGATTAATTCCGGTGGGATCTCATGTAAAAATCGCGAAGGCCGATGATACACTTCTTTGCCATGGAGACGGCGCAATTCTGCATACGTGAGAAAAAGTTTGCGCATAGCGCGAGTCATACCGACGTAACACAATCGACGCTCTTCTTCTAATGCTTTGGGATCGTTTATAGAGAGGTAATGTGGAAATAATTCTTCTTCGCAACCTGCTAAAAAGACCACGGGAAATTCTAATCCTTTCGCCGAGTGCAAGGTCAGCATGGAGAGAGCATCTTCATTGGGTTCCGTTTTTTCATCACTGGATTCGAGGGCAGCATAAGCCAAAAATGCGGCGAGTGGCGGTAATTCATCTTGCACGCCTTCTTGGGTAAATTGATAGGCGGCATTCACTAATTCTTCCAAGTTTTCTAATTTTGTTAAGCCTTTTTCACCTTTCTCTTTGCGATAATGGTCGATCAATCCGCTTGCAGAGAGCATATCTTCTACTTGTTTATGCAAAGGCATACCGGCAGTACGTTCGGTTAACGTGGTAATTAGGTTGACGAATGAAGTCAGTGCCGTTTCACTGCGCGCAGAAAAATGCTTGTTAGCTAATAAATCTTGCATCGCTTGCCACAACGTGGAAGCAGTTGCTTTAGCCCGCTCACGGATAGCAATGAGGGTACGATCGCCAATACCACGCGCCGGGGTATTAATGATGCGTTCAAAAGCAGGATCATCGGCACGGTTTGCAATCAGACGTAGATAAGCGAGTGCATCTTTAATTTCTGCGCGATCAAAATAACGTAAGCCGCCATATATGCGGTAGGGGATACCAAATTGCATTAAGGCTTCTTCAATGACACGAGATTGTGCATTGGAACGATAAAGAATCGCTATATCGCGCAAGTGATAATCGGCTCCACACAAATCACGGATACGGTTGGCGATATAAAAAGCTTCATCGGTTTCATTAAAAGCGGCATAAATGGTCAATCGATCGCCTTCTTTTCCTTCCGTCCACAAATTTTTACCCAAACGGCCTGTATTTTGGGAGATTAAGGCATTCGCAGCTTTTAAAATAGTGCCGCTAGAACGGTAATTTTGTTCAAGCCGTATCACTTGTGCGCCAGCAAAATCTTCGGAGAAGCGCTGGATATTTTCTATCTTTGCGCCGCGCCAGCCATAAATGGATTGATCATCGTCTCCCACGATCATGACCGAATTACGCTCGCCAGCAAATAATTTTAACCAGGTATATTGAATCGAATTGGTATCTTGAAATTCATCAACCAGCAGACAGCGAAACCGCTCTTGGTAATGTGCGCGTATATCGGCATGGGATTGCAACAACTGACAAGTTTTGAGCAGCAAATCGGTAAAATCAATGACACCAGCACGCTGACAAGTCTCTTGATAAGTCTGATAAATGTTAATTAAGGTTTGCCCCCTAACATCATAAGGGCTCACTTGGTGGGGAGATAAACCTTCTTCTTTCTGTGCATTAATAAACCATTGCGCATCTTTGGGTGGAAAACGGTCTTCCTCTAAATTGAGGGAATGAATGATGCGGCGAACAAGTCGGTACTGATCATCACTATCTAAAATCTGAAAGGTTTGCGGCAGATTGGCTTCTGCAAAATGAGTGCGTAAAAAGCGGTGCGATAGACCATGAAAAGTGCCTATCCACATATTTTTAGTGGATAAGTGCGATAAGCTTTCGATTCGCGAGCGCATTTGATGTGCAGCTTTGTTAGTGAAGGTCACGGCCAATAAGTTAAAAGGCGAGATTTTCTCGACTTCGATAAGCCAAGCGATACGATGCGTCAAGACACGGGTCTTACCGCTGCCAGCCCCCGCCAAGATGAGTTGATGTCCGAGAGGTGCGCGCACTGCTTCAAGCTGTGCTGGGTTGAGAGAATTCAGTATCATACGGATTCGATTTTCCATTGGAGTAGAGCAACTTGTTATCAAATTACCAAAAAGCGTATTTTCTGCTAAGTGCAGCAGATGTCAAACAATTACCGCCTGATGAAGGCATTGAGATTGCTATCGTCGGCCGCTCTAATGCCGGTAAATCTAGCGTATTAAATAAACTGACTAATAATAAAGGCTTAGCCCGGGTCAGTAAAACGCCAGGAAGAACCCAATTACTCAATATTTTCGTGCTTGATGAAACAAGAAGGCTCATAGACTTGCCAGGATATGGCTTTGCCAAAGTCCCACTCGCTGCCAAGTTAAAATGGCAAAAAACAATTGATGAGTATGTGAATTCACGGGCGTCATTAAAAGGGTTAATTTTAGTGATGGATATTAGGCATCCTATGAAAGAATTAGACTGTCAATTATTAACTTTTTGTTCAGCGATCAAGCTACCTGTTCATATCTTACTGAATAAAATAGATAAATTAAGCAGGGGGGCAGTGGCTGCAACAATAAAATCCGTTGCTAGTCTTTTGACCGGGTACGATAATTCTGTTACTTTACAGGGTTTCTCTGCCTTAAAAGGAGTAGGTATAAAGGAATTACAAACCGTATTGGATAAGTGGTACTTGTATAATACATAATCAATTATACAAGATTATATTAGGAATGATAAAAGAGGAAAGATCAATGAGGACGAGCCACAACAAAAATAAAAACCCATCTGCTTTCAAAAAAAACAACTTTAAAAATAACAATGATGACTCCCCGATTATTCCCGCTAACGTTGCCCTTCCTGAAATTACGTTACGGGTCATTATAATTGGCGTGATTTTAACGGTGGTGCTTGCCGCAGCAAATGCCTATCTAGGATTAAAAGTCGGGACCACGGTTTCTGCCTCTATTCCGGCCGCGGTGATCTCTATGGCTATTCTGCGTTTCTTCCGCGACTCAAATATTTTAGAAAATACCATGGTCCAAATTATGGCCTCTGTGGGTGAGTCATTGACGGCCGGTATTGCCTTCATCTTGCCTGCACTGGTCATTTTACATGTCTGGGAGGATTTTAATTATTGGCAAACTGTCATTACGGGGTTATTAGGCGGTGGTTTAGGTGTGTTATTTACTATTCCCTTACGCCGTGCTTTGTTGCAAGACAAAACGCTCCGTTATCCCGAAGCGATAGCCATAGGCAATGTGTTGAAAGCGAGTGCTGCTAAAGAAAAAGGAGAAATGCGATCGCTCACGATAGGTGGACTCATTGGTGCAGTGATTGCTCTATTTCAAGGCGGCTTTCAAATTTTATCGGATAGTTTTCAATTTTGGGTAAAAAATGGAACGGCGGTATTTGGGTTCGGATTAGGTTTTTCGCCAGCATTAATTGCAGCGGGATATATTGTTGGGGTGAATGTTGCGATTAGCGTATTAATTGGCATTGCATTGGGCTGGCTTGCAGGTGTGCCGGTGCTAAGTTGGTACTATGGCATGGCTCAAACCGGGACAGGTAATGAAGTCGCCATTGCGGTTTGGCAGCAATATATCCGCTATATGGGCGTAGGCACGATGATGATTGGCGGGTTATGGACATTGATCACTTTGTTTAAACCAGTGGTACATAGTATGGCTGTTTCTATTTCGACCTTGCGTGATATTCGGTTGGGCAAAAAAAAGGAAAGCATACGTACGGAGCTCGACATTCCCATTCAATATGTCTTTTTAGGAACAGCTATTTTACTTGTGCCCATTTTCATTTTAATCGCCAACAATATTATTCCCCATGGGCTGCAAATCACGGAAAATTTTCGTTACATTATTGCGGGTTTTAGTACTTTTTATATTTTAATTGGCGGTTTTGTTTTTTGTTCTATCATGGCTTATTTTGCGGGCTTGATTGGATCAACGAATAGTCCCGTATCCGGTTTATTAGTGTGTGCGTTACTGCTCATTTGCTTAATTTTTATTGGCTTTTTTTCATTTCAACCAGCATGGAGCCAAGAGTTGAAAGAAATGATTGGGACCGTGGTTGCAATCGGTAGCATGGTTATCATTGGGGCTGCGCTCGCGATTTCAAACGATACGATGCAAGATTTGAAAGTAGGCCAGATTGTGGGTGCGACGCCTTGGAAGCAACAAGTCATGTTAATTTTAGGCGTCATCGTCTCAGCATTCGTTATCCCGCCGATTTTAAAATTACTTTATCACGCTTATGGCATTGGTGGTGTATTTCCCCGTCCTGGCATGAATCCAGCACAGATGTTAGCAGCCCCGCAAGCAGGGTTGATGGCAACAGTTGCTAAGGGGGCATTTAGCCATACTTTAGAATGGGGCATGATTGGGGTGGGCGCGGGCATTGCGGTGGTATGTGTCGTGATAGATGAAATTTTGAAGCAAAATTATCACACTCGTTTACCGGTATTAGCTGTTGGTTTGGGCATTTATTTACCAGTAGATGCATCTGTTCCAGTCGTGATTGGTGGGTTTTTAGCCTACTTTATTGAGCGTAAACTTTATAGCACTTATCAACGGGGAACGACGTCTGGCGAACAACAGATTAACAAACATAGACATCGTGGATTGCTATTGGCTTGTGGGATAGTCGCTGGGGCTTCTCTCATGGGGGTGGTTTTGGCTATTCCTTTTGCTATCACGCAAAGTTCTGATGCCTTGCGTCTTATGCCAGATCAATTTGCCTCCTTTGCCGGGATCTTAAGCTTATTGGTCACAATGATACTTTGCGCTTGGATTTATCGGACGGTATTAAAAAAGAATGTAAAAATATAATTTCCGTACATAGATCCGCCTTCACGCATGCAACCGTTGAGGCTGTAGGTTGGGCTGCGAAGCCCAACCAATATGCCCATTTTCTTCTACACGGCTGTTTAAGTTTGTTTTGTTGGGCTTAGCAAGCTTAAGCCCAACCTACAAACGACGATTATCCAAACCATTCCATGCTAAAATAAGAACATTAGGGTCATCAAGATGCATCTATATGGAATATTTAGAAAATCGGACGTTTGAAGAAATCCAAGTTGGCGATTCCGCCAGCCTTACCCGCACATTGACTGAAAAGGACATCCAAGTTTTTGCGATCATGTCTGGCGACATTAATCCTGCCCATGTTGATATTGAATATGCCCAAAGTGAAATGTTTCATAAAATTATTGGCCATGGTATGTGGGGTGCGGCATTGATTTCCACGGTACTTGGGACCCAGTTGCCAGGGCCTGGTACTATCTATATCAATCAATCCTTAAAATTTAAAAAACCGGTTGCCATTGGCGATACCTTGACGGTGACAGTGACAGCCATAGAAAAAAAGCCAGAAAAAAACCGTATCATTTTCTCTTGTGAATGCACGAACCAAAAAGGTGAAATTGTCATGGAAGGACAGGCAGAAGTGATTGCCCCTACTAAAAAAATTAGACGGCCTAAAGCAGTACTTCCCAATATTTCATTACGCAGACCTTATTCTTTATTTGAACCCTATTTAGCAAAAGCAAAATCATTAGGTGCCCTTCGAGCGGGGGTGATTAATCCCATACGCAGTCGAATTATTGAAGCTGTCCATAACGCCCATCTTGCAGGTTTTATTAATCCCGTTCTTATTGGGAATAAAGAAAAAATAATTCTTGCAGCAGAAGAGGCAAAGATTGATATCAGCGCTTATGAGATTATCAATGTAGACCACAGTCATGCTGCAATTACTAAAACAATACACATGGCGCGCGATGATGAAATTGGCATTATCGTGCGTGGCGGTGCCCTGCGTGATGATTTGTTACGAGCTATCCAAAAACCTGACAAAGGATTATTGACTGACTATTGCCTGAGTTATGCGGCTGTTCTTGATGTTCCGACTTATCATAAAGCATTAATTTTGACAGATACCGTTGTCAACACAGACCCGAATCTAGAAGTGAAACGTGCGATTACGCAAAACGCGATTAATTTTGCCCAGGCGCTATCTATCACTCAGCCTAAGGTGGCGATCTTGGCAGGTCTTGATACGGTTAGCTATAGTATGCGCTCAACAGTCGATGCAGCGGCCTTATGTAAAATGGCTGAACGGGGTCAGATTCAAGGTGGGATACTAGATGGGCCGCTAACATTTGATAATGTGATCTCGATTGAGGTCGCGAGAGAAAAAGGAATTAGCTCACCTGTTATTGGGGAGGCTGATATTATTGTCGTACCCAATGTTGAAACAGGCAATATTTTGGTGAAACAATTAGAATATTTAGCTGAATCACGTAGCGCAGGGATAGTGCTTGGTGGCCGCGTTCCCGTATTGATGAGCCACATAAATGAAATTCATTTAAGTACAGTTTCTTGTGCATTAGCCATATTGAACCAAGATTATCAAACCCGGACTTCGCAACTGCGATTTTAGGAGCGCCCCACATGACGACTAAAAATAAAGATCAATATACAGATTGGTATGCATTATGGATGAAGCAAAGCCGCGAATTTTTTGATTCAGCACAAGATAATTTACAAACTATTTTCAAAGAAGGTGCATCCACCAAACCAGAAGATCATATGCAAGAAATCAATGACTGGTTAAAAAATTTAAAAAAACAATGGACGTTTACGGAACTTTCTGAACAGCAAAAAAAATATAATGAATATTGGCAGATGCTTACTACGATGTGTACGGAAGCTTCTGATTTAATGTTGAAAGAATGGATCAGACGATCACACGCTGACAATCCTATTAAAAATACTCGTGAGCTTTATGAAGTATGGTTAAATAGCTGCCAAGAAATTTATAAAAAAAATTCGCAAACTAAAATTTACCAAGAAGCTTACGGCGAATTTTTGAATGCCGCTTTTACTTATTGGGGATCTATTATTCCAGGCCGTGATAAATAATATGCGCGAGGAAATCGACTTTCTCAAAAAATTGAGAGAAGGCTTTTTAATATCTTAAATGTCATGACACGCTTCGATGATATTGTGTCACTTAATTCGTCTGTACAGCTTAAACAATATATTAGCAGCATAGATTACGCTGAGCGCTATTTTTAAAAGTGGACATATTGGTATTTATATTAGTGGCAAAGTAGGCAACCGAAGGACTTCTGTGATTACTAATTGGTTAAGGATACTTACGAGGCCAATTGGTTAGAGCAAGTATAATTCCTAATTGTATTAGTTGTACTACTAAGTCCATAATCTAATTTCATTTGTAGCGCATGCGACAACTTTCTAATGGAAGTGGAGAGGTAATGACGGATAGAAATCAAAACATTGTGGATAATTTATCTCAAGTTGCACACGATATCATTGATTTTATTTTAAAATCACATCCCACTATTCGCGAGCAAAATAAACATATCGCAGAACTTGCTACCATCATGAAAGATATTGAAGATGAATATAACAAGCCAATATTAACTTCATGGTCCATGCTTTATCGTGTCTACAGACAATACGCGGCTGATCAAGGCATCGTCCATACTGAGACGCCTTGTCTTGATGATCAAATCTTAATTCTTGAAGTCATTACTCATTTTTTTAAAAATGGGGCCCATGATTCTTCTTCAGCTAACTTAATTTTATTGGATTTGTTATTAGATAAAGTTAATAAATATGTACCATTGGAAAATGATGAACGGCTTAATAGAGTGAGTGAGATCAATAAGACAATCTTATTAGGCATTAAACTTGCATTGCGTAATGCATTTATTCAACATGCGAAAGATAGATTAACTGCGTTTAGACCGCAGGTAAATGCAGATGCCAAGGTGATAAAGTTATCTGCAGTCAAAAAATAAAAGTACGCTTATGGGAGGATAAATAAAAAAGGGACATTTTTTGATGCCCCCTTTTTTTCGAAGACAAATTATTTTTGACCCCATTTGTCCTTGTTATCTTTTGGGTTTTGTCCTTGGCCTGGTTTGCCAGGTTGATTGGTTCGATTTGGTTGTTGTTGTGGATTTTTTTGATCTTGACCCATAAAAACCTCCGGATAAAAGTTAGAGTAGTTAGCAGTAAAAAACATTTAACAACGTCATCAGATTAAACAAATAAAAAAGCAGTATAAAAATTTTTTCTCATCAGTTCATAAAATGATGGACTAATGAAACGATAGTCAGTGTTTTGTGTAGCCACGCTAGATTTTTATGCATCTTTGTTACTCTGCTAAAATCAAACGGTGACGAATACATCCAGCATAACATTTTCTCCCTCTAATCCAATTTAGGAATTACCCTAAAAGTTTTATGATCACTTTTTTAATTTTAGTTTATTTTTTTTGAAGGCAGGTTTTTAAAAAAAATATAATATTAAATATTTCAACAGGTTACGATAAATACCAGCACTGAAATTCTTATGTTATGATAAAAAAGGATAAAAAGTGTTTATCTTTCAAGGAGACTTTATGACCGATCCACGGAATGTCGAACCACGTTCAAATGCTGCGAATATTATTGCAGCCATTATTGTTGTGGTATTGGTAATCGTTGTTATCTGGTACTACAACACGCACAGCACAACCAATATAACGCCCGTAGTCGTCACTCCACCTGCCACGGCACAAACCAATACTGTTACACCTGGCACAAGCACCACAACAGAAAGAACCACCCAAACCACAACAACACCAGCACAATAGGTTAAGAAATTTCTTTAGTGCGCGCTCCTCTCAAGTTTAGAGAGGAGCGCTTTCAAAAAAATAAATAAAATATTTTTCTTATATTTTCTGCTTCATAACCTAGGTTGGGCTGCGAAGCCCAACAAAAATGCTCATTTTATAAGAGTATCAGTTTGAGATTGTTTGTTGGGCTTCGCAAGCTTAAGCCCAACCTACGCAAGACATCAGCCTAACCCACGCAAGACATCAGCCCCGACTTATTGACACAGGTTTACCGTGTGCCAGGGGAATCGCTGATTTCCAATCGCTTCACATTGCGACAGCCGCGCGGTAATTTGTGGCCGCGATGGGCGCGGGCGTCAATGAAGTTTTCCCAATCGTTTGGTTTTAAAGTAAAAGGTTTACCATCGCCTATAATCAACAAATATTGGTGAGTTGCTAAGACAGCAATATCGACGACAAATTCCTCGCCTGATGCAATTTTGCTGCTGGGCATATTAATCATTTTATTGCCCTTCCCTTTTGCAAGCGCGGGCAAATCTTTTAATGGGAAAACAATGAGGTTCCCTATATTTGTAACGATGGCAATATATTGCGAGAGCACATCGGTGATTAGCCGTGGTTGCAAGGTAATAGATCCTTTGGGTAAGGATAATGCTGCTTTTCCGGCGCGATTTTTACCTTGCAAATCGTTAAGTTGTACGACAAAACCATAACCTGCACTGGATGCGAGGACATATAATTGCTCAGGTTCCCCAATCATAAGGCCCACAAAAAACGCGCCTGGTGGCGGCGTTAATTTGCCAGTCAATGGTTCTCCTTGGCCCCGTGCTGAGGGTAATGTATGCGCTGGCAGTGAGTAAGCCCGGCCTGTTGAATCTAAAAAGGTGGCCGTTTGATTGCTTCGTCCAAGTGCTTGTGCAAGAAAGTGATCGCCAGCTTTATAACTTAAACTATTAGGGTCAATCTCATGTCCCTTTGCTGCACGCACCCACCCTTTGGCGGACAAGACAATGGTAATCGGTTCGTTAGGCAAGATTTCCGTTTCTTTCATCGCTTGCGCTTCTTTGCGAGCGACAATAGGTGACTTACGTTTATCGCCAAATTTTTCTGCATCAAGCGTTAATTCCTGACGGATTAATTTTTTTAATCGCAGAGAAGAGCTCAGGGTTTTTTCAATATCATCACGCTCTTTGGATAGCTTATCTTCTTCGGCACGAATTTGGATTTCTTCAAGGCGTGCTAAATGACGTAAACGGGTATCGAGAATGGCATCAACTTGGTCTTCGCTTAATTTGAAACGCTTCATTAATACTGGTTTGGGTTGGTCTTCTTTGCGAATGATGCGAATGATTTCATCGAGGTTAAGATAAACGATGATTAAGCCTTGTAAAATATGCAGGCGATAATTAATGGCGTCTAATCGATGTTGCAAGCGCCGCTTGACGGTCTCCAGTCGATACGTTAGCCATTCACTTAAAAAGCCTACCTTGATTATTCTATGTATGTGATCTTAGACCGGGCCTTGCCGCACATAGGCGATGGTTTAAAACCCGTGCAACGCCGGATTGTCTATGCCATGTCTGAACTGGGTTTAAAGGCAACAGCCAAGTTTAAAAAATCAGCCCGCACCGTTGGTGACGTCTTAGGTAAATTTCATCCGCATGGTGATAGTGCTTGTTATGAAGCCATGGTATTAATGGCGCAATCTTTTTCTTATCGATACCCTTTGATTCAAGGGCAAGGAAATTTCGGTTCACCCGATGATCCTAAATCTTTTGCTGCCATGCGATATACAGAATCGCGGTTATCGCCTTACGCTGACGTATTATTAGCCGAGTTAGAAGCAGGGGACGGCCATTTAACCCAATCATATTTAGATTGACTCTATAAGTGCGTTCAAGATCGGTGGTTGCAAATAAGTGGTCCATGAGCGCTTCGATATCAACCCGGTTAGAGCGCGGGATAATGATTAACCGGGTTGGATTTTCATGGTCTGATTCATCGCGCAAATCAGAAACTAAAGGTAACTTTTTATCTTGCATTTGCTGCGCGATTTGCTCGAGCACTTTGCCACCAGAAACTTGATGAGGCAATGCAGTGATGACGATTTCATCTTCTTCAAGCACATAGAGAGCACGCATGCGCACGCTGCCATTACCAGTACGGTATAAGGTTTTAAGGTCTGCTTTAGGCGTAATAATTTCTGCTT
>Ga0206856_10042_pt3 | contig 11029 bp, 8 predicted proteins | sample Alteio_BWOrgCont_48_FD_152630 | JGI IMG/M metagenome (GOLD analysis project Ga0206856, IMG submission 152630) | Enriched cells from forest soil in Barre Woods Harvard Forest LTER site, Petersham, Massachusetts, United States -... | ecosystem: Environmental > Terrestrial > Soil > Temperate forest >...
TGTTCACTCGTTATCCCCATGCGGGCATTGTTCACTTGCGCCTCATCTGGGGTAGGATATCTTTATGAAAGGTTGCTCGAACATTTCAGGATGTGGAAGCGTGTGGCTGGAGTTCGCTCATAACGAACTTCGGCCGCAACCTTTCATATTGCCGTAATCGCCGTCACCTTGTACGTGGCGGCTTTTGCGCTGTTCATTCATACGAGAGTGGCCGGCAGTCGTTGCGATCTGCCGCACAAGGCCACGCGCCGCAGTGAGGGTTGATGTCGATTTCGCGGCGGAACTGAGTCCGACGGCGCTCGAAACAAGATCGGCCCCCGCACATGTGCAGGCGGGGCCGACCAGACAGCGCGCGTGTCGGTCGAGAAGGCGCGCCGCCTGAGGCCGCACGGCGCTACGGTTTAACATCAGCCCCGCCGGCGATGTGGCGGGGCTGACACGGCGGAGCGCGACCCTTGGAAGTTGCGCACGTAGCCGTTAGGCCAATGGATACCGGGAGGGGGAGAAAATTTGCGCGTGATAATAAAGGGCAGCTCGCTGGATCGTGAAATACGGTTGGCCGACTAAGATCGCGCGCGCCGTCTACAATGCGCCTGATGCACAAAAACAACGCCGACGCAGTTTCCCACAGCGTCGGCGCATTCCCTATTGCAGTCTATTGCAACGCACAATATCTTAGACGCGCGGCGAGTCTTCGCCGTATGCCCTCCTTGGGCGTTTCCTCCCTAGACTTGGGCCGCTTTCGGGTGGCCCTTCTTCTTGTTAGGGACGGTGATTAAGCCTCAGTCCATGCACCAACGCAAGGCGCATCCCGCTTTAGAAAAATTAATATTGGGATCGGGAACAAACAACGCGCAGACGACCGCGACAAGACGTGTGCCCCTCTCGCCTCGGCGGCAACCTTGCCGTCGGCATCTTCGGCGACGAAACGGTAGCGCCCCCGTTCGACGTTCCTCATCTTTTCCAGGCCAAATCACGACCCAACGTGCTGATTCGTTCGCACCCGGCCAGAACCAACGACCCAGCAACACCGCCACCATTGTGCCGACGAGCTGAGACGCGATGAACGCCGCGACGCCGGCAGGCGCGATACCGGCGAACGTATCCGAAAACGAGCGGGCGATCGTCACCGCTGGATTGGCGAAGGACGTGGAAGCGGTGAACCAATAGGCGGCCGTGATGTAAAGGCCGACCGCATAAGGAACGGCCGACGCCGCGCGTCAATCCTTCCACTTGATCGAACACCCCATTGAAGGAATTTGCTCCGCCGGCCCGTGGCCGGTTTGCGAGACCTGCTTCATCGCCGCGAACAGGTCGCGGCGGGCGTTCGCCACGGGAGTTATGCGTGACGCATCGAGCCTCCCGCGATACTGCAACTCGTCTTGCGCGTTGAAGCCGAAGAAGTCGGGCGTGCACTGAGCGCCATAGGTGCGCGCCACCTCCTGCGTCTCGTCGATGACGTACGGAAACGTGAAGCCGTGCTCCGCCGCAAACGCTTTCATGTTGTCGAAGGAGTCCTCCGGATAAGCCTCGGCGTCGTTCGGCATGATGGCGATCGTTCCGATTCCGATCTCGCGCAGCGCATTGGCTTCCGCCACGATGCGGTCAATACTCGCGTTAACATACGGACAGTGATTACAAATGAAGGCAACGAGTGTGCCCTTCGACCCGCGCACGTCGGCGAGCGCGTAGGGTTTCCCGTCCACACCCTTGAGCGCGAAGTCGCCCGCCTTCCAGCCGAAATCGCAAAATTTGGTTTTAGGTAACACCATTGCAAAACCCTCCACGACTGAATTTGTTATCCTCTCATTGTTTCCATGGGCCTCAAGCGATTCGTCCGGCTTGGTCTTTAGAAGATGTTCATACTGAGCCTTGTACTGTGACCGGAGCTTCTCCTCCTTTTCAGCGCTCAATTCCACTTTGAGAATGCGAAGGCTAACGAGCCCCCGGGTGGTTCTGCCGCGACTCATACGCAGGCGAACTTCGTGGTCCGGCAGGAATTTTGCTTCATACTCGGACCGGCCATAGTACCGCCCATCTTTGGCTTGATAGGCCGTGTTTCCCTGCGGAACCTGAATGATGAAGACCACCTTGTCGGAGAATTTCGAGAGGCGCACGCGCTGGACGCGAATTCCCGGCAGATAAGGGCTGACGTTCCCTTCGATCAACTGCTGCAATCGCTCCGGCGCGAGGGAAGCGGGAACGCCGTCCAGTGCGAGAGCGACCCGCGGTCGCGTTTTTCTATCCTCCTCAATGCCAACAAACAGCTCGCCGCCCTCGGTATTTGCAAGAGCCGAGACTTCCTCCGAAAGCGCAAGGATCCACTTGCTTTCCGGGTTTTCTTCGACCAAGCGGCCGGACTTAAACTCGCGTCGAATTGATTCCGGCTGTCCGAGAAGTGCCTCCAGATCGGCTTCAGTCCACTTCGCGTTGGATAGCATCCTTTTGTCCTTCCTGCCGCAGAAGAAGTAGCGCGGGTTTCTTCCTGAACGCGCCGTAGCTCCGACCTGTGGAGACAGTTCCGGCAGGAGCCCCAGGTGCCCGCTCATCTTCTGGCGATGCTTTGCTGAACGAGGCTCACGCCACGGACCCCCTCACTTGTCGAATAGCCGCTGGAAGATTCCGCCGAATGAGCAGATCGTCAACGCAAACGATCCGCACGTTACCGGCTAGCATAGCTTCACGCAGATCACGATCGGTTGGGACTTCCGGCGCGATTGGAGAGTGCAAAGCAATCAAGGCCTCGCGACCCCCCGCTCGACTCGCCATGACGATGGGGATTGTTACGTCCTTCCCACTAACCTGCCGTTGAACGTTTGTCTCGACCGTGAAATCTGGAAACTGTCGAACAAGATCGTAGTAGAGAATTTCAGTTGAAGTTCTAACGCGATCCGCTGGATAGGGCTGATAGCCGCCGTAGAGCGCGTGCCGTAAAAATTGCCCGCCCAACTTGCGGTCCAGGAGACGGTGTTCGATCTTATTACGGAAGCTCCTCAAGCACCGATAACAAGAACTGTCACAATCGGCGGCTGGACACTCCTCAAGAATTTGCAAAGCTTGTTCAAACAGTGGCCGGGTCTGATAAGCCAGTTGCGGCGAAAAGCCCGCACCGCCCGCAAGCGTATCATAGATGAAGATTTCGACCTCCTTCCCCATCGCTCCGTTGTCTGTGAGGGCAGGCCGATACTCGGCAAGGATTTCGCCCGATTCAATTTGGAGCAGGCGTCCGGCAGCCTTCGCGACTGCCTCGCAAACCGTTCGCAGGGCCGATGCCGTCTCATCATTCCCCGGAAAGACGCAAAACGGGTCGTCGAGCATGAAGGAGAACAAGGCTATGTCGGTGATAAAATCAGTACCTAGCACTACGCGGCTACTCACCCGGCCGGGACAAAGTTCCTCTTCGTCAGAGGGAAATGGGCGGCTGTGCGGTTGCGTAAGAATAACTTCAGGGTCTACGGTCGTTTCAATTCTGCCGCACGCGACGCAGTAGCTGTAGCCATCGCTTTCTGGACCAGAGTTGGAGACTAGGAGCTTCTCCCGAATTGGATACGCGCGAATGCGAGTGCCTGTTTCGAGCCACCCGGTGTTCGGTCCCGGCGTCGCCATAATAAGCTTTGCCCGCGTCGCATAAGCTGTTTCGTTGGGGGCGTCCGGCGTTGTGACTGGCTGCTTGTCAATCGGATGGGCGAAACCCGGCGGTCGGAACCACGGCTTTGCGGGACCAAATGTGGCAGGTGAGCGGCACGCTTCGCATTCGACCACAGCGTTTCTGCGCGCCTCGTCGTATTCTTCGGTCTTGGCATGTCCGCAACGACTGCATTCGAAGTACAGCCGCCTGCGACCCCAAGCGTCGCGTCTTTCATTGCGATAAGGCGAGAATATGAAGCGCTGAGAGCGATTCAGGCGTTGTCGTGGTCTCGATAAAGTTCGATCCGACGTCGGCCAGGCTTTCCAATCCTTCTCATTCGCGGGCTACGGAGCTGTCGAGCCAAGTCAGGACAAGGCGCGCCAGTGAACTTGCCATTTCAGGCTTGCGTGTTGGCGCATCGGGATTATGAGGGCGAGGCGTAAACCCTCCACTCCTGGTGCATGATGACGGAAACGCTCAAGGTCGCTTCCCGCGACGCCCGGTCAGGCATTTTGTCTCCGTTGCGTCATGCCATATTCCGTAGAATTTGGACGGCCAGCCTTCTGTCCAATCTCGGGCTTTTGATCATGGGCGTCGGAGCCGCCTGGTCGATGACCCAGATGACCGCGTCAGCGGACATGGTGGCCCTCGTGCAAACGGCGTTGATGCTTCCCGTTGCGCTGATCTCTGCGCCTGCGGGCGCCGTCGCTGATATGTTTGACCGCAGAAAGGTCGGCGTAATTGCGCTTTCTATCGCGCTTGCTGGCGCCCTCTGTCTTACGGCGCTTGCTTGGGCAGGCGCAGCGACGCCGCGGCTGCTCCTCGTATTCTGCTTCATAATCGGCAGCGGCATGGCCCTCTTCGGCCCGGCTTGGCAGGCGTCGGTCGCCGAGCAGGTCCCAGCGGAATCTCTTCCCTCGGCGGTGGCGCTGAATGGCATCAGCTACAACATCGCCCGCAGCTTTGGACCAGCGATCGGCGGCGTGATCGTCGCCTCGGCGGGCGCGGTCGCCGCCTTCGGGACGAATGCGCTATTGTACCTCCCCCTGATGATTGTCTTGCTCTCGTGGCGACGCGTTATCGAACCGAGCAGGCTTCCGCCCGAACGGCTGGCGCGGGCGGTGATTTCCGGTGTGCGATACATCCTGCATTCGCCTTCTGTACGGGTGACGCTCGGACGAACATTGATCACCGGCATCGCCGGCGGATCGGTATCAGCGCTCATGCCGCTGGTGTCGCGCGATCTTCTGCACGCCGGGGCCGAGAACTACGGCGTCATGCTCGGCAGTTTCGGAATGGGCGCGGTGATCGGCGCGCTCAACGTCGAAAGGTTGCGGGCGCGCTGGGGGTCGGAGGTCGCGGTTCGATTGTGCGTCGTCGTGATGGCCAGTGGAGTGGCGGTCGCCGCCCTGAGCTGCGTCCCGGTGCTGACGAGCTTCGCCTTGTTGTTCGCCGGGGCCGGCTGGACGGCTTCGGTCACGCTCTTCAACGTCGCCGTGCAACTTGCCGCTCCGCGGTGGGTGGCGGGTCGGGCGCTGGCAGCCTACCAAGCCGCGATCGCCGGAGGCATTGCCGTCGGGAGTTGGATTTGGGGGACGACAGCCGGCGTAGTCGGCGTCAGGGGAGCGCTGCTCGCATCGGGCGCGGCCTTGCTCGCTTCGTCGCTGCTCGGCAAATGGATGCGATTGCCGCATGTGAATTTGCCCAACCAGCAGGCGCTGGACCCCCTCGCCGACCCCGAGGTGCGGCTGCCCCTGACGGCGCGAAGCGGCCCCATCGTCGTCGAGATCGAGTATCGCGTAGATCCCAAGCGCGCACGCCTCTTCTACGCCGTCTTCCAGCACGTCCAACTTAGCCGCCAGCGTAACGGCGCTTACGGCTGGTCGATCGCGCGCGACATTGCTGATCCAGAACTCTGGACCGAAAGATTTCATTGTCCGACCTGGCTGGACTACCTCCGACAGCGTAGCCGGTCGACGGATTCCGAACGAGCGCTTCATCAGCGCGCGCTCGAATTTCACCTCGGACCCGAACCGGTTCGCATTCGACGCATGTTGGAACGCCCTGTTGGTTCTGTAAGGTGGAAAGACGAGACGCCAGATCGGTCAGTCACGGATCATTCGCCCGTGACAGCAATGGGCGCTGGCCCGTAAGCGCTTCCCGGCTCGCGTCGCCCAACATCGGGGCAAGTTCAATGTCCGCCAACCTCGAGAGGGGGTGGTGTAAGTCGAAGGGGCCGATCGCGGAGCGCGCTCCTCCGCGTCTGCAAGTGTGAATCGCCGCCCGGAGGGGTGGCGTTGTACAGGAACAGTCGATTGGTCTGAGACGCCGCGGGCCCGTCACACACGTTTCACGACATCGGCGAGAAATGTCTGCCGCTCGCGATCGTCTTCCGGCGTTCCCCCGCTGGCAGTCAAGCCCATCACCGGCGCGCCCCGTCCGCGATGAGACGGCCAAGCAGGTAAGCCTTCGCCGCTCGGATCGTTGCGAGAGGGATCAGCGACCCGTCAGCGACCACTCCGAATATCTCGATTTTGGTAATGCGGACGATTCCATCTGGCAGCAGGACGGTGTTGGCCTGCCCGCCTGTTCTGAACAACGTCGTGACAACATGCCGCTCCATCCGTTTTCGGTAGCATCCGGAGCCCACCCGAATTTCGTTTGCATGCCTTCGAAACCGACGACAAGCAACCGATCGAGGAAAGCAGGACAGAGAGTTTGAAGCAGACCCGACATCTTGTGAATACGGGCCACATATGTTGACCGGGGCGGCCTCCAGATTTAGCGCCCGCAAACGCCATTTCGACCGCCTCGGCTGGAGAATCGGCGAAGGCGATCGCCACCGTCTTGCGTTCATCGAGATACTGACCCTCGTAAAGAACCTGCTCGATACGATCGGACCATCCGCCTGATCCGCGCAACACGATCACCGGTCGTCCTTCGGCATAGGCAATCGTCAGCTCATTGAGCGTGCCGCATCCGCCGCCGATCATGATCAGCGCATCGCAACCGCGCGCCGTCAGGAAGTTTCTGGCGCGGCCAAGGCCGGTGGGCAAAACAATGTCGACATAGGGATTAGCGCTCGCCCGGTCCATGGAGGGCAGGAAGCCGACCGTCAGCCCGCCGGCCTCCTTGGCGCCTTTCGACGCGGCGGCCATGACGCCGCCAAGGCCGCCGGTCACGATGACGCCACCAGCGGCGGCGACGAGGCGGCCGACTTCGTCGGCAGCCTTCATCGTGGCCGCCGCCACCGGATCGTCCGCGTTCTGTTCGTTCTTTCCAATCACCCCTATCGTCGTGAGCATGCTGGCTTCCCTAAAATTGCGGCCAATGGTTGCGGTTGAGAATATTCTGCCTCAGGGCTAGCGTGTAATTGATGCGAGGCGATCGACCGCCACTTTACGCGAGCTGCCCACAAGGCCTGCTAGGCCGTGCGCTTCAACCGCGAAGGAGGCCGAGACCGTGCCGTAGCGAGCCGCGGTCACGACGTCGCGGGAAGTCTGCATGCCGGCGAGAAAGTTCGCCGAGCGCCTGCATAGCAGGGGTTGCCGAGGCCGCGGATGGGGCCCTCCTCGATGGTCATCAGCGCTCGTGCTCCCGCGCGAGCCGCAACAACATGTCGACATCGAGCGTTTGGCGAAGCGCATCGGCAACTGTGGCGATGGTCGGCATGATCGAGCCGTCGGGGATGCGGTGCTTTTTTTCACGCCGAGACCCCTAGCTGCGCGTCAACGACCGAGAGGTCGTCCTGGCCCATTTTGGCGGCGCAGGTCGGATGGTGCTTCGACTTGGCCACGTCCCGGATCGGGTTGTCCGGCGCCTCGCCCCGAGATCTCCAGGCAGGATTCGCCTGACCCAGTGGATCACCTTGAACCGGCCAAGATTTGATGCGAAGGTGCTCTTTCGCCGTGCCGGAGCCGCATGGGTGCGCGCTTGCGTTCCCGTGGGATTCCCGGCGCGCAAAATGGACGTCAGCTCCAACGGCCGCCATGACCAAGGTCGATACTTGTCAAGGTGCGTATCGCGAGGGACTCTTCGTTCGCGCGCTCGGTCGGCCGTGCAGCAACAATCCCTATCCGCCGAATTCAGAAGAAGGCGTCCTTTGGGAAAAGGGTTGGCGGCTGATCGACACCCGCCGCGAGAGTGTCCCGTACGCAGACGCCGCACTTCCCCCTGTCAGGCCGGTTCCAGAGTTCACGCCCGGCGTCGCCCCCGCTAAGTCTGCGGAGGACCGTCGAGAACAGCCGATAGCGGGCCTGTCCACGCGGAATCGTTTAGTCGATGTGGCGATCATACTCGCTTTCACAGCGATGCTCATCGGCATGTGGATGGTGACGATGCGCTAGGTGCACAGCGGAATTCGTCTTCCTATCGTCTCGGCGATTCCAGTCGCAGATCGTCGTGGCCGACCCTGCGCCAGGGTTCCCGAAATCCGGCCGTCTGGGGCGGCGCGCGTGTTCGCCGCTCGCGGGCGGGCCGACAACATCGCCGGGACTTTCCTTCGCGACGGGACCAAGCCGGACCGGCAAGCCCCGCGTTAAAGACCATCACCATTCAACCGGCCCAAGCTTCAGAGCTCCTGAAGCTTATCACGGAACGCCGCGCGGATCGGACTATTCGAACGGCGTGAAGTGACTCGGAATGGCTCGGGACTTTGCCGCTCTTACTGGCTGGGGACCAAAACCCGGGATTGCGCTTCCCGAAACTCGACACGCCCTATTTGACGGCCTTTGACGTGACCGCCGAAGGCGCAATCGACTTCGTCTGTGGTCCCACTTTGACGACACTCATTCCCGCAACGCATCGACGCGATAGGTTAGACGGATCATGGCGGCCAATGTCGCGGTATGCGCGACCGGGCGCTACGCGCGGCAAGAAAAAGGAGAAATTTATGTATGAGGGTATTCCTTGCTCCGCGGCGACCGCGATCGCCGCGCCAGTCAGCCTCAACTCCTCAAAGTGATCGTCCTCTTCCTCTCTTTCGAGCGCCCGGCGGCGCCCGAGATGCGGCTCAGCGCGGCCGAGAGCGACCGTTTCGACTCGATCTTGCGGTCGACGCCAGGTCTTGCGAGAGCGCTCATCCACACACCCGAAATCACAACGGATCCCTATATCAAGAGAGAGCCGTCGCCGCTTCTCGTCGCACAGCTTTATTTCGCCGAGATCGAAGGGCTAGAAGCAGCAGCGGCCCGAGCCGCGCCGCTGCAGGCGCTCGCTTCGGCAAACGATCTTCCGGGCCTAATTGGCGCCGAAGCGACCCAGCAGGCGATGCTGGCGCGTATATACTCAGTCCCAGGCGCGCATCGGTCGATGATGTCCGCCTGCACCTATCTTGTCGCGTATGAAGGGCGGGCCGAGCAGCCGGGAGTGTGGCTCGCCCACTACCTTGATCACCATGTGCCGCTGATGACTCGCCTGCCGGCTGTGAGGGAAGTCGAGGTCTATACGCGGCTGGACTGGTGCGGCTTCCTCCCGTGGCGCCGGGTCGACCATATCCAGCGGAACAAAGTCGTTTTCGACGATGCCGCGGCGCTCACGGCTGCGCTCAACTCGCCCGTTCGCCACGATATGCGAGCCGACTTCGCAGGTTTTCCGCCCTTTTTCGGGCGCACGGCGCACCATGCGTTTAGGACACGGACGGTTGTCGAGACGGCTGGGTTCAGACGAGAGTGATGGTCACCGCGATGGCGCCGCGTGTCGCATTCGAATAGGGCAGCTCATGGGCGCTTCGACAGCTCCGGTGTAGCGCCGCCATCCCTGCCAGGAAGGCTCATTTTGAGCTCGACGTCGAGCGCGTAGCCGGCCGGATCGGGCCGATTCCGACCACTGCGGTAACACTCGCCTCGTTCGCTACGGCGAGCTTTGCGAGGTCGCGTGGCAAACTTGCCCAGAAGCAGGCGGCGTAACCGGCGGCGAAAAGCTGCTCCGGGTTTGCGCCATCGCCTCCCGGGCGGCCCAGCTCCTTCGGACTGAAGGCGCGACGTCAAAGCGGCCGTTAACGGCGCGCGCGCCCGCCCGTCGCGGCCTCCGGTCGCCAAAAGCTCGGCCCGATAGATGACCTTCTCGAGTCTCATCATCTTCCCTCAAAAAGCCAATGCGCCCGGTCGCGCGCGCAACCTTCGGAACTCATGAGCGACAAACTGGCAATAGACAATCTTGCGTGTTTGGAAGATAGAGCCGAAATCCGCGGTCTCGACGCGGTCCGCGTTTTCTACTCCAGCGGCGCCCCGCTCAGAACCAATCCCATTGCGGTGTTCCGGAGCCCGCACAGAAATCTGTCGTTCCCGTCTGCTGGGCCTCAGCCCTGGCCGAGACCGTGCGCGACGAAGGCGCGGAAATCGGCGACTGCGCGCGTACTTGCCAGCGCGAAGCTCGGGCCACGGCTCGCCTCGACGCCATTCATCCGATGAAGGGCCACCCACATTTCCGCGCTCTTCAGGGCCACCGCGGCGCAGTTGACGACGGGGGCGTGGCCGACCGTAAGCGCCCGCTCGCGCGAGAGGAGCAGGCCTGGCAGCACCCCCGCTGGCGCGATAACGTCGGCGCCCTTCTCGACCAGCGGCCGCGCGCATTCGATGAAGCTGGCGAGCATGCGCTCGAAGGCCGCCTGATCCCCTGCAAAGGCGGCGGCGAAGTCCTCCGGCGTGACGCCGAGGCCCGTAACGCCAACGAGACGATCGCCAAGGCCGTAACGCTCTGCCTGCTCGTGATGCCAGACCTCGAAGACCTGGTCGATCGAGATGAGACCGATCCGGCGACCGAGTTGCGCCGCGAAGTGCAATGTTGACTCGCCGACGCCGATGGTCGGAATGCGTACTGCCGATCGGGCCTCATATAGGCCAGGATCCTGGAAATGGCCCATGACAAAGGCGTCATAGCCCTGCATCTCTGCCGCGATCGCGGCATCGACCGCCTGGATTGCGCAACGGAACTCAGTGAGGCGGCCGAAATCACGATCGGGCGGGGTCATGCCTCTGACCTCGACACACGTTCCGGGCGCTGCAATTTCGTTCAGATAGCCCGACAGGCGCTCGAGATAGGCGACGTTCTGAGCGGCATCGACGAAGCTCTGCCAGAAGAGCCGCATGAGAAGCATTCCTGAACGATGCAACAGCGCTCCAGCGAGCGAGCCACAGCCTAGATATTTCAAGGCTAAAGTTTTAGCCCTCTTTGAGTCAAGCTCATTCGCGGCGCATCCTCTGATTTTTCGCCACAGAATGGAGGAATGCGCCGGCGAAGGGCCCGAACTCATTGACGCCATGAAATTTTAGATATGAAATAAGTGCAGCGCTTGCAATCGACCTCATCCCCGGATGACAGCTCCCCAGACCACGATCTACGACGCCTTCGCCGCTGCAACGCGAGATCATGGCGAAAAGCCGTTTCTGGCCGTGTTGCCGG
>Ga0206856_10400_pt1 | contig 10935 bp, 17 predicted proteins | sample Alteio_BWOrgCont_48_FD_152630 | JGI IMG/M metagenome (GOLD analysis project Ga0206856, IMG submission 152630) | Enriched cells from forest soil in Barre Woods Harvard Forest LTER site, Petersham, Massachusetts, United States -... | ecosystem: Environmental > Terrestrial > Soil > Temperate forest >...
CGTCGAAACGCCTCCGATCAAGGAAAGATTGTTTTCATCATCTCAGCGGCTGGGTCGCCGCCCACGCTGGAGTTGATGGACAAATGCGAGATCATCATCGGGTATTGGACAATTTCGTCCGCCTTCCGGCGATTGGACCCTGATCCCGAGCAAGACTTGAAGTTGCAAGTCACCCATTGGGCGCTTCTAGGCCGCGAACCCATAAACCTGCCGGGGAGTCGGCTTGCTAGAGTCCGCTATGCCCCGATAGCGACTAAATTCCGCAGCGCGGCGAAGCGACGCGAAGGGCCATTGGCGACTAATGCAGTGCAGCAAATAGCGTCCTATTCGATCACCTCTTCGGCGCGGGCGGGAGTTTTGCCGGATCGTATGTCCACACCCCGGCCACCCGCGAGGCCGGCGTTCCTCAGCGGCCCAGGCCCGCGCCCGACGCCCACGCCGGCCTGCTGAAGCTGCCACCCCATCAAATTATTTTTTGTGCCGCGACCCCGGCGCCGGGTTTGCGCCCTCTTGTCTGGGTGAATGCGCCATAGCGGCGCGTCACGAACCGGAGCACAGAACCATGTGGTATAGGAAGAACGTTGGCGGGTGGGAGCGCGCGGCCAGGCTGATCGGCGGGGGCTTGATGCTCATCTGCGGCGTGGTTGCGCTGCACGCTTCGCCGCTCGGGCTACTGCTCAGCGGCGCGGGTGTCGTGACGCTGGTCACCGGCGTGTTCGGCTATTGCCCTGCCTGCGCCATCGCCGGGCGCAAGCCACTGAAGGGGTGACTGCCTTGGCGCGCGTATCAGACGATCTCTTGCTCGCGGCACAGTCGGGTGACCGGCACGCGCTGACACAGTTATTGGTGGCGCTGCAGCCGGACATTCGACGCTACGCCCGGCGCCATTGCCACCGCACCTCGTTCATCGAAGATGTGGTGCAAGAAGCACTCATCGTCGTGTACCGGCGCGTGGGCACGATCCGCAGTCCAGCCGCACTCGCCGGCTGGCTGGTGACCGTCATCGCGCGCCTTTGCATGCTGCCGGCGCTGATGCTGATGCGCGGAGTCGAGGAGCTCGCCAGCCTGGAAGAGTCACGCGAGCTCGCAAAGGTCCCGCCGGACGAGTTACGCATGGACTTGGTCAATGCGATCGAGTCGCTTTCGCCGTCCCATCGCGAAGTGCTGCTGCTGCGAGATCTCGAAGATCTGACGATTGGGGAAATCGCCGGGCGGCTCGGCGTGACGCGCGAAGCGGCCAAAAGCCGCCTGCGCCGCGCCCGCACACTGGTGCGCGAATACCTCCTCGGCACAAAGGACAGCGGACGAGAGAGCACATGAATTACTTTCGTGGAGTCGGCATGTTCGGGAGCGCCTTCCTGGGCGCACACCTGATGCGCGGCGCAGCTGCGGCGGCGCTACTCGCTTGGGCCATCGTCCACCAGACCGCGCACCCTTGGCTATCCTTGGGCGCGGGCGTTGCCGCCCTCGTCGCGCTACGCGGATGCCCGATGTGCTGGACTGTGGGCTTGGTCGAGACGCTTTCGCAGGGCCGTCGCGATTCAACGATAAGATAGTTGTTTGCGTGCGTGAGCCGGCGCCTCGATGTCGGGGCTGGCGCGCCGTGGCCGATGAAGATGGGCACTACGTGTTCGCCGTGGCGCTATGATGCAACGGTTCAATTTTGCCGACCGCCTTGCGACAGGACGGGAAGGAGGTGCCATGCCGAAAACGATCGCGGTATTGGGCTCTGCTCTATTCTTCGTCGTCGCGCCCTTGGTGCTGGCGGGGTTCGTCCCATGGTGGATCACACATTGGGAGTTCCGGCCGGCTTTTTTCGGCTTTGAACTGACCCGCGCCATCGGACTTATGTTGATCATTGCCGGAGTGCCCGGAGTTGTGGATTCGTTCGCGCGGTTTGCACTGCAGGGGCTGGGAACGCCAGCCCCGATCGCGCCGACACAGAAGCTGGTGGTCACGGGTCTCTATCGCTACGTGCGAAATCCGATTTACGTCGGGGTCGCTGCTGTCATTTTTGGTCAGGCGCTTTTATTCGGCGATTGGCGCCTCCTCTGGTATGCCGCGCTGCTCTGGCTCTTTTTCCACGTCTTCGTCTTGGTGTACGAAGAACCAACGCTCAAGCAGACGTTTGGCGCGCAGTACGAGGACTTTCGGGCCAATGTCCCGCGCTGGGTTCCACGGCTGACCCCATGGCGAGTCCCGTAACGCGAGCATCATGACGACGGGCACTGCCTTCGCTAAGGTCCAAGCGCGCCTCTCCTCCCTGATCAGGTGCAGCAGCTGCGGCGGCGCCATGTCGGCTTGGGGTCATTCGCGACCGGGTCGAGCCAGCAGCAAGTCCGGCCATGTCAGCTATGCCGCCGAAAGCGGAAGTAGATTCAGGGCATTAGCGACGCAGCGATGGCCCATTGCGGGTTGATCACGCTGCCGTGGACATGATTCAAGCTCCGAAACGGGAGCCTCGAATCATGCGCTACGAACTCAGGGATTATGAATGGACCGCCATCAAACCGATGCTGCCGAACAAACCGCGTGGCGTTCGGCGTGTAAATGATCGTCGCGTGCTCAGTGGCATCTTTTGGGTCCTCCGTTCGGGTGCGCCCTGGCGCGACCTGCCAGCGGCCTTTGGTCCCCGCACCACTTGTGATAATCGCTTCGTTCGCTGGCGGCGGGCGGGAGTCTGGGACCAGATCATGGATGCGCTGGCCGACAGGCCCCATGCTGGTGCACGCGCACGACAGAGGTATCGATCATCTGCACCGCCGGATCATGACCAGCGTGTGTCTCACCGGGCGTGAGGGCAAGACGGATTGGCAGGCCGTTGGAGTCACGACCGCGTGAATCTTGCTCGTAAGGCCCCCTCGCGAGCGACCCATATCTTGATGATTGTTGTCCGCGATAGGAGAAGGATTTGCCTCATGGCGTGGTTTGGCCATCAAGAGGCGAATTCAGGGACTATTATCGCGACCAGATCGACGGGGCTTATTTACTCATCATCCCGCAGTCCCTTGAATGAAGCATGACGCAACTCGCCGGCGGAAGTGAAGCCGCGATGGGCGACATTGGCGGAAAGATCTGGCGATACTTAAGGCCCTTGAACATGTCGCCAACCATGGAGTCGAGCCAGATTCCTCAGCCCTGTCCCCCGGCGGGCGCCCGTTGCCTCGGCCCGGTATGCGGCTGTAGCTTTCGCCCGCCAATCCCTCCCAAAGCCAACCCAGGAGAGCCGCATGCAGCGCCGCGATCTCAACGCCCCTGACGCCCCGCCGCCCGTCGCCGCCTATACGCAGGCGATCGAGGTCACGGGCGCGACACGCACCCTCTATATCAGCGGCCAGGTCGGCCAGCGGATGGACGGCGCCATCCCTGCCGATATCGGCGAGCAGAGCCGGCTCGCCTGGCAAAATCTCGAAGCACAGATCAAGGCCGCCGGCATGACCCTGGACAATCTCGTCAAGGTCACCACCATCCTGCCGAACCACGGCGACCTCGCCGCGGCGCGCGAAGCGCGCAGCGCGGTGCTGGGCGATCGCCGCCCGGCGAGTACGCTGATTGTCGGCGGCCTCGCGAACCCGGCCTGGAAGATCGAGGTCGAGGGCATCGCGGTCGCGTGAGGACGTCACCTCTCCCCTTGTCTCTTGAGCGTCAGCGCCCACCCTGTCCCTCGCGGAAAGAGTGTGGCGTCCGCGAAGCGGGTGCTGGGAGGTGCGCATGATGCCGAATGTCGGTCCCTCTCGCGCTCTTCGCGTACTCCCGCGAGGCGCGCCACCGCTGCCTGCCATTCTTGCTCCATCGAAGATACGCAGGTTTCGCGGACGCTCCGATTGCCGCCGGCGCCGCACGCGAAACGCGACCGACTATTGCGGGGCGGTCTTCGAGTGGTGAGGACGGCGCGTAGCCGATGGAGCCCTAAGATGACGACGAATTAACAAAGAGGTAACTGCGCCCGCATGCAGCAGGCATTAATGACACGCCAGCCACGACCGCCGTAGCCAGCGGTTGTGGTCAGGGCGGCCCTTGCCTTGCGGCGGAGGGCGGCCCGCACCCTTGGGGGGCGGCGAGCGCGCGTTTCTCGCACGGCCCAAAACTATCGATTGGGCCGGCGATGCGAGACATTGAGGAAATCCTGCTTGAGCTGAGGGCTGCGCTTGAGCGGCTCGAATCCGGAAGGATGCAGACGGCGAAGCGTTATTCGGACGGCTCGTGGATCGACACCACGCAAGACAACATTTCGAATGCGGGGGTCCGCTCATACGGGGGCGCTCGTCTTTCGCCTCACGCGAATTGCGATGTCGAGGACGGTCGCCTTGTGCTCATCGAGAAACAACTGCTCCTGAGAGAGAATTTAGAGCACGCGCTCGCGACCCGTATGCCGGGTATGCTGATCGACGGCGTCGCCGATTCGGGAACCATCCCGCCGGGTCCTGCACGCCTCGTTCTTTTAGGAATAAATCCGCGCTCCAGTTTGGACATGGACGCCTTGCGGTTCACCGTAGAGACCGTGCGCGCTCAGTGTGACGACCCTCCGATCGCCGCCGTCTTGCATGATGACGATTCTGCGCTTGTAAAGACGTTGCTCACGCTCGGCGTAGTCGGGATTATCCGATACACCGCCAGTCTCGCCATCACGATCGCGGCGGTGCGCCTGATGATGGTGGGCGGCGTGTACCTGCCGCCGGAAACGATGTGCGAACAGAGCCTGTCTTTAGCAGCGCAGCGGACCCAGCAGTCCGACAATTGCGCTCCCCAACCAGAGATGAGCGAACTCGGAGTCGATTCACACGCCGAAACGACGCTCACGGCGCGGGAACGCGACGTGTTGGAAATTCTTCGCAAAGGTCTCCAAAACAAGCGTATTGCGTACGACCTTGGTATTTCCCAAAACACGGTGAAAGTTCATCTTCGCAATATCATGAAGAAACTACACGCATCGAACCGCACGCAAGTCGCGCTCGGCGCTGGCGCAATGGCGAAGGTGTTGTCCTGTTGACGCACGGCCCCACCCCTCACGCCCTTGCGGGTGGCCGCCGCCATCAAGAGCTGACCGGCAAAGCACCAATGGCCGTTGGGTTTCGACGCGGACGTTCATGGCTCAGAGTCCGCGCGCAAGACTGCGGCGACGGCCAAATGAGTTTCGAAAAACCAATGCGCCTCCCGTCCTCATCGATCGCGAGCCAACGCCGGCCGCGTTGCGACACGACCCCGACGATTTCCCCGCGTCGATAGATGGATTGCTCGGAAGGTGGAGGCGGCAGGCGCCGCCGGCAACCTCTGTGGATGGACATTGGCGATCCTCGTTTTAGGGACCGCACCAAAAAGCTGAGTTGCAAGGCTGCGCGCGTGGAAATACAACACGGCCAGTCGTGATCGTGCCGTAAAACCTTCGGGCCGCTCCTTTTTGGGGCGGCCTTTTTACGCAGAACGTCACGTAGCTCACTGAACTGGCCGCAGCTTTCAGGCGGCATGGGCAGTCCTTTTTACAGGACGAACTGGCTCCAGGACCGGGCTATCATGCCGCTATTGATTCAATTGACGTTGGCTCGCAGGCCGCACTCGCCTTGCAATCCGCGACTAAGGACGAAACGTCGACCTTTCGACGCCTTCCCGCTTTGCTTGGCGAAAAAAATTCGTTCGACCATCACCCGAGTACTGCAAGGCTTGGCGGACGCTGCAATGGGCGCGCTGTTCAAAGGGTACGTCTTCGCTCATCGGTGGTTCTCTTTCGTTCAACGGCGTACGCTGAACGAATATGAATCCTCAAATGGCGTCCAAGCAGTATGACCGGTAGCAAAGCCTGCGCAGGCCGCGTTCGAGGGCAAGAAGGACACACATTACAAAATAGACGCTGCGCCGCGTCGCCGACCTCGGGCTGACAATCGCGTTTGAGCGGCCGAAACTGTCGCAAAGATTTCGCAGACGGACGCTTGTGCTCAAGCCGGCTTGACTCTCCGCGCGACAACCGTTAGTCGTCATAACGTCATAACGTTATGCCATTGCCTAGCAATTGTTCGAAGTGGCGTTCGACATAGGCCGCACACGGCTACCGGTTTCAGACATTTTTCGGCCGTCCTCGCGACGATGAACTCTTGACATTTCAAAGGGTTCTTTGGTCCTCGCGAGTGAAACAGGGGCGCGCGTTTCAAGTCTGGCGCTTCGCCCCGATCAAAAGAAAACAGGCTGCTCCGACATTTGCGCGACGAGACCATGTTTTGGCCGCGCCTCGGAAGGGATGGAGGAACAAAGCAATGAAAATTGGATGGGAAACCGAACCTCCTGCATCGACAGGGCGGGAGGCATCAAGGCCAGGGAACTTGAACAGCCGTGAACGCATCGGCGATCAAGAGATCGAAGGATTTGGGCTCACGGTGAGCGAAGTGCAGGCGGTAGCGCGCCGGCAACTCGCAGGCTCAATCGTCGCGGGGATTCTAATTGTCGCAGTTGCCGCCGTTTTTGGCCTTCGGTCAGTCCATACATCACCCATTTATACGACCGCACACAGTGGCGTTCACCAGCCCGAATTTGTCCACCCGACAGACCATGTCATCGCCGCCGGCAAGCGCATAATCGAAGCGCCATAGGCGCTCGCAGTCCTCAGTTTCGGGTGGCTGTGCCCCTCAGACTGCCCGTTTACCTGCCGCCGCGACCTCCGCGTGATGTTACGGCGGATCTGGCGGAGGGTGAACGCCGAACATTGTTCGTAAATCATTGTTGTAAAACCGCTTTTTATACTGCCCATGGCCCCTACCCTAACTCCCGCCCCAACTTTGTCGGCGGTTCGCGGCGAACCAACGCGAATGACTATGAAAAAGAAAGGTCGGCCCCGTCGCGCTCAGGAACGAAACGACGGGGCCGACCAGGACCCACGCTGGAGGGTACCAAAGCGCTGGTCCTGGGCCTCATGACGCGCACCGGCCCCAATCGCGCAAGTCGCCAAAAAGCAGTAGGTAGCGAGGGGCAATCGCTCGCCCAGCGGGAGAGGTCGGCTCCGCCAAGGCTGCTGGGAAAGCGAACGGAGCCGACCAGGCCAGCGCGCATGCTGAAGGTCGACCAAACGCACTGGCCCGATACCGCTACGGACCGCGGGGCGTGAAAGTTTCAGCAAGATTCGATCCTTGATCGGCCCCGCCGTCCCAGGATCGATCTGGCGGCGGGGCCGACCGTCGATCCCGCGCGAGGACCGACCAGGACCGCCGCCGAAAGCGCTGGCCCCACGCCCATGACGCGCAACCGCGGGCTTCATCGCAAGTTCCCAAAAAGCAGTAGCCCATAAGGGGCAGTCGCCAGCCCCTCCCCGCTTCGATGGATCAGGCGGCAGGCGGCGGGTTAAGCGCGCCATGTTCTCTGGGGGCTTGAATAAGCACGCCAGAAAGGACTTCGGCGAAGCCAATCACAATGCCATTCGCATGGGGCTTACCGTCTTTCCACCTTCCAGGCGGGCCCGGCGCCGATCATGTCTGTCATCATCTGACCCAACAGCGAGGCCCAGCCGCTCGTCCCATCACACCATTTCAGAAAGGCGATCGCGTAGTCACCCCCGAGTTTGCAGTCATCTCCATAGTGCTTCCAACTCCGCCGCTTAGGCGACGCCGCCCAAGTGAGACGACGTTTCGCGACCACAAATCGACCCCAGCTCCGCAGGATCATCCTTTCTTGGCGATCGCCCATATCTCGGGCAGGACCGACCCGGCGGTCCGCGTGGCGGCGAAGTGGAATGACGGATATTTCCGCGCCGTGCTGGGCTCCGAAAAAGAACATCTGGTTGTGAAATATTGGACCGAGCTTCCGCCAGGACCGAAGGGCTAGAGGCGTCACGACTTATTCGCGATTTGCCAAACGGTTAGAGAAATGCTTTGAGCCAATTGTTCAGCAAGCACCGGGGTTGCCCGGCAATCAGCGGACGGTTGGGGCTAGCTGATTTTTTTACTTGGAGTTTTCAAATGAATGACTTTGCGAAACTTGAGGCTGATCAAGCCGTCCACCGCGAGTACGAGAATTTCCGCCGCGCTTCCGTGAAAGGCAATTTGAGAGAGGCTCACGCCATCACTCGACGCATAGCCGTTGCCGAGCAGCGGCGTCGAGAGCTTGGGCCTTTCGGATTTCGGCTGGCGTAAGCCAGATATGCGCCCGGCATGTCCCAATCTTTCGACCGCGCTGATACTTGGCGGCCGCGCTGCTTGCGCAGATTACCAATCCGTATAGTTGGCGCCGCATTTCTGCTCCGCGAGTCGGCTCAAGCGCGAGACGGCGCGTTTCGCCTCCCAGCCAGACGCGCCGCTTTGGTCGGCCCCGTGGCCCGCGCTGCGGGGCCGATCGGGTCTGCGGAGCGCAAGCTCGAGCAACGGCGATAAGAAAGGAACGGCGCGGCGGCCGGTCTGAAGTCGAGCCCCGCGACGGCGCTGCGCGTCTGCGCCAAAGGGTCGGCGCGACTTGCAACATGGCGCGTGCGAGGCTTCTCGGCCGGCGCTCATCGCGGCGCCGCCCTTTGCTTTTGCGAATATTTCCTCCTACGATCAGCGGCCAAAGGCATCAAAGGGAGGGCTACAATGTATTTGAGATTGTTCACGGTCGCGATCTTGGCTCTCGGCATTGGCATGCCGTCGGCGTATGCAGGAAATCATAGCAATTTTGGCGTCGAACGTCCGGGACAGACCTGCGCGGCGGCCATTCACCAGAAGCACCCCGAACTCAAAGGAAAATCCTTCAGCACCGAATGGGGCAAGTGCAAAGCGGATCCTGCGGGCTATTTAAAGGCCAACACGTAGCGGGTACAGAGCGCCAAATCGGCGAGGTTCTTATTGACGCCGAGATTGGCCCAGCCCAGCCTGACCGCCGAGTCTTGACGCGCCGGCCGGCCCGGTGCGAGCCTTAGGAGCCGTCGGGGGACGAGCCAGCAAGGAGCCGTCCCCCTCATGCGCGCCATCATCGAAGAACCGCCTTTGACCTTGGCCGAGGCCGCCCGCCGCGGTATCCCTCGCGTGCGGCTGACCTGCGCCAAATGCGGCCGGCGCGGCGACTATGCCGTCAGCCGGCTTCGGGAGCGCTTCGGCGAGATGACGCTGATCCAGGTCCGCGAGACGCTTTCGGCCGATTGCCGGCGGCGCCGCACGCGAAACACGACCGACTTATTGCGGGGCGGTTTTCGAGTGGTGATGGCGGCGGACGGGGTCTTTCAAATGTCGGACGAGTGCGGCCCCGTCTCTTCGCGGCGGGGCCGACCGATAGCGCGCGCTCCTAACGCGCTACCTCTGCGACCTGAAGGGAAACAGGTCGCAGCAATTCACATTCGTTCGGAGCCGCTGGCTACATCTTCTTCTCCGGCTCCTTTGGCTTGGCGTGATGATGATGATGGTGTGTTTTGTGATGGTGATGGGCGACGTTGTGGTGCTGCTGCTTGACGTGCTTTTGATGCTTCTTGGGCTCTTGTGCGAAACCTGAAGATGAGGCAAGCGCGACACACACCGCGACCGCGGTCAAAAGGCTCTTTCTCATAACTAGTCCCCTTATTGCCCTCTGAACGAGGGATAGGCAGAAGCTATCCAGCAGCAAGTGAACCCTCGATGAATGGGGGGCCGAAGCATCTCAGGCGCGCTTCGGAGGCGAGCGGCTCACAGGCCCTAAATGACTCGGAAACGGTCGCTGGCGGCGATTGGCTGTTCTGGGCTGTTCCCTACCGCCCAGGCGGCCGAAGCCAGTCCTGGGCCTCATTCTGAGTCACGACAGAGAGCAGGCCGTCCACAGTGCCCCGATCGATCTCGCAATACTGGTAGTACGTCGCCCCTAGCTCAATGAGCATATAGCTTTGCGCCGCGTCGAAGCAGACGCGTCGGACAAAGCTGCTTCGGGTTATATCTTGGCAGTCGAATGGCGCGAGATCGACAGGGCCGCGGTATTTGACTTCAACGGTCTCAGCAGTCGCTGCGGTCGTAAGGAGCGCCAAATAGACCCCGCCCATGGATAAACGACTAAGGACTTTCTCCATTTAAGTGCGCATTCAAAGCGACGAAAGAGTCCCGTTGGATGCAAGCAAAGAGCGTTGAACGCTAACCATCGTCAGTTCGCCTCCTTTTGTATCAACTCAGTGAGTAGGTTGTAGACCGCTATGGTGATGTTTTCTAGCGGATGGGTACGACAATAATTGTCAATCCATGTGATTATCCCCTGAGAGTCGGTGCGGCGGAGGGCCGTGTTTATCCGCGCCTGCAGGTTAGGCACCCCAGTTGCCGCCGCGCCAGAAAGAAAGCCCTCGATCCAACCCTTTATCTCGACAGACAAAAACATAGATCGCGGGTCGTTGTTCTCCGCCTGGCGGCGCGCGTTAGTATACGTTCCACAAGAGTCGGTTCCAGGGGGGAAGTATTGCGACCCCACTGGAGGTAGCTGGCGGGGGTGCAGGAGGCTGTTTGCTCTCTTGAGCGGACGTTGACGAGCAATTCGCGCAGCATTATCAGCGCGCCGATGATAGATCGTTCAAGCACGGCGCCGATCCTTCTTCTTTGTGCAGTCACGAAATGATCGGTAAGCCGATCAGTTTGTTGCTTATCACAAAATGACACGATTAGGGGACAGCGTCACGACGAAAGCTCTCGCCAATTGGGGCAATGGATCTGCCCCGCCATTCTCGGATTGAACGTGCGCCGCGAGCGTAGGCGGCTGGGGAAATCCCAAGAAGAGTTGGCGTTCGACGCGGATATGAAGCGCAGCTATCTCAGCGACCTGGAGCGAGGCACCCGCAACCCGTCGGTTAAGGCCGTCGGACGACTGGCGGTCGCGCTTGGCGTGGAGCCTGGCGCACTGTTGAAGGCGCCGACCCTGGACGATCCCGACCGACCGAGATCGCCGCGTCCAAAGCAGACGAACCGGGAGCGATGACGCCTCTTTCGCTTAATCCCAAATTTTTGGTGGGCGGTGGTCAATGTGCGGAACTCTTATGCGATC
>Ga0206856_10401_pt1 | contig 10926 bp, 3 predicted proteins | sample Alteio_BWOrgCont_48_FD_152630 | JGI IMG/M metagenome (GOLD analysis project Ga0206856, IMG submission 152630) | Enriched cells from forest soil in Barre Woods Harvard Forest LTER site, Petersham, Massachusetts, United States -... | ecosystem: Environmental > Terrestrial > Soil > Temperate forest >...
GGGACTGAATACCGTTTCTGTAGCCGATAATTCGGGTGTGGCAGTATTATAAATTCCGGCCCGTGTAGGTAAAAGCGGTCCATTGGGTTCCGGTGTTGGCTCAAGCACAGTAGGAAGCTGTATATAATGTGTAAGAGTTCCTAACAGATTTACCTGCGGCAGCCAACCGGATAAACTGATCCTGTTATTTGTTCTGGCAATATCAATGCCAATCATAGCCTGATTAAGTTGTGGCTGGTATTGCAAGGCATAGGTAATACATTGGTCCAGTGTAAATGATGAAGCCGAATCGACGGGACGTGTAGTTTGAGAATAACTATAGAAGGGTAAAGAAAGGAGGAAGGCTATTAGTATGGCCAGTTGTTTTATTCCGCTCTTTTTTTTCGGTTCATTCAAATGCGTAAGGTTTTTATAGATATCGCTTAGCCTGTGATGAAAGTCTTTTATCTCTTTGCCATTTAATTCTTTCAGGATAGCCTTATTCATACCATTGATAGTTCTTTTTATTTCGGGCATGTGCTTTTTTGCTTTGGGTGTAAGTTGTATCCAATATTCTCTCCTGTCAGCAGGGTTTTTAATACGTTTAATAAAACCTTTGCCATCCAGTTCATCCAGTACACCTACCATGATTGTTTTATCAATATGCAAAGTATCAGCAATAAACTTTTGGCTGCAATGGTTGCCCATCTTATCCAATAATACCAGAACAGAAAAATGCTTTTTTAATCCGAGGTGTTTAAGGCTCTCAGCAAGGCGCGCAAGATAAAGCCGGCCCAGCAGGCCGAATTTTCTGCCAAAGGAAAATTCCTCAATTTCAAAAATTGAAATCTCTTCAGGATGCATAGGGATTTTAAAAGAGATGAGCAAATATAGTTTGTTTATCTAATGGTTTGCATATTCAACTATTGAACATATTGAATTAGGTGATTTTATTGGCCTTGTTTTTGTTAAGAGTAAGTGATAGAATTGATATAATGAGTGATATATAATATTGATAATTAATGATTTGTGAATAGTGTAAAGTTGTGCAAAAGCATCAACTGATAAAAATTGTATTTTTTTTGGTGAGCGCCTTAAAACCCCATGTGAGATAAGGTTATAAAAAAATCCCGCCAGGTTGTAGCGGGATTTTTGAAGAAAGTTTTTTCTCTCTTATTTACTCAACATGATCTTCTTTTCAGTAATAGATCTGTTGTCCCTAATGGTAAGTATATATAATCCTGGTGAGTAGGACGACATATTGATATTGCCCGAGTAGTTGCCGGACATATGCACAGTGCTTGTGTACAGAACCTGGCCAATAACATCTGTGAGAGACATTATATAATCGCCTTCTGGCACAGAACAATCAATGTGAAGGTTTCCGTTGGTTGGATTAGGATATACATTTATAAACTCATCAAAGGAAAGTTCGTTTACACCTGTTGTCGTCTTTCGCGTATAGGTTGCAGAATCAGAACATCCGAAACTATTGGTAACATTTACCTTATACGTTGCTGGCTTTGAAGTGATAAGGGTATCATGAGTAGCGCCGGTTATTATCACTCCATTTTTATACCATTGGTAGGATGCAAGTCCGGTTGGTGTACACCTTAAAGTATCGTTAGATTGCGATATGGTTGCAATAGGAGGATCAACTACAATAACAGAATCTGTTGCTGTAGCAGAACAAACATTCTTGGTTACAGTTACAGTATATATGCTGCTTGTAGCAGGACGAACAATTATGCTCGCATTGGTAGAACCTGTGTTCCAGCGATAGGTTCCTCCGCCTGAAGCCGTTAGGGTAGATGTATCACCTTTGCAAATACTGTCTTTAGTTACAGTAACAGAGGCTACTACCGCAATATCCACTTTAATAGTTGCGCTGTCGATATTGGTACATCCCGCACTTGTCATTCCGGTTACCGTATAAGTTGTTTGTGTCGCAGGATTAGCATTTACATTTATTCCTGATGTAGCGCTAAGGCCAGCAGGGGGAGCCCATGCATATGTTACTGCGCCACCTGCTGTTAATGTGGTGCCCGCACCACCTGCGCATATAGTTGCTGAGTCAGGTGTTATTTTAACGGCAGGTGTTGCGTTCACTGTTATGGCTACTGCGCGGGATGAACTACAAGATCCTGTACTGCCTGTTACTGTATAGGTGGTGCTTGCATTAGGGCTAGCAGTATCATTAGCACCAGTGGTTGAAGTTAAACCGGTAGCCGGTGTCCATGTAAAGTTCGTTGCTCCGCTGGCAGCAAGAGGAACGCTCTTTCCTGAACATAGGGATGAAGAAGATGGTGTTACTGTTATTGTTGGTGTAGGATTAATGGTTACAGTGACGCTATCGGTTGATGCGGGACAAGGAGAACCATTTGAGACAGTATAAGTAGTAGTTATTGTTGGGCTTGCTGTAACTATGGCACCAGTGGTTGCGCTAAGTCCTGTCGCAGGGCTCCAGGTGTAGTTCGATGATCCGCTGGCCGTTAATAAAACACCGTTGCCCGAACACAGAACCGACGATGCAGGAGTAATATTAATTGTAGCTATGTGATCAACTTTAACAGTTATTGTGGTACTGGAAGAGCATGTACCCGAAGTGCCTGTTACAGTGTAAGTGGTAGTTACTGTTGGGCTTGCTGTAACTATATTACCTATCGTTGCACTTAATCCGGTGGCAGGCGCCCATGTATAGGTTGTTGCTCCACTTGCAGTGAGGATTACGTTTCCTCCCGGGCAAATTGTTGAAGTTGGAGGTGTAACTGTTACGGTGGGTGTAGGAGTAACAGTTATCACAGAATTAGCTGTACCTGAACATGTATTTGTTGTGCCTGTAACCGTATACGTTGTTGTTAAGGTGGGGTTAGCAGTTACAGTTGCAGCAGTCGTGGAACTCAGCCCAGCTACAGGAAGCCAACTGTATGTGGTGGCTCCGCTGGCTGTTATATTTGTTCCTGTTCCTCCCGAGCATATTGTTGAGGCAGTATTGTTTACCACTACAGTGGGTGTAGGCTTAACTGTTACGGTTACCCTGGCAGAATTTCCGCAAAGTCCCGTTGTACCTGTAACAGTATATGAAGTTGTAACGACTGGATTTGCTGTAACTGTAGCGCCTGTAGTTGCACTCAATCCGGTAGCCGGACTCCACGCATAAGTGGTTGCTCCACCTGCATTAAGTATTGTGTTTCCGCCGGAACATATGGAAACAGGAGGAGATACGGTAACTGTTGGGGTTGCGCTAACCGTTATAGTAACCTGTTGTGTAGCAGTACAGCCATTTGTTTTGCCTGTAACGGTATATGTTGCAGTGCTTGGAGGGAAAGCAGTTACTACCACACCTGATGTTGCACTGAGGTTAGCGGCAGGGGCCCATGTATATGTAGTGGCTCCGTATGCACGCAAAGTTAAGCTGTCACCCGAACAAAGATTGGGTGCAGGCGGAACGACAGAAATCACTGGAATAGTATTAACCGTTACAAGAACTGTGGTGCTTGACTGGCATATACCACTTGTTCCTGTTACTGTATATAAAGTAGTTACGGTAGGATTAGCTGTAACAGTAGCTCCGGTCGTGGCACTCAGTCCTGCAGCAGGAGCCCAGGTGTAAGTAGTGTAATTGCTTGCCGTGAGGCTAACGCCTGCTCCACCAAAACAAATAGATGGCGCGGTAGGTGTAACTCCAATGGCTGGAGGTTGCGTTAAAGTAACAGAAGTAGTTCCAGTACAATTAGCCGCATCGGTAACAGAGGCTGTATAGGTTCCTACTGTTAAGCCTGTGGCCATTGCTGTAGTTGCTCCTGAAGGAGTCCATAAGTAAGTATAAGGCAGGGTGCCGTTACTTCCTGTAACAGTGGCGCTACCATCGCTTCCTCCGTTGCATGTGACGTTTGTTTTGGAAGTAATGGCTGCAGCAACAGGGACAGGCTGTGTAACAATAGCAGTAGCAGTAGCTATACATGCATTAGCATCTTTTAGTGTAATAGTATAGGTGCCTGCTGTAAGGTTATTGGCTATAGCCGCGTTTCCACCGGAAGGTGCCCATAAGTATGTATACGCAGGTGTACCTCCGGAGGGAGTAGCCGTGGCACTGCCACTATTGTTATTACAGAATGCTGGGGTAGTACTTGTTGTTACACCAAGCACTGTAGCAGGTTGTGTTATGGTTGCGCTGGCAGTAGCACTACAGCCATTCGCATCTGTTAAAGTAACGGTATACGTTCCTGCCGTAAGCGCATTTGCAGTAACTCCATTGCCGCCTGTGAGCGCCCAAGCATAAGTGTATGGTGTAGTGCCTCCCAAAGGATGAGCTGTAGCTGAACCAGTGGCTGCACCGGTACATTTTACATTTACTACTGTTGTAGTAACACTAAGTACTGCCGGTTGTCCTACTATGGCTGTGGCTGTTGCGGTGCAATTATTAGCATCCGTAACAGTTACTGTATATGTTCCCGCGGTTAGGCCATTGGCAGTTATAGCATTTCCGCCCGAAGGAGCCCATAGATAGGTATATGCAATAGTGCCGCCCGAAGGATTGGCGGTAGCCGACCCTGTGCTGCCTCCATTGCATTTTACATTGGTAATAGTTGTAGTAACGGCAAGAACCGCCGGTTGAGTTATGATAGCTGTTGCAGTGGCGGTGCACCCTTGTGCATCTTTAACAGTGATGGTGTAAGTACCTGCCGTAAGACTGTTAGCCGTAGCCGCGTTTCCACCGGAAGGCGTCCAGGTATATGTATAAGGGGCTGTGCCATTGGAAGCTGTAGCAGTAGCCGATCCAGTATTGCCACCATTACATGGCTCATTGACAATAGAGCCGATGGTAACGCCAAGCGCTGTTGCAGGTTGGGTAATAACTGCATTAGCTGTTGCAGTGCAATTATTAGCATCCGTAATAGTTATAGTATAAGTGCCCGCTGTAAGATTATTTGCGACAGCTCCATTACCACCTGAAGGGGTCCATGCATAGGTATAAGGTGTGGTGCCTCCTGTAGGTGTGGCTGTGGCAGATCCTGTTGCTGTTCCGCTGCATGTTACATTGACAATGCTTCCCGTGGTAACGCCAAGCGCTGTTGCAGGTTGGGTAATAACTGCATTAGCACTAGCTGAACAGCCATGGGCATCGGTTAGGGTTATGGTGTAAGTTCCGGCAGTAAGACCATTGGCTATGGGGCCACTACCGCCCGAAGGCGTCCAGGCATAAGTATAAGGAGTAGTACCACCTGAAGGATTAGCCGTAGCCGAGCCAGTATTGCCTCCGTTACATTTTACATTTGTAATGGTTGTGGTAACTCCAAGAACAGCGGGCTGTGTTATAATTGCTGTGGCAGTAGCCATACATCCATTCGCATCGTTAACAGTGATGGTATATGTGCCTGCAGTAAGGCCATTAGCTATGGGGCCACTACCCCCCGAAGGTGTCCATGCGTAAGTATAAGGAGTTGTGCCATTAGAGGCTGTTGCAGTAGCTGAGCCTGTATTGCCTCCGTTACAGAGTATATTAACAATAGATCCTGTGGTTACACCAAGTGTAGTTGCGGGTTGGGTTATAATTGCAGTTGCTGTGGCTGTGCATGCATTGGCATCCGTAACGGTTATAGTATATGTACCTGCAGTGAGGTTGCTTGCAACTGATCCATTGCCCCCGGAAGGAGCCCAGGCATAAGTGTAGGGTGTAGTGCCACCAGTAGGTGTAGCAGTAGCTGAGCCTGTGGCCGAGCCTTTACAAAGTACATTAATTATCGAGCCGGTAGCGACGCCAAGCGCTGTTGCAGGCTGTGTAACGATTACAGATGCAGTGCCGGTACAATTGTTAGCATCATGAACAGTAACGGTATATGTACTTGCACTAAGGTTACTCGCTATTGCTGCATTGCCACCAGATGGGCTCCATGCATAAGTGTAGGGTGCGACTCCATTCGTAGGTGTAGCGGTAGCCGAACCTGTACTGCCTCCGTTACATTTCACACCTGTACTTGACATAGTTATGTTTATGGTACTACATGGTGAACAGGGTGTAGTTATAATTAATGCATTGGATGGATTGCCATTGGCTTCCAGTACTAAAGAATATGTTCCATTGGGAAGCCCGGCAGGTAACGTAAATTGTACAGTATCGGCCAAGCTATCTGTTTGCACGGCGCCTATGCGGTTCCAGTTGAATGTTTTTGCATAATAAACATTAGTGCCCGATGTAAGGCGTACCAGGGGATAATTGGTAGACATTTGCCAGTCATCTCCGAAGGCGGCCCCTTCCGTTATACCATTAAAGCCTGTTCCATAAATATTGTAAATGGGGCAATTGGCCTGGCTTATGCTATGTATAATAGGTTTGCCGGCAGCAAGAGGACCGCCAACCGGATTGTATACATAATACACGCTGGACAAAGGACCGGCCTGATTAATTCCAAGTAGTACAGTACCATCCGGTAGGTCTAACATACAAGTTTGATAGCAGCTTACACCGGGTAAAGAATCAACGCCTAGCCCGGGGAAATTGGAGGTTACTTGGGTAAAAGTATTGGTTGTATAGTCGAACTCGTAAAAGTATGTTGGTGACCTGAATTCATCATTCGCGCTGGTACCTATAAACGATAAAGCGCATAATATTTTACCGTTTGACATCATAGCAGCTGAGGCATCGGTTGTGCCTAATTGTATTCCTCCTATAGTAGGAAAAGAAGGTGCAACTGTCCATGTTCCTGGGCTGGTATTGCCTGAGGGGGTATAGTATGCGTTTTGTCCGGTAGCGCCAAAAAAAATGGCTTTCCCATTCGGTAACATAAATGCGGCCCCAGCTTCTCCACCAAATGCATCATAAAGATTAACGGGAACAGTGCCATCATTAACCCAGGTATTTAAAGAAGGTATATACCTGTTGGAACTTGTAGAAAGAATGCCCACAAATAAAATACTGCTATCAGGTAATTTCAGCCATGCAGCTTCATCGTGGTTGTATAATGCTGTAGGTGCATTAGTTAATAGATTTGTTGAAGGGGTGAAAAACTCACAATCGTAACCAGTATTGGAAGGTGTTATCTGAGGCCCCAATAGAACAGAACCGCTTGGAAGGATCTCTGAATTGCCATCGTAAATATTATAACCTGTTGGCGGATCGCCTGTCAATGTCCATGTATTAGCAACCGGGTCGTATACCTCACCATGTTTTCCGCCCGGGCCATATTCACCGCCGGCTACAAACACTTTTCCGCTTGGAAGCACTTGCGAGGCAAAAAAGAGACGGTCGTAATTCATAGGTGCAATGGTACTCCATGTCCCGTTCACATAACTACCGTGGATATCCGGAGTAAGTTTATTCCAACCGGTACCAAGACCAGTTCCACCACCATTAGTATCGTGGCATATTACTGTACCATCTGTGAGTTGTAACATAACTCCCATGTTAGGAACCGGCGCGTTGGTGGCAATTTTGGTCCACGTGCCCTGGGCATAAGTTGTAAGACTGGAAACAAACGCAATAAGGACAAAGAATATCCTAACTAATAAATAAGTTTTCAGGATTTGTTTTGAGGGGTATAGCTTATGTTTCATATAACGCATAGATTATAACATGATTCCAAGATGCTGCAAGCGGGCATAAAAGCCCTTACGAGCAAGCTTTTAATTCCTTGTCTGTTTGTTTAATTGGTAAGTATATGGAATAGTGCAGATGCCAGAAAACTGATTACAAATTGGCCCTTGCATACAAGAGTAGTTTTTTGCCATTATTTATTGGTAATAATTATATAGCAAGTATATGAAATATTTTGAAGAATTGCAAAAAGTAATGATTGGAACTAATTGATTCTAAGTTTAAATGTCTTTATGTTATTTTATTTCATAGCTTAGGAGTTGAGTAAATGCAGAAATTAAGGCATCTTTTAAATATGAAAAAAGTTATCATTCTTTTTTTTATAGGCCTTGTTTTCATTCCCTTAAAAGTATTTTCACAAGAGGATTCAGACGGTATATGTAATTGTTATTTACCATTGGATACTACATTTAAAGTGGTCCCTATGACATTGGGCGCTGATACTAATGCCAAGGCCCCCAACTATTATAATGATATTAATACAAGTCAGGCTATCAGGCTACCATTTAATTTTTGCTTTTATGGAACAAGTTACGATACAGTTTATATAGGCAACAAGGGGATCATATCTTTTATCAAACCTATTTTCAATTTTACGAACGGAAATCTTCCTGCAGGGCATGATACTGCTATGATAGCCCCTTTCTGGTCCGATATAGACGATATACCTTTCGGGACAATACCTCCGGCCATCCACCGGCTTATTTGGTACAAAATGTATCCTACCCGCCTGGTGGTAATGTGGAACACAGTAGGTTATTATACATTCGATGATGATGTATATAACTCTTTCCAACTTACCATTACAAATGGCTCTGATCCTACTATACCCGGCGGTAACAATGTTCAGTTTTGTTATCAGCCAGGAGGAATGGGTTGGACTTCTGCAGATTCTTCCGGCGGTTCAATGGGGTTTAATGGTGTACCCGCTACTGTGGGAGTTAACAAAGGAGATAAGATTAGTTATGCTGTTATTTCAAGATTTAAATTACCCGGTCTTACTTATTACGGTCCAACTTCGGCTATTAATGGACTTTACTGGCTTAATGGTAAATCACTTATACTAAATACATGTATAACGGATAAAAATATTCCGCCTGTTATTATAAACTCAAATCAGTGTGATACCTTTAATCTTTGCAGGTTCGATTCTTTACAATATACAGCTACCTTTTTATGTGCTGAGCAGGGGCAAAGGGCCACTCTTTCTGTAACATCAGATACCTTTAATAATATAAGAATAGATACAAGCAGTAGTGCTAACAGCATATATACCGCAAATATTACTGTTAATTCAGGTTCGGCTCCATTGGGTTACCATAATGTGAATATTAAAGCAACCGACAATAGTACTCCTCCTCAAACATCTACATATACCCTGGTAATAAATGTTGGCGTATGCACAGGTATCGATGAAGTTTATAATAATGATAATAAGTTTAGCATATATCCAAATGCTAACCCGGGCAGATTTATAGTTCAGCTGGATAACGGGCAATCGCCGGAGAATACTGAAGCAATGGTGTATGATGTGTTGGGGAAACTAGTATATGCTACAAAGTTGAATAAAAGCAAAACTGAAATAGATATTTCTTCACGTGCAAAGGGAATGTATTTTTTGAAAATATACGAAGGTAGTTTACAAATGGGAGTGAAAAAGATAGTTATACAATGAAGGTAAAAGAGTTAATGCTCCTTAGTTTTATTACCGGTACTGTACTATTTACAAGTTGCCAAAAAGAGACAACCACCCTTGTAACTTCTGCTCCTGATTCCTATACACAAGGCACTATAGCTTCCGATGAGGTATTTGTAAATGATGAAATTGACCAGGCTATTGATGAGGCTGTGTCAGGCTTAAGTATTTGTAAGCCCACAAGCGGAAGCAATACAGTTAATCCCGTTACTGTTCAGGGGGCTGTAATAGATACAAGCCAGGTAGATTCGGGCATTGTAAATATATTTTATTACAGCAAGGAAGCTGATACTATGCGGGCTCGTACCGGCTCATTGGAAATTAAATTGCCTGTGTTAAATAAAAAGGTTATACCCTGGATGACAGTCGGAGTAAGGGCTACTATAACTTTTACCAGTTATGAGATCAACTATTTAAATACAAATACATCCGTATGGTTTAAAGGCACCATTACAGTTACAAATTACAGCGGTGGCCTGCTAAAAAATCTTTTACCGGGTGATTCACTTGTTGAAAAGGTGCGTGGTCCTATAGATTATACCTATAATGATAATGGAGCCATTCTCACCCTCTATTTATGGAATTTGCACCGAACAAGAGTGCTGGGTATTACAAATACAAGTGTTATTACCGTTACCACCAGGGGTGATACTACAATAAATAGTATTAATAATGTATCGAATTGGGGGGGTGACACGTTTTAATCAACCCTATTATACTTCTATTAAAACGCCTATAGCTCAGGATATATCCGCCCCCTCATTTTACAATTCGTTAAGCGGCACAAAGAGCATTGAGGGTATAAGCGAGCCTATAACAATTACAATGGGAGTAAACCAGCAAGGGATAGCTTTAAGCAATGGTTCACCTTATGGTTTTTTAATTAACTGGACCAATACAAGCGGGGCACAACAGTCAGTAATCGGGTATCAACAATAGCTTAAAACTTTGCACCAAAGCCCACGTATATACTCCTCTCCTGTGCGGGAATGATTCCAGGACCCGGATACTCATCTGTACGAAGATTAAAATATTTGGCATTGTTAAGGTTGCTGATTCCTAATTTTATTATACAGTTTTTAATGTGTAATGAGCTTGATACATCCATAACCTGGTAACCGGGTATAATACCTACTACTGCATCGGGGCTATAAACGGTGTTATTGGCGTCGGCAAATGATTTGGTAGTATTGCTGAGAACATATGTTACTGAAAAACTTTTGTAAGAATATATTATCCCAAGTCTATCAATATCTACAGGGGCCATTTCTTCATAATTGCCTGTATAAGGGCCCGATACATACTTTGAATCGTCGTAGCAGTAGGAATTAAAGACACTTATTTCTCCAATCTTTGATTTGTTTTTTAGTAATTTAAACGGACTACATTCTATATAGGTCTCTATACCCTGGTGTAAAGCATTACCCACATTGGTGATATAGGTATAAGGATTACCTATAATATCATAGCGCAATTCGGTTCCCTGTTCCTGATTAAAGGTCATATAAAATACGCCTACATCAAAGTTCAAAAAGTTTTTAATATTTCCTCTCCATCCCATATCTGCATTGTATCCACTCACATCTTTCATGTTCGGATCAATTACTGAGGTTGAACCAAGGGGAGTTAGGTTATCATATGTAGTAGGTTCATAAGC
>Ga0206856_10402_pt1 | contig 10899 bp, 10 predicted proteins | sample Alteio_BWOrgCont_48_FD_152630 | JGI IMG/M metagenome (GOLD analysis project Ga0206856, IMG submission 152630) | Enriched cells from forest soil in Barre Woods Harvard Forest LTER site, Petersham, Massachusetts, United States -... | ecosystem: Environmental > Terrestrial > Soil > Temperate forest >...
TCAGAAACGTGTAGCCGACGTCGGAAATGATCTGCGATAGGACAGCCACGAACACGGCGACCAGTGTCGCGGCCTGGATGACATAGACGTCGCCGAACAAGGCCGCATCGAGCAGCAGCTTGCCGAATCCGGCGTATTGAAAGAAGACCTCGACGACGACGACGCCCGAAAGCAGCCAGTTGAGCTGCAACACGATGATGGTGAAGGGCGCAATGAGCGCGTTGCGCAAGGCGTGGCGCAAGATGACGCGGCGGTAGGGCAGGCCTTTCAGGACCGCCGTGCGAATATATTGCGAGCTCATAACCTCAGCCATCGAGGCGCGGGTCATGCGCGCGACATAACCGAAATCGTAGAGCACGAGAGTCAGCACCGGCAGGACCAGCGCCCGCCAGTCCCAGCCGTTCACCATTGCGGCGTTGGCCGGCAGCCATTTCAGGGTGAGCGCGAAAATGACGGTGAGAAATATCGCGGTGGCGATCTCGGGCAGGGAGGTCGTGAAAACCGAGATGAAGGACGTCACTCGGTCCTGAGCCGACCCTTCCTTCATTCCCGCAACGACGCCAAAGGTGAGCGACAACGGGATCATCAGCGCGAAGACCCAGAAGGCGAGGACGCCCGTCCTCTCGAGTCGTTCCGCGATGAGCCCGCTGACCGGTTCGTTCTTTTCGAAAGATTTGCCGAGATCGCCGTGCAAAACGGCGCCGACCCAATTGGCATAACGCACGTAGAAGGGCGTATTGAGCCCCTTCTTGTCGAGCCAGGCTTGATAGTCCTTGTCCGATAGCGCGGAGACGGCGAAGCCGCCGAGCTCCGCGACGGCGATCTGTTTCTTGAATTTGTCGCTGTCGAAGATTGCGAAAAGAATGAGCGAGACGACGCCCATGATGAAAACCATTTGCAGCAGGCGGCTGCCAATCAGTTTCAACATCGAACGCCCCTATCCATGAAGCAACCGTACATCCATGCGCTCTCGGGCCGCGTCAGATCGGTCTGGCGCGGCCCGCGTTGGGCCGTTCGGGGCTTGTTTCAGGCCATCCACACCTTGTTGAACTGATGATATTGCGTCGGATGGCCCTCGTAGCCGTTCACCTTCTGGGCGACGATCGTGTAAATCGGCCGGAACAGCGGCAGCACCATCACCGCGTCGTCCTGAAGGATTTTCTCGGCGGCCGCCAATTTCTTCTTGCGCTCCTCCACATCGAGCGTCGCTTCGGCGGCGTCCAGCGCCTTGTCGAACTCGGGATTTGCGTAGTGAGATTCGTTCCATGGCACGCCGGTGCGGTAGCCGAGCGACATGACCATCGTGCCGAGTGGGCGATGCGTCCAGGCGGTGCAGCCGAACGCCGTCTTGTCCCAGATCTCCCAATATTTCGCGGCCGGCATGACGTTTACCCTCAGATTGACGCCCGCCTCCTTCAACTGGTCGCGCATCGCCTCGCAGGCGGTCTGGTGCCACGGGCCGTCCGTATTGCCGACGTCAATCGTCACTTCGAGACCTTTCTCGAAGCCGGCCTCCTTCAGAAGCTTCTTGGCGCCTTCGACGTCCCGCTTCATCGCCGGCAAAGCGAAGTAGTCCGGGTGAACCGGCGCGACATGGTGGTCCTCGCCGACGTCGCCGCCGTCGGTGTAAATCAGGCCCTTGATCGTTGAGTTGTCTACCGTCATCGCGATCGCTTGGCGCACGCGCTTGTCGCTGAACGGCTTCTGATCGACCTGCATACGGCAGCAGATGCATTGCGCGGTGCGGGCCTTGTGGATGACGCCGGGCAGCGATTTGGCGAGATCGACCTGCTCGACATTGAAGTCGTAAACGCCGTCAACGTCGCCGGACGCAAAGGCCGGAAGCTGATTGTCGCTGTCGAAATTGTAATAGGCGATTTCGTCGAGATAGACCTTGCCGCCCCAATATTTGAAGTCCTGGCCGTCCGTGGTTTTGGAGACGCGCTTCAGGATGCATTTATCGCCGACTTTGAATTCGGCCAGCGTGAACGGCCCGGTCCCGATGATCTTTTCGGAAATCGGCGCCTTGAACGAAGGATGCAGGATCGCGGTCGGATAGTTGTAGAGGTCTTCCGGCGCCGACAGCACCGCCTTGTTCATGTGCAGGCGCAGCGTGTATTTGTCGGCGACTTCGATCGCCCCGTCGCTGAGCCCCATGATCGGCGCGCCCTTGTCGTCCTTCTTGCCGGTGTCGTGCAGCATGCCCGTGATGATCGACAGGCCGATGTTGGACGATGCGGTCGCCGGATCGGCCCAGCGTTTCAAGTTCCAAGCGACGTGATCGGCGGTCAGTTCCTCGCCGTTATGCCACATCACGCCCTTGCGGATGTTGAACGTCCAGGTCTTCAGGTCGGGCGAGGCGCTCCAGCTCTCCGCGAGCATGGGCCGCGTGACGTTGTCCGGGCCGGTCATCGACACATATTCGAGAGTGTGACGAACCTGATTGCTGCTCTGAGTCCATGAAAAAGTGGCAGGGTCCTCGAGCTTTTGAACCTGCATCGCGATCTTGAATACGCCGCCGGCCTTGGCCTTGGAGTCGTCGGGCGGGAACGGCAGCGACCCCTCGGCATAGGCCGGCGAGGGCAGGCCGACGAGCGCGTAGGCCGAGGCCGCCGACGCGCCGAGCAGCGCGGCAATGCGAATGAATTCGCGTCGGTCGAGACGACCCGCCTCAAGATGATCGAACGCATTTTGGATGACGGGGTGTTGAAAAACGGGCGGAAGCTTCTGTGACATCGCCTGATCCTCCCAATGAGCGGCAAGTCTTATTTTCTTAGTTCAAACAAGTGTGGCGCCCTTTCCCAGCCGACACAACCCAAACATTTCAAGTGGAAGCCCTCATTTCCGCATGACGGCGAGTATTATTGGCCGCCTCACGCCTCCGCGGCGGAGCGACATTCGCGGTGAGCGCGGCGCATGGAGCGGGCCAGCGCCGCTCCGAGCGAAAGATCATGAATGGATCGAAGATAGGTCTGGAAATCGTAGATCGTCACCGCCGGGCAAGTCTCAAACTCGAAAAAGGTCGGCGCGCCGGTCTCATCGATGCGAAAGTCCATCGAAAAATAGTCGGCGAGGCCCACAAGGCGGGCGAGGCGCTCAGCTTGCTCGGCGATCGCCGCTCGCGCCCGGCGCGACCGCTCGTCCTTTTCCGCACGAAGATCGACCATATCGGGCGTGAAGGCCGCCGCATGGCCGAGGCCGAAGCCGCCGCGTGCGCCTCTCAAGTCTTTCGCTCCTGACAGCGTCTGATTGTCCTTCATCGTCATGAAGGCCCCGCCCGTCTCGCTGCCCGGCTGCTTGACGAGCCGCGCCAGGCCGAGCTGGTCGGCGAACGCGCCTCCGACGTCCATGAAGCTCAAGCGGACGTCGTCGCCTTCAACGAAAGGCTGGACGACAGCGCGATCGCGATAGCGATCCCAAAGGCGCTGGGCGCGTTCGCGGGCCTCGGCCAGGGAGGAACAGCGGCTGTCCGCGAAGATTCCGATCTTTCCGCCAAGCGTGTTCGGCTTGACGAAGAACCCGCGCTCGGACGGATCGAGCCGTCCGAGGCAGGCCAAGGTCTCGCGGCCCTCGAGAAGAAGCGTCGGCGAAATCGTCACGCCGGCGGTTTCGGCCAGGGCCAAACATTGAAATTTGTTCTGGCACAACGCCTGGGCGAAGGGCGAAGAACCATAGCGGGCAACGCCGGTCAGGCGCGCGGCAAACGGCGCGCTCGAACCACGGTAGAAACGAATCCCGTCTGTCTGAGACCAGAGCAATGTTCGGTCCGCGCGGGCAACAAGGGTCGGAAGAAGGTCCGCGAGAGCGTCGAGTTCGACGAAATCGACGGCGGCGCCTTCGGCGGCCAGCGCCTCTCGAATCTCCTCGAAATATTCTGGAAGATCGGCCGACTGGGCGAGGTAGACCGCAATCTCTGCGGCGACGTCCGACCCGAAGCCAAAGCGCCCGAGCCGCGCTTCGCACGACGCCTGCGTTTCATAGACGACGACGACCCTGTCAACTTCTTGGCGCATGATCGACGCCGTCTCTCATTTCTTCGAACGCCTCCAGCGTTCCGCTCGGAAGGCGCGATAGGCTTGGCCGTGAAGTTAAAGCGGCGGCGCGGCGAGAGGTCAACGCGACGTCCGTTTTGCAGTGAAGTCGAATTTCCGACATATTGACGCGGTCGCGAAAATAGGAATCTTCCATGGAAGCGTCGGCCGATGACGGACCCTTCGGAACGCTGGTTTGAGACGACTTCGTTCGACAACGGAATCGTTCGGATCCGGGAACCGGGGGTTGGGCCGCTCGACGGGTGCAACACCTGGCTGGTGATCGGATCGAAAGCGTCGCTGCTGATCGACGCCGGGATAGGGGTCGCGCCTTTGGCGCCATTGGTTTTGCGGAAGTCGCGCGGCCGATTGATCTGCCTGCTCACCCATAGCCATTACGATCACATCGGCGGCGCGCATGAATTCGCGGAGCGCTATATTCACCCGGACGAAGCGGGGGTTCTGGCCAATCCAACGCCCGAAGCCTGCCTATGGCGCGGTTGGTTGAGGCCGGAGTCCTTTCGCTGGCCGCCGTCGCCGAACTTCCGGTTTGGTTCTTATTGCGTGAAGCCGGCGCCGCCGACCCACTTGGTCGCGGACGGCGAGCCGATCGACCTCGGCGATCGCCGGCTCGAAATTCTCCATGTTCCCGGTCATTCGCCCGGCCTCGTTGCAATATTCGAAGCCGCTACGCGAACGCTTTTCACCAGCGATGCGCTCTATGACGGCCGGATGTTCTTCGATTTGCCCCGATCAAATGCGCCAGACGGAAAACGAAGCATCGCGCGCCTCGCGACTTTGCAGGCTAAGACCATCCATCCCGGCCATTTCGAGAGCTTCGGCGCGAGCCGTTTCAGTGAACTGGCGGCGATCGCTCTTGGGACCTGACGGACGCGCCGCGCTCCAGGCAGGACCGCGCCAACAACTATCAGCGCCAGTATTTAAGGTCTGATGTCCACGTCGAAGACGTAATCTCGCTTGTGGTTCCTCCCACCCTCATATTTCTTAATGCAACGTTTTCGACGCGCCTTCGACAATACTTGATTCGGACACGCTCCACCGTCCAAACGGGGCTTTGTAACGAATAGTAAAGTTTCATATGCGATTATATACCCTGACCGCGTTACAAATCCTTTAGAGTAAAGGTCGCGGCCATTGGCGCTGGAGCATCGGCACAATGGTTGACATGGCTCGGACGATCGAACGGCCTGTGATCGGCGTCCGCTATCGGCGCCCTTGCGGCGAGGGCCGAAATCTCGGCTCTTGCGGCGCGGCGCCATCGGGCGATAATTGCAAGAGAACGTTTGCGGGAATGAAGGCGCTGCTGCGGCTTTTCCCTCTCCTTGTCCTTACCGCCTGCGGGCCCTCCTCCGCGCAGGAGCAGGACATGACCGAATGCCACAAGATTGCTTCCAAGCGCGCCTCCGTCGACATGGATAGCCGAGTGAGAAGTTGCATGAACGCAAAAGGCTATCACTTCATGGCGGTCCTGGAAGGTTGCGGCGGCGACGACCCCTACGGGAACGCGCGCTGCTACGCCCGCTGAAGGTACGGCCCGTCCTGGCGCGGATTCCGCCGGCTTAGCCCGCAGATCGTTGCTGCGATCGCCCCCGCCGCGGGTCTCCGCTGCCAGGCGCCATCGGGCGAGGGCTGCGGCCAAACCGCCTCTTTCCAAGCGATCGCCGGGCGTCGGATCGACTTTCGTCGCGGTTGACAAGACGCGCCGAAGGTGACGCGCTATGCGCAAAATCCTTCGTGAAAACGTCACGGAGGAGCGCGGTGTTCACGCAAGCCGTGGATCCGTTGGGCAATCTCGCGCTGACCTGCCTCGTCGCGCTAGTCCCCGTTTGCCTGCTTCTGGTTCTCCTCGCCGTCGCGCGCGTGACCGCCTGGGGCCGCGGTGCTGATCGGCGCAGTCGCCACCTTCCTTCTCGCCATCCTCGTCTGGAAAATGCCCCTCGGTGACGGCGCGCTCGCCTATGTCTACGCGCGGCGACCGGCTTTTGGAGCGTCGATTGGATCGTCCTCTGGGGCGTGGTTCTGTCAACACGCTGACGATGACCGGCGTCTTCGAGACGTTCCGGCGCTGGCTCATCGCGCAGGGCACGCTCGATGTGCGCATGCAGACGATGCTCTTCGCCTGGGCCTTCGGCGCGCTTCTCGAAGGGCTCGTCGGCTTCGGCTATCCTTGGGCCTTCGTCGCGCCGATCCTGATCGCGCTCGGTCTTTCCGATCTCGACGCCATCCGGGTCGCCGCCATCGCCAACAATGCGCCGGTCTCCTATGGCGCGCTGGGCGCGCCGATCATCGCCATCGCGCAAGTGACCGGCTATCCGCTTCTCGCCATGTCTGCGTCCGTCGGCTCGATGGTGGCGATCCTGGCGCTGCTGCCGCCCTGGGTGCTGATCTATCTCGTTTCCGGCCGGGAGGGCCTGAAGGACGGCTGGCCGCTGGCGATCGTCGGCTCCCTGGGTTACATCCCCGGTCAATATCCAGTCGCCGTCTATCTCGAACCGTACCTTCCGGACGTCCGGCGCGATCGTTTGCTTCGCCGCGCTTCTTCTGTTGCTGTCGGTGTGGAAGCCGGAGCGGGTGCTCGGCTACGGCGGCGTTCCCTTGAGCGCTGAGGCGCTGGCCAAGGCGCCCCAGGCCGAGGCCCTCGCTCTCGACGAGCTACTCATCGCCTGAGCGCCTTTCGTCGTGCTGATCGTCGTCGTCACGCTCTGGAGCGGCCCATGGTCGCCGCTGCCGAAGATCACCCTGGTTTCCGCAAAAGTCGTGGCGAGCGCGCCCGAGACCAAGACGACGATCGCCGCGGCGTTCAATTGCGCGCCCTTCGTCGGCGGCTCGGCGATTGCGGCTTCGTGGATCATCGTCGCGGCCCTTCTCGCCGCAGTCGGCAAGCTGCGGTCAAACCAACTGGGCGCGATCTTCGCCAAGACCTTCAACCAGACCTGGGACGCGTTCCTGGTTGGAATTTTCATCTTCGGCCTTGCCTATCTGTTCAACTATTCGGGCATGGCCTCCTCGCTGGCTAAGGGCTTTTCCGGGCTCGGCGCCGGCTTCATCGTTGTTGCGCCGATTCTCGGCTTCATCGGCGTCGCGCTGTCGGGCGCAACACATCGATTAATGCGATGTTCGGCAAGTTCCAGGCGCTCGTCGGCGTGCAACTCGGCATGCCGCCCTTGCTGTTGCCGAGCCTCAATTCGATCGGCGCCGAAATCGGCAAGCCGATCGCGCCGCAAACCGCCAGCGTCGGCGTCTCGACGAGCCGTTTCGTGCGCAAGGAGGGAGAGGTCATCCGCCACAACCTCGGCTGGACCTTGATCCTGCTCGTTTATCTCATCATCATCGGCGTGGGCTTCTATTGGGCCGGCGTCGGCGCCATGAATCTGCCGGCTGGATGAAGGACACAGCGCGGGGGAAGGTGAGGCGGCTGCCGTCATGAGCTTTGTTCGGCGTCGGCACACCCCAACCGGCAATGTGTGAAATCGGGAGCGCTCGATGGCGGAGACCGTCATTGCGAAGACAAGCGAAGCTGCTGAAATGGGTGTCCTTGCGCGGCGGCGAATCGAGGCGGCGATCATTGCGCCGATCTATGATGAAATGCGCCAGGCGATCGGCAAAGAGCGCGCCCAGGAGATTTTGCGCCGCGCCATCCGTCGCGCCGCGATCGAAGCCGGCAAAGCGCTCGCCGCGAAGGCGCCGGGCGGCGCCGACCTGAAGTCCTTTCAAGAGATCCAGCATCTATGGACCGCGGACGACGCGCTGCGCGTCGAAGTGCTCGAAGCGAGCGCCGAGACTTTCGATTTCAACGTGACCCGCTGCCGTTACGCCGAGACCTATCGCGAAATGGGTTTGGGGGAGATCGGCCATCTCCTTTCGTGCAACCGCGACGGCGCCTTTTGCGAGGGCTATGATCCGCGCATCAAACTCACGCGCACGCAGACGATCATGGCCGGCGCCAGCCATTGCGACTTCCGCTACCGGTTCGAACCGCAGGCGAAGGGCAAGTCGCGGGGTGACGCTACCCGCTGACGGCTATCTAAATCCGGGGGCATCGCCAAACTGCGATCATCCAGCTGACGCCGTGGGCTTGAACGGATGACCGCCGTTTCTTATGCTTTGGCCCACTCGCCGCACGACTAGAGAAGAAAAAAGCGGGGCTGAACTCACCTAACCCTTTGAAATCGCGGGCGTAGTTCAATGGCAGAACGGCAGCTTCCCAAGCTGCATACGAGGGTTCGATTCCCTTCGCCCGCTCCAATATTTGGATCACGCACTCCGAAAATTGACGCGGATTTGGCGAAAAAAAATCCTAACTGCTTGAAACGCGCTTCGTGATCGGGCTCCGGAATCCCGACGCGGTCGCGCGATCGTGATGCTTCCCCCGGCCCGGTCGCCTACGCGTTGCGGCGGAGCGAACCAATATGTGAGGCGGTGCTCCGACAGGAAGTCGCGTCTCTAGGAGGACGCCATGTCAAAGTTGATAATAAGCGGCGCTTTGATCGTCGCGATCTCGATCTCGACCACGGCTTTCGCGGCCGAAGCCGTCGTTCATGGCGCTCACCTCAACGGGCGGTTCCTGCTGCTCCCCGGCGTCGGCATCAACAACAATCAACTGATCGGTAATGGAGGGTACGGCGCGACCTACGCGCCGGGTTGGGCCGGAACGGGCCAGCTTGCGCCCAGGGACTCCGGCGTCCTCGACAGCATGAGAAACGATTTTGGAACCTCCGGCACGTTAGGGCACGCCAACGGGATGCCCGTCACCGGTCACTGACGCACTGAGGGCGCTTATCCGCTCGCCGATCATCGACAAGCCGCGCGTCCAGATCAGCGTCTCGAGGTCGAGCTCGCAGCTCGCCTTGCAGATGGTCAAACGTTCGGCCTGAGATTGGCGAAAGGGAGAACCGCCAGCGACAGCTTCGGTGAAACCTCCTCACCAGATTCTTCTGATGCAGGGCAGGCGCTCAGAAATGCGATAGCCTATGCGCGGAATGGCGCCCCTACGCCCGACGGCCACGTGCTCGCCTTTACGCAGGAGCGTCCCGTTGTCCAGATTCAGCAGGAACCGACCGAAGGTGAAACGCTGTCCGCGCGTATGACTCCAGATTGTCAACTTTGGAAATTGTTCGGATAATATTCGGCGGCCCTTCGATACTCCAGCATCCGTTGCCGCGATGCTCCCCACGCAGCAGCGACGCGGTCCATTTCCCGGACGCGAACGGGCGGTTGCCAGACAAGAAGTGAGGAACAGACAGAATGACGATCTCTTCAACGCCGGCGCGGTCACCTTCGGGCCAAACCGCCATCGTGCTTGTGCATGGCGGCTTCGTGGATGGCTCTGGCTGGGAAGGTGTCTACCAGACCCTTAAGAAGGACGGCTACGAGGTGAGCGTGGTGCAGAATCCGACCGACTCGCTGGCCGGCGACGTGGCGGCGACCCATGCCGTCGTCGACGCGCAGGAAAAGCCAGTGATCCTTGTCGGCCACTCCTATGGCGGCGCCGTCGTCACGGAAGCTGGCGCCCATCCTAAGGTTGTCGGCCTGGTCTACATCACCGCCTTCGCCCCAGACGCCGGCGAGTCCGTCGCAACCCTCATCGCCAATCCGCCGCCGGGCGCGCCCGCGCCTCCGATCCTGCCGCCGAAGAACGGGTTCCTCCTGCTGGACAAGGCTACGTTCGCGGAGGCCTTCGCAGCGGACCTCGACCCCGACAAAGCGGCGTTCATGGCCGATTCCCAGGTTCCATGGGGCCTTGATGCGCTGAACGGCGCGGTCACCGCTCCGGCCTGGAAAGACAAGCCGAGTTGGTATCTGGTCGCCACGGACGATCGGATGATCCCGCCGGACGCACAGCGCGCCATGTCGAAACGCGCGGGCTCCACCGTTGTCGAGCTTGAGGGCAGCCATGCGATCTACGTATCCCAGCCCGGCGGGGTGGCCGAACTGATCGAGACGGCTGCCGACACAGTGAAGGCGGCCGGTAGGTGAACGGTCGCCGGGGCGAGGTCCAGGAAGGCCTCGCCCCTTTAAATCCCGAAAAGTCGAGGCAATCGCTATGAACTGTTCAGCCGGGACGCTTCACCGAGCGGCGCGGTGTTCCCCCGTTGGAGCCGCACCCTGAAAACGGCGGCATTGCGACCGGAAGCTGACAGATCGTTTTCGGACGACCTTTGCGATCGGCTCTGGCCGGTCCGCGCCCGTGGCGACCTCAAAATTTGAGCTGAACGGCAAGGCGGTCGCTGACGATCGACACTCGGTTTCGATAGTTCGCGCTGTACTGTCTCAATTCGATCGTTTCGGCGCACGGCCGCAAAGCCTATAGTACGGTGACGAAACTATCTCAGTCTCTGGATTGGCGAGGCGCCGTTCCAGCGCCGCCAAGGCGGCGTTCAGCTCGTCGCGGCCGATAAAGCCGCCCTCGTTGCTTCTCCTCCGGTATTGATCAGATGGCAGAGACAGAGTGGCCAACTGTCGTTCCCTGCTTTCGCATCAACACCTGAGAAAGAGCTTCGGTTTCTCGGACTAGAGCATCGGATTCGCAATTTGAATCGCAGAAGCTCTCTGGAAAACAAACGCCAACGCCACGGGCCGCCATTATTTGGAACAGCGACCGGAACGCGCCGACGAAGGCGGCTAAAGCCCTTGACAGACCTTTCGGTCGGCGCACAGGAGCCCCTGTTCCAAATAATGGCGGCTTGCGCCTCCCGCCGCCCGCCAGGTGAGTTCATTTGGGGGTCCGATGCTCTAGAGCTAGATTTTACACGCGGCGGCCCGATCACTTGGTTCCATTGAAGCTATTTTCCAAAACGCAAAGCCGCCTCTTTTTGAGACGGCTATCGCGGCCTTGAACTGCAAGGAT
>Ga0206856_10403_pt1 | contig 10893 bp, 12 predicted proteins | sample Alteio_BWOrgCont_48_FD_152630 | JGI IMG/M metagenome (GOLD analysis project Ga0206856, IMG submission 152630) | Enriched cells from forest soil in Barre Woods Harvard Forest LTER site, Petersham, Massachusetts, United States -... | ecosystem: Environmental > Terrestrial > Soil > Temperate forest >...
AATAGATCATGAGCAGATCATCCCATGAGCGGCCCTCCAGCCAGCAGGGAACGCACGTAAGCACATACACGGCAGGAATGATGGCGAGGCTTTGCCACGGCAGTTTTTTCCGCAGCATGAACACCAAAAGCAGCGGCGAAAGAAAAATGGCCTGGAGTTTAAACGAGAACGCCAGCCCGGCATAGATCATGGCGACATACGGACGCCGGACGAGCAGATAATACATCCCCGCCAGTAAAAACGCCGTATACCATATATCGCATTGCGACGAGCCGGTGCCGTTGGCGACGAGAGACGGGCACAACAGCAACAGCATGGACGCCAGAATCGGGGTATTAATAAAGGCGTGTGGGTCAATGGCGCGGCCATCGCGTATGTGCTGTATTTATGCCGCATCACGTTGTGGATGCCGGAGCGCCACGCCCTGCCCGCACCCGCTATTCCACATTACGCCCCGTATCTGTTGAAGGATCAGCGCGTATCCATCGTTGTTCCGTGCTATAATGAGGAAAATAATCTGCTGCCTTTTTATGAACGAATACGTACGGCACTTGGACATTATACCAAAGAAAATGCGCAGATTTTATTCGTCGATGACGGTTCCACCGATACGAGCTGGCAGAAAATTGAACAGCTGCGGGCCAACGATCCCGCCGTGACCGGCGTGCGTTTATCGCGCAATTTCGGCCACCAGACGGCGCTGACCTGCGGGCTGGAACATGCCAACGGGAACCGTGTACTGATTATCGACGCCGATCTGCAGGACCCACCGGAATTGCTGCCGGAAATGATGCGCAAAATGGATGAAGGGTTCGATGTGGTGTATGGGCGCAGGTTGTCGCGCGAGGGTGAAACGTATTTCAAAAAACTATCGGCATGGGTGTATTACCGCGTGCTGGGGCGCTTGAGCGATGTCGAGATTCCGCTCGACGCGGGCGATTTCCGGTTGATCTCGCAGGATGTGGTGAAGGCACTGCGCAACCTGCCGGAGCGCGTGCGCTATACGCGCGGGCTGGTGAGCTGGCTGGGGTTTTCGCAAGGAGCGGTGGAGTATATCAGGCATCCAAGGCATAACGGCGAAACGCATTATACGCTTGCGAAAATGCTGCGCCTCGCCGGGGATGGCATCACCAGTTTTTCCACCCGCCCGCTGCAACTGGCGACATGGGTCGGCATGGCGATGATGGGCGTGAGTACGATTTTGCTGGGCTATGTATTCGTGTCGTGGATGTTTCTGGGCACTGTGCCGGGATGGACGAGTCTGGCGGCGATCTTCCTGCTGTCGCAGGCGTTCCAGTGGTTCGTGCTGGGGATTATCGGTAATTACGTAGCGGTGATTTTCCGCGAAACCAAGGGGCGTCCGCATTATGTGGTGCGGGAAACGGTGGGTGGCGTGAGTTAACGTCCTTGGTGATCATTTGTGACATCCGGGTGCGTTCCAAGCGCGCAGCGCATTCTCTTCAGACCTCTCGTGGCGCGATTCTCAACAGCGTGCCAGTTTATTGACAAATTCTCAACAATTTGCATTGCAGAAAGCCCCTCTAAAAAATGCAATTTTAAGATTTTATAATCCTCACGTTTCTTAGAATCTTTTGTTTCCAACCCCTCAGGGTATACCTGCTCCAATGCAATCGCAAATGCCTTGCTTTCGTCGGCTGTTGAAAACGGCTGATGCGCACGCCCACTCATTTTTTTTGGCAGCTCATAAGCAACAGGTGCGTTGTTGTTTTTCTTGATTATGCATCCTTTCCGTAGCAATTCGCAGTTTTTTTAGTGCAATCGTACATTGATAATGAACGGTTGAACTTTCTACTCCCAACTGCTTGGCAATTTCTGACCAGCGAAGGCCTTCAAGCCGTAGTTCTAATATTTGTCTCTCACGCAAAGATTCAGGCGTTGCCCTGTCCGGCGGATAGATAACATCCAATGTTGATTTAAGAGCGTAATCTTGAATAACATCGGCTGTTGCATTATTGGCTTTTTTATCTGAAATAACATCTACCCAATGGCTTGTACCATCGTCGCCTTTGTGTGATTCTTCCAAATATTCTGCCAGTGACGGTGCCTCCAACAATCGTTGTGCCAAGCCAGGGCGAATGCCCATTTCTTTTGCAACGCTTTCAGGAGTGACATCTTGTCCGGAAGCGGTAATGTGAGTTACTGCTACTCCAAATTTTTTTCTATAATCATATACATCACTTGCGACGCGGATGGCTCCTTGTCCTATATCGCGCTGGGTATGTTGCAGGGCAAACTCGATTTGATAAATAGCATACGTTAAAAATTCAACATCCCGCACAGGATCGAATTTCCGTACTGCGTCCATCAGACCAAGATGACCATTTTGCATCATATCCTCAAGGGACGGCCTTTTTTTGCTTTCCATACCATTAAAATATTTTTTGACAGTGATTTTCACCGTTTCTTGAGTAAGCTTGCCAAATTCATGTTTTTCAGACTTGGTTATGGGTTTGTCCGTCGACCTATAGCGGGCGACCAGTTTTTCTAGTTTTTTATTGAGCTTTTTTTGCTCTTCTCTTTTTTGTTGAGTCTTTTCGTCACTGCTCATACAAATCTGTCCTGATAATGCTTATGTCACATGGCCGTTATAGCGGGTTCATTATTGATCCAAGCGGGCATAAAGTCAGCGTAATAATATAACCATATGATTACTATATAGTAAATATGACCATTAGAATCGCTACATGGAACGTCAATTCCGTAAAACCCCGCCTGAGGCAACTGTTGGAATGGCTGAAGGCCGACGCGCCGGACGTGGTGCTACTTCAGGAGATCAAATGCGTGGATGAAGCGTTTCCGGCGATGGAAATTGAGGAGCTGGGGTATAACATCGCCGTGCACGGCCAAAAAACGTATAACGGCGTGGCGATCCTTTCCAAATACCCGCTGGAGGATGTGAGCAAAGGCTTGGCTGGCGATGAGAACGACCTTCAGGCACGGTATATCGAAGCGGTGGTTTCCATAAATGGCAAATGCCAAATATCCAATGGCAATAAACCTTCTGTTGACCTTTGCCCTTTGTCATTTGACATTTTACGCGTGGCGTCGGTGTATGTTCCCAACGGGCAAACGGCGGATTCAGAGAAATTTCCCTATAAGCTGGCGTTCCTAGAGCGGCTATACGCACATCTGAAACAGTTGCTCACTTATAATGAAATGCTGGTGGTCGGCGGGGATTATAATATTGCCCCAACGGATGACGATGTGCACGACCCGGCACTCTGGCGCGGCAGTGTGCTCACGCATGACGAAGTGCGAAAACAATTCCGCCGCCTGCAAAATCTCGGCCTGCATGATGCGTATCGTTTGCTGCACCCAAACGCGCACGAATATTCATGGTGGGATTATCGCAGCAATGGGTTTGTGCGCGATAATGGACTGCGTATCGACCACTTGCTGCTGTCGGCACAGTCAGTCGACAAACTCAGCGGCTGTGTAATTGAGCGCAATATGCGAGGGGTGGAGAAGGCGTCGGATCACACGCCGGTGGTGGTGGAGTTTACCTAAACTCGTCATTCCCGCGCAGGCGGGAATCCAGTCAAAGCCGTGTCTGCGGCGAAAAAGAACCTTTGTCCTTGCTGCGCAAGTAATTACTAGATTCCCGCCTGCGCGGGAATGACGATATATTAAATTACCACCCCTTGGGAGCCAGTGTGGCGCTAACGGTGACTTTGTTGCGGCCGCTGCGCTTGGCTTCGTAGAGCGCTTCGTCGGCGCGTTTGAGGAGGCTTTCGGCGCTGTCGCCATCGGGGTGCAGGCTCGCCACGCCGATGCTGATGGTTTTCTGGATGGTTGCACCGGCAGCGTTGATTTTAAACGGCGTTGCCTCGACGATATCGCGCATACGCTTGGCCGCCGCCAATGCCGACGCGGGATCGGTTTCCGGCATGAGCACGACGAATTCCTCGCCGCCGAATCGCGCGGCCAGTTCCGATGAGCGCGACTGCTGAATAATCAAGTTGGCGAGTTGCTTGAGCACAAGGTCGCCGGCGTCGTGCCCATAGGTGTCGTTGACGGATTTGAAGTGATCCATGTCCATCATCATCAGCGCCATGTGCTTGCCGTTTTTAAGCGCTTGCTTGACCATGTTGCTTAAGTGGGTATTGAGGTAATGGCGGTTGTACAGGCCGGTGAGCGCGTCGGTGATCGCCATCGAAATACTCATCTGGTATTGCGATTTCAGGGCTTCCTGATATTTCCGGCGGCGAATCTGCGTGCGCACCCGCACGATCATTTCGTTTTTATCGACGGGAACGGTCATGTAATCGTTCATGCCCATTTCCAGCGCCTTTAACATGATACGCTTGTCGTCGTCATCCACCAAAACGAGCAGCGGAACATTGCGCAGTTCTTCCTGGCTTTTAATTTGCGAGGCAAGGCGTAGCCCGTCGGCATCGGTCAGCAAGGTGCTCACAAGGATGAGATCGAAATTGCCGTCGCGCGCGCGCGCCAAACCGTCGTCCGGTTCCTGAATCCATTCCACTTCGTAGGTGTCGCTGAGTTTGGAGACAATCTGTTTTCCCTGCACGGCGTCGTCGTCAATCAGCAGCACGCGCGAACCCGATACGTCGGATAGCAGCGTGTTGCTGGCTTCCTGCTTGATGCCCATCTCGATGCTGGTTTTATCGCGCAGGCGTAACTCATCCATCAGCATCTTGATGCGCACGAGCGATTTTACGCGCGCGAACAGCGCGACGTCGTTGATCGGCTTGGTGATAAAATCGTCGGCTCCCGCTTCGAGCCCCTTGATACGATCGGATTTATCCGTGAGCGCCGTCACCATGACGATCGGTATATGCGACACCTCGAAATCTTCCTTGAGTTTTTTACACACTTCGAAGCCGTCCATGCCGGGCATCATGACGTCGAGCAGGATAATATCGGGTTTGTGTTCCTTGGCTTTGGCAATGGCTTCAAAGCCATCTTTGGCGCTGATGACATCGTAATACTCGCTGGAAAGTTTGGCTTCCAGAAGTTTGATATTGGCAAAAACGTCGTCAACGACGAGGATTTGAGCTGTCACAGTTAGGCTACCTCCTCCTCGCCCAGATAACGCCGTACCGTGTTGATAAACGGAACAATCGATATGGGTTTGGAAATATAGGCCTGGCAACCCGCCGCCAGAATTTTTTCTTCGTCGTCTTTCATGGCGAACGCCGTCACCGCGATAATGGGAATGTCGCGGATAAATTCCTCGGATTTAAGCCTGCGCGTGACATCGAGCCCGGAAATTTCCGGCAGCTGGATGTCCATCAAAATCAAGTCGGGGCGCTCGCTGCGCGTGAGGATGATGGCTTCCAGCCCTTCCTTGGTTTCGATGGTCTCATAACCATGCGCGACGAGGAGATCCCTGAACAATTTGAGGTTCAGGTCGTTATCTTCGACAATGAGGATGCGTTTTTTCATGAATTACAAAGCATAAGGAAATAAATTTCCTAGAGTGTAATCCGCCAATGATTAAAAATGCCCTAATGCGCGCAAGCATTTACAAAGAATCAGAGGTTTGTGCCGCTACAGTACCATTTTCTGCCTGTCGGCAGTCATTTTTTATAAAAGAATAAATATTAATTAACGTTAATTTATTGTGGCAGGGCTGGGAGTTTTAATCGTTTTAGTCACTTTTTTCTTCGTCTGCGTCGCTGATTTTTTCTCGGTATCGGGGGTTTTGGTGGCGGTTGCCACCTCGTTTTTTTCAGGATCGGCGACTGATTCGCATGACAGCACATTAATATCATACACCGGATGTTCCAGCCCCGACAGGCCCGGGCTTGACGAATACATCCAGCCGAGGAATATTTTTTGCGCGCCCTCCTCCGCTTTAACTTCGCGGATTTCGAGCAGAGCGGCATTCTCAGGACGTTCTTCCGGCGGCGCTTTCCAGCAGCGGCGGGCGATGATCTCCAGCGTGCCGAAATTCATCACCGTTCCCACCGGCCCCTCCAGTTTGGATACATGCCCGGTGACTTTATTTAAGCCCTGCAGCACCACCAGATTATATTCCGCGCTGTTTTCCGCGTCTGGCGTTTTGGGTTTGGGATCGGCAACGGGTTGCGCGGCGATCGGGTCCGTCGGATCAATGCTGGCTGCTTCGGGAACGGTTTCCGAGTCCGGCACCGGCACGGCCAGAGCTATCCCCGCCCAGAAAACGGCGCACAATGTTAACGTGACCGTACGGAAAAACATTTAGGGCGCAGCGGCGGGAGCGTCTTTAGCCGCCGTGGACGTTGCGGCCTTGCCGGCATCGCCTTTTTTATCCACACCGCCGCCGCTGAACATAAACTTCCCGATCATTTCCTCGAGATTGACGGAAGATTGGGTGAATTGGAGTTTACCGCCGTCGGCCAGCATTTTGTCGTCGCTGCCCGGAGTCAACTGAATGAATTTTTCGCCTAGCAACCCGGCACTTACGATGGAGGCCGACGAATCCTTGGGCACTTTGGTGGTTTTGCCGATCTGCATGGACACCACCGCATCGTACGTTGCCGGATCGAGCATAAGGCCGGAGACGACGCCGACTTTAATGCCGCCGATACGCACATCGCTGCCCAGTGAAATACCCGACGCATTATTGAATTTTGCGCTGACGATATACCCCTGCTCCATGTGCACTTCGCTGCCTTCATAGGCAAAGGCGAGGAACACGCCGGCGACGAGCAGCACGACCGCGCCCATGAGAGTTTCCAAAAGATTTTTCTGCATATACTATCCTTATAATGCTTTAGCTGAACTTCTTTTCTACTTGTACTCGGATGCATTTAATAGCAAAAAAGAAGTGAACCTGAAACATAAAAAGCGCCCCATGAACCAAAGTCTGCACGCGACGCTCCGATCATTCATGCAACCACGCAAGATTATCCTCGCCGTTTTCATTAGCATCTACATCCTGCTTTCCGCTTATGTGATGCTGATTTTTATTGCCTCCTCCACGTTCGGAGACCGTGATAGCCGAGTGACGGTGAGTAGCATGCTCGATGGGACGGCGTATCGCCCGTTCGTGTATCGATTAATCGTTCCCAAGCTGACGGCACTGGTAGTAACCCTCACCCCTGCGGAATTAGAAAGTTCGATGAATGATGCGTTACACCACAGCCCCTCCGTGGGATTTGTTTTACAAACCAACCCTATGACAGTGGGCCACATATTTTCCCGAGCAGACCTGCTCTATACCCGTTTGGTTCTAGTGCTGATCATGTCATCGTTTTTAATAGGCTATGTTGTCATGCTATACAAACTGGCGGCGGTTCTTTTTCCGCAGCAATGGGCCACATCGTTATTTGCCCCCATCATCGGGCTGGCGATGATCCCTGCCTGCACTTGGCCGCAATTGTATATGTACGATCCGGCGGTGCTATGCCTTACGGCTGCTTGCTACTATTATCTAGCTACCCAGAAGTGGAAGCATTATCTGTTCTGGTTTTTTATTGCGGCACTCAATAAAGAAACCAGCATGTTTCTTATCTTCTTTTTTTGTATATATTTTTATAAAAAGTTACCGCATAGGGATTTTTTTCGCTACCTAGTCGCGCAAATTTTAATTTATGGTTACATAAAGGTAGGCATTGACTTTTATTACGCCAATAATCTGGGAGATACGGCTGAAAACCATTTTATGCAGCACATAGACTTACTATTTCATTCCCGTTATGGACTGCAGGACATATTCACGGTTTTTGTAACCTTGTATCTTTTGCTGTTCCGCTGGCAAGAAAAATCCGTTTTTATACGTTATGCACTCTTTGTTATTCCTGTAAACTATGCAGCTTATTTCCTCTTTTGTCTTCCTGGGGAATATCGGGATTTCTTTGAGATATTTCCAATTATAGCGCTTTTAATAACCGATACGCTGGTGACCGGTACTGGTATCGCTTCTACCGCATTCTTTAATCGTCCTCTACACAATGGAACGCTTACATGATGATCGAAGAATCTTCGCCTATACGAAAAATAATACTGATCTTTTTTATTAGTTTATACGTTCTACTTTCCGCGTATGTGATGCTGATTTTTATTGCGTCACCCGATTTTGGAGACCGCGACGGGAGGATAACGGTGAGCGGTATGGTCCATGGGACGTCGTATCGCCCGTATGTATACCGAATGGTTGTCCCAAAATTGACCGAACTGGTAGTGGCGCTCACCCCTGCGGAATTAGAAAGCTCCATGAATGATGAATTGAAACAAAATGCCGTCATCGGTTTTATTGTGGGTATCAACCCGATGGCGGTGGCCCATATATTTGCCCTCCCGGATCTGCTCTATACTCGTTTTGTTGCCGTGTTGATTATGTCGGGTTTTATTGCCGGGTACGTCGTCGTGCTGTACAGGCTGGCCGCATTTCTATTTCCAAAACAATGGGCGGCATCGCTATTCGCTCCCATCATGGGGCTAGTAATGGTTCCCGCCTGTACCTATCCCGCATTGCAAATATATGATCCGGCGGTGTTGTTCTTTACAACTATTTGTTACTATTATTTGGCCAAGCAGAAATGGCGGCACTACCTGTTCTGGTTCTTTATTGCGACCTTGAATAAAGAAACCTCCGTCTTTATCACCTGCTTCTACTGCCTGTATTTCTTTACGCGGTTGCCACGCAAGGAATTTATCCGCTACCTGGTCATACAGATTCTTATTTATGGTTATACGAAAGTGGGAATCAATTTTTATTATATGGGCAACCCCGGAACGACGCTCGAGGACCACTTTATGCGGCAGGTGAGCGGATTATTGCTTTCGCGTTATCTCCTGCAGGATGTCGTCTTTGTTTTCATAAGCTGCTATATCCTTATGTCACGCTGGCAGGAAAAACCTGTATTCGCACGTTATGGGCTGTATATCGCCCCCATCATATATATTTCTTACCTATGGTATGGAACATGGGGCGAGTATCGCGTTTTCTTCGATATATTCCCGCTACTGGCGTTACTAATCACAGACACGCTGGTGGTGGGCACGGGGATTGCCGCATGTCCCATATTTAACAACAATGTGCCAAAGGTATCCAGCCCATGCCCAGCGCCCTGAAATTACTTCGCCCTAAGCAATGGATCAAAAACGCATTTGTGTTTGCGCCGTTGTTTTTCGCCCATCAGTTTACCGACATCCATAGCTGGTATATCACGCTTGCAGCGGCGCTCAGCTTCTTAAGCGTGTCCTGTGTCGTGTATATCGGCAACGACCTGCGGGATGTTCACGAAGACCGGCGTCACCCGGTTAAATGCAACCGCCCGCTGGCTGCCGGAACCATAAGCACCGCACAGGCGGCGTTGCTGGCAGGTATCGCTGCCGTTATCGGCATCTTTTTGCTGACATTGCTTCCCGCCCAATGCACCGCCATCGCCGCGATCTATGTGCTTTTGAATGGGTCCTATACGCTTTACCTTAAACGCATCGCCATCATCGATGTGTTTTTTATCGCGTTTTGTTACGTGCTGCGGGTTCTGATGGGGTGTTACGCGCTGGCAGTGACGGTGTCACCGTGGATTATCCTCACCACCTTCCTGCTCGCCCTGTTTTTGGGATTTGGAAAACGCTACCATGAACTGGGTATCGAAAATTACATTCAATACAAACCGAATCTCCAACACTACAACCGGGATTTACTGGACCGGCTGGTGACGATCTGCGGCGGCGCGACTCTCATTACCTACGCCATCTATACCGCCGAGATCGCGCACCAAAGCGGAAAAGTGAACATCGTTTATACCGTTGCTTTTGTCGCCTTTGGATTGTTTCGCTACCTGCAATCCATCTATGTATACAAGGAAGGCGGCGAACCGGAAAATATCCTGCTCAAAGACAAGCTGCAACTGGCGAACATCGCAGCGTGGCTAATCACCACCTTGTGGATAATATCGTGGTGATCCTACGGCGGATCATTGATTCGCTGTTTAAAACCAAAGCCAGCGACATCATGCAGGCATATCACGGTAACCTGCCCGGCTTTCATTTGATGAGGGTTGTATTATCGTTCGGCGTTTTATTTATCCATTGCTTTACCGTATGCAATGGATTCGACGGTCAGTTTCGCGCAGCAGGACGCATAGGATTGCCTATGTTCTTTTGTTTAAGCGGTTTTTTAGTCACCGGCAGTGCCCTGCGCTTAGAATCTATCACGTTATTTATGTTATTTCGTATTCTACGATTAATCCCCGCACTCATGGTGGAGGTAACGCTTTCTGCATTTATCTTAGGGCCAATCGTAACCAGATATAACCTGGGCGCATACTTCTCAAATCCTCTTACCTACAAATATTTTGGCAATATTTTTGCGCAATTATCCTTCGCGCTGCCAGGAGTGTTCGTTCATCACCCGACTAACTTTGTGAATCTAAACTTATGGACGTTAGTACCTGAATATTATTGTTACGGTATTGTGATGCTGATGTTTATATTCGGGCTGTTTCATAACAGAAAATATTTTCTGTTATGCTTTCTGCAGGCAGGCGCCATATTTTTTCTACTGGATAAACACGAGGCCTGGACAGATGGCCCGGTCAATCAATATCTGCTCATTTATGCTTCTCTGCTGGGAACGTTAGCCTACTTATACGCTGATTATGTTCCGATCCACAAATACCTCTTCATTCTTAATTTTTCATTAGCCATACTGTTTTTTTGTTTTAAGGAAACGGCAGCCCTTGGAGTATTGTGCACTGCTTACTGCACCATCTTTTTAGGCATGGTGAAATTTCCCCGCATTCCATTTCTTGAACGTGGAGATTATTCATACGGCGTATATTTGTACGGCTTTCCCATCACACAAACGATATGGCATTATGCACCGAATTTTCGCACCGGCTATGTGTTGTTTGGGCTGGCAGCATTATACGCATGAGCATCCGCTGACGGCGTCACCGCAATATTCGTGGGAAA
>Ga0206856_10404_pt1 | contig 10884 bp, 6 predicted proteins | sample Alteio_BWOrgCont_48_FD_152630 | JGI IMG/M metagenome (GOLD analysis project Ga0206856, IMG submission 152630) | Enriched cells from forest soil in Barre Woods Harvard Forest LTER site, Petersham, Massachusetts, United States -... | ecosystem: Environmental > Terrestrial > Soil > Temperate forest >...
CAAATTCAATATCACTTAACTCAAGTTGCTGGTGAAAATGCATGCGAGGTTGAATGGCTATTAAGATTTCTGATTTTTTGGTTTCAATGTCGGTCTTTTCATTTTTTAAATCGTTAGTGAGTATAGTTAATGCTTCTTTACTTACGCGTAAAAAAGCAACTGAGGTAAAAATTTGTTGCAACGCCGGCATTAAGCGTAAAGAAGCGAAAGCATAAAGTGCTAACAAAGGCATGGCATTATTAATGTTTTTTTGCATGATTAATAAATATAAAATGATGACTAACACCCCACCAAATGCGATCGTTTCCAACGCATATCGGGGAATATGCGCAATGATATTGCTGGTTGCGCCATCATTGGCATGTTGCTTCGCATAGGTTGCAAATGCATTGATAAAATAACTTTCTCTTCCCAATAATTTTATATCTTTAATCCCATACAATGCTTCCGTCACAATTTTATATTTCATTTGATTATCATGAAGACAACGCTTGCTGATCAAAGCAAGTTTGCGCCTTACTTTGACATAAATCCCGATATAAGCCCCACCTAAAAATAATCCGAGTACAAAAGCAAGAATGGGGTCAACAATTAATAATAATGACAATAATAAACTTGCTATTATCCCTTTAGCAATTAATTGCATGCCCGGAATATAAGCCCTATTAATGATCGTGATCACTTCCGATAATACATTTTTACTTAATTCGGAAATATTACGGTTTAAAAAGAAAATATAAGGTTGCAATAAATAATGGGTAAAAATGCGTTTAGATAAACTATACTCGCGCGCATAAGTAAATTTAAAAATAGACCAAGTCGTAAACATAGAAATGGCATTACCTACCACTAAAATGCCTAAAACCAACAGACCTAAGAAAATTAAAAAGCCTTGATACGAAGTAAAGTGAAGTTTGTCATATAAAAAATGTAGTTTAGCATGATGTGTAATAGCTTCTGGATCTGCTAGCACAGCAATAAATGGCATGATCGAAGCAACGCCAATCACTTCGACAAATGCCATTAATAACATGGCAAAAAAACAAGAATAAGCTTGCTTTCGCTCTGTTGGTGTTAATAAATAAAACATTTGCCGTAAGATAGTTATCATTTAGGGTATATGTCCATATATTTTATTCATCATCATCCGTCCATATTCTGATACGGGACGAGTTTGATGACGAAAAAGAGAGGAGGCAGCAATGACTTCATGATCTTCTAAATTGGTAACATAAATGATTTCTTTATCTTGTAATTTTTTGCTATCTATATTTTTAAATTCTTTATGTGCTACCAACGCAACAATGAGATGAGACGCAGCAATAGCTTCATCTAACTTCATCAATTTAATTTGCGCATTATCAGCAAATCGCGTGGGTAGTTGAGTGATATTCGGTTCTACGACATGGATTTGATAATCTGTCTTAATGGCTAATTCTTGCAAAATATTCAATGCAGGGCTTTCACGTAAATCATCTGTATTGGGCTTATAAGTAATGCCTAAGATAGCAATGGTAGGACGCACGTATTGCATGGCACACGTTTTAATTTTTTCAACCACGTAATAAGGTTTAGCATCGTTTATCTCGCGTGCCGTTCGAATTAATTTAGCTTCATTTGGCGCGCTATTTACAATAAACCATGGATCTACAGCAATACAATGACCACCCACGCCAGCGCCCGGCTGCAGAATAGAAACGCGAGGGTGCCTATTGGCAAGCTTAATTAACTCCCAAACATTTAAATTTAACTTATCACAAATGACTGATAGTTCATTTGCAAAGGCAATATTCACGTCTCTGTAAGCATTTTCAGTCAGTTTCGCCATTTCTGCTGTCTCAGCATTCGTGATGAAACATTCCCCTTTCACGAATAATTGATACAATGCTTTGGCCTTTTCGCTGCAAGTAGCTGAAATGCCGCCAATAATCCTATCATTATCTATCAGTTCACGGAGGATCTGCCCTGGCATCACACGTTCTGGGCAATAAGCAATGGCGATATCTGCATGGTCGGCATTTTGATGGGGAAAAATTAAATCATGGCGTAATTCCGCTAGCATTTGCGAAATAGTCAATGTGGTACCCAAAGGAGAAGTCGACTCAAGGATAAGCAAATCACCGCATTTGATGACAGGTGCAATCGATTGCACTGCTTTTTCAACGTAAGTGAGGTCAGGTTCATGATTATGTTTGAAGGGAGTAGGTACAGTGATGACAAAAACATCAGCCGTTTCAGGGGTATCAACGGCGCGAAGATGTCCATTACTTACCATCTTATGAACTAAAATATCAAGGTCAGGCTCTACAATATGGATTTTTCCTTGGTTAATCGTATCAATAGTCGCACGATTAACATCAACCCCTATCACTTGCATGCCTTTTGAAGCAAAAAGTGCTGCGGTTGGCAGGCCAATATAGCCCAAACCGATAATCGAAATTTTCTCAAAAACATTTTTCATCCTATGGTACTCCACATCCTGATGATTAAGCTCCTCATAAATCTCATTGTGAAATGACACTTACTTATGCCCGAATAAAGAATAGGAATGGCTTGATAAGAGTAAGAAAGGACTGATAGGAGTTGAAAAGAATTAGTATCTAAACCCACTTGTCTTCCTTAACTTTTTTCATCTTCCTGATAATAAATTTAAATAGCGTTTTGCATTATAGCAAATATCATTTATAAACCAACTACTTTCCTATTTGCAATGAATTACGTAATATAGGTTGTAGCTTCACTTAATTTTCTCTTAAAGTAAAGATGACAAATGGCGTTCATCATGCCAAGCTCAACGGTTAAGTTAGTGAAGTTTAAGAAACAGGAAAATTATATAGAAAGGGATTCTTGATGCTAGGAAGCAAATTAAAATCTATTTACCACTTTATTACTGTCTCGCCAAACCGGCTTATCGTTTTCTCATCAGACTTGGCCTGTACTGCATTTGCCATGGTTTATGTGCTTTCATTGCATGCAAATCTAAATAGCCATTCTCTGACAACGATATCAAAACTTACCTGTGCATTTTTCTTTATTATTATCGTGCAAGCAAGTTGTTGTTGGGCATGTGGATTATATCGCGGCTTGTGGCGATTTGCTTCCCTACCTGACTTATTTCGCATCATAAAAGCCTGTATTATAAGCACATTTATTTTATTTATTGCCAATCATTATTGCTTAGGCCATTTTGTCTTGACTTATTCCTCGTTTCCACTTTTTTGCTTGATTTCAATTGGCCTATTAAGCGGCATGCGCCTTACTTACCGTTGGTTTAAAGACAATCGCAAATTCATTCCGAGTGGAAAAAAAGTTTTAATTATCGGCGCAGGAACAGCAGGTGAAAGCCTATTACGTGAAATGAAACGTAACTCTAACCAAGATTTCTTTCCTGTAGGATTGATTGACGATGATCATGCAAAGTTAGGAGTTGAGATTCAAAGTATCCGCGTATTAGGGAATATGAATGAGTTATTATCTATTTCAAAAGCCAAAGAAGTAGAATTAATAATTATCGCTATTCCAACAGCAAAAACAAGAGAGATGCGCAAAATAGTGAAAATGTGTGAATTAACCGGTATTCCCTATCGTACATTGCCAAGCTTTAATGATATTGCAATGGGTGATATCAGTTTGACAAACCTTCGTGAAGTTTCCGTTGAAGATTTATTAAGCCGTGACCCCATTCAATTTAACCGGGACAAACTATCACAAGTCATTGGGAACAAAAGAATTTTAGTGACGGGCGCAGGCGGGTCAATTGGCTCTGAACTTTGCCGTAAAATTGCAGCTTGTGCACCACAGACGCTCGTTTTAATTGAACATAGTGAATTTAATTTATTTCAAATTCATAATGAATTACAGCAACAATTTGCAAATATTAATCTACATCCGCATTTAGTGAGCATTACTCAAGCTGAAATAATGGATGAAATTATGCAATCATATCAACCTGATTATGTTTTTCATGCGGCGGCTTACAAGCATGTTCCTTTATTAGAGCAACAAATTAGAGTGGCCATTGACAATAATATTTTTGGTACACAGCTAGTTGCACAAGCAGCGGCAAAATATGGCGTGAAGAAATTTATTTTAGTTTCAACTGATAAAGCGGTGAATCCGAATAATGTCATGGGTGCGACCAAACGTTGCGCTGAAATCATCTGCCAATGCCTAAATAAGCATAGTAAAACTGATTTTATTACCGTCCGATTTGGAAATGTATTAGGTTCTGCTGGCAGCGTCGTCCCGTTATTCAAGCAACAAATTGCAACTGGTGGCCCTATTACCATCACCCATCCGGACATGGAACGCTATTTTATGACTATCCAAGAAGCAGCCCACTTAATTATTCAAACCGTCACGATTGATAAGCCGAGTGAACTTTATGTATTGGACATGGGGGAACCTGTAAAAATCCAGTACTTGGCTGAACAAATGATAAAATTATCCGGGCATAGACCCAATGTCGATATTAAAATTGTTTATTCTGGATTACGTGCCGGTGAAAAAATAAATGAAGAATTATTTTATCCTAACGAAAATGTGACTTATTCAAGCCAAGAAAAAATTATGCACGTCGATTTTCCACCCGTTGAACAGCGCGATTTTCTACAATTTTTTTCACAATTAAAACAAGCACATTTAAATGATAATAAAGACTTGAGAAGACATTTATTTGCATTAGCTGGCATTAATAGCATGAGTGATCAGGCAAGTTTTCAAGAAAAGTTGTTGGCTTGAGAAGATGATCATTATCTGAAACGCCATCCTCATTCATTTCTCAATAACCTCATCTTTTTTCCCGTATAAAAAGGTTTACCATTCATATACTGTCTTTTAGAATAAGCCTCTTCAAAGAGGAGTATAAAAATGGATGAAAAAGAATTTAAGCAAGCGCAAGTAAAAACGAATGCTAATATCAGTACTAATGATGCACAACTAAACAACTTACCTCGTGATATTCTTAAAGACGTATTAGCGCCTTATCTTGATTCTCAATCGCTTGGACGACTAGCATCTACATGCCGTTTTTTTCGTACTACATTTCAACTTGAGCTTAGTAAAAGGGGAGAGGCTTGGAAACAATTCGCCCTTGGAGATTGGCACACTATCGCACTGAGAGAGAATGGAAAAGTTGAGGTTTGTGGCGCCAATGATTATGGTCAGTTGGGCCTAGGACATAAGAGAAAACAAACAACGCTAGTCGCTATTCCCAATCTTACAAATGTTAAACAAATTGTGACCGGAAGTTGGCACACTTTATTTTTGCTAGATGATGGCACAGTCAAGGGTCACGGACTCAATGGTAGTTGGCAATTAGGTCTAGAAAATCACACGAATCAAGCAACGCCAGTGGCTATTCCCAATCTTACGAATGTTAAACAAATTGTGGCCGGAAGTTGGCACACTTTATTTTTGCTAGATGATGGCACAGTCAAGGGTTGCGGACTCAATGGTAATTGCCAATTAGGTCTAGGACATCACACGAATCAAGCAACGCCGGTGGCTATTCCCAATCTTACAAATGTTAAACAAATTGTGACCAAACGTTGGCATACTCTATTTTTGCTAAATGACGGCACAGTCAAGGGTTGTGGACTCAATAGTTATTGGCAATTAGGTCTAGGACATCAAACGAATCAAGCAACACCAGTGACTATTCCCAATCTTACGAATGTTAAACAAATTGCGGCCGGAAATTGGCACACTTTATTTTTGCTAGATGATGGCACAGTCAAGGGTTGCGGACTCAATCGTGATTGGCAATTAGGTCTAGGACATAATACGGATCAAGCAACGCCGGTGGCTATTCCCAATCTTACGAATGTTAAACAAATTGTGGCCGGAAGTTGGCACACTTTATTTTTGCTAGATGATGGTACAGTCAAGAGTTGCGGAATCAATGGTGATTGGCAATTAGGCCTAGGACATAACACGGATCAAGCAACGCCAGTGGCTATTCCCAATCTTACTAATGTTAAAAAAATCATGGCTGGAAACGATTATACGCTATTTTTACTAAATGACGGTAAGGTCATGGGTTGTGGAAAAAATAGCGATAACCAATTGGGGGAGACCACTCATGTACAATCACCCTTACCAATAGAAATCTTTCAATCTAATTTAAAAATTAAACCAACAACTGAAAATAATACTCAGCCTCTTACTTTACAAAAGCGCTAATTAGAAATTAACTAAAATAGGAATATAATTATGCTTGCAAGAATAAGCCATTTATTTTCGTGGGGCACTCAAGATCATACAAACTTGCCCATAAGTGTTTTGGCAAGATTAACACAAAAGCATATCCAAACAGATAACGACTTTAATGCCTTATTTAAGACAAGCCCATTCGATATTGAGCGTGGCATAAAACATTTAGATACCGCCAATATATTAACTCAAGAAATTTTAAATGAAATAATAAAATTTTCTAAATTAAATAATCAATTTGCACTTAATGATCGTTATACAATAGAGCATACAGCGCTTGGCTTTAACAGATTGGCTGATGGGCTTGCCAAGTTAAAAGCGGCGGGTATTTTAAATGAGAAAAACCGTAAGGCATTATTGAGTAATTATTGTCGCAATGATTTGCTCGCCGCTTTGCATGCAGAAAATATGCTCACTCAAGAAATCTTTGACTTTGTCATACAAAATAAAGAAAACGTTGATCTATCAAGGGCCATGATTTGCCTACATAAAAAAGGGTTACTGAGTGATTTAATTCATTTGGAAGCTATTAATGAACTTACAGAACCCGCTATTGCGGCAATCATTATTGAAATGCATCAAGGAAGTCTTCTCGATCAGAAAAATTATGTTACCTTGCTAAAATTAAAAGATGCTTCACCATTATTAGATGCGCTGACCCTGTTAAATGCAGCAAAACTTTCTACACAAGCAAATTTCGATAAATTAATTAAAGCCATTACATGCACGCCAAGCATTGGTAGCGCAATTCATTGTCTATTTTCATCAGCGCTTTTTTATAATGAGCAGAATAACTTCGATATTTTAATGGAAAAATTCTCTGATCCTAATTACAGCAAAGATGCCAAACAAATCATTGATTTATTAGTTAAATTAAAATCATATTCTTATTTATCACAAAAAAACTTTTACGCTTTAATGAATAATCTTAGTTGTTTTAAAAAAATTAACAATGCATTTAATGCTATTATAAATTATAAGTTACCTTTTATTGACGAATTCGACAAATTAATTGAAAATGCAGAAAGATACGATCTTACTAAACTAGTTAAAGCATTTAATGAATTACACCAGGCTGGCATTTTTGCCAAAGTTAAATATCAACCCATTCTCATCAATCATTTTCAAGATACCAATGTACAATTGGCTGCTGAATGGTTTAATTATTTGCGTTTTCATGGACTACTGACAGAGAGCAATGTTGACAATTTACTAAAAAATGCAAAGTATATGGTTTATATCGATAAAATACTCAATCAATGTGACATAAGTCCCTCTACCTTTGAAACATTAATAAATCATGCCGACCAGACACCGCGTATTTCAGAAGAACTTGAAAAAACTAGCGAACATTCGCAACTGACTATTGCTGCTATGATGAATAAATTAGAACTCGAAAAAAACCCAGGATCTCCAGCCACTCTTTTTCGATTATTTCATGTTGATCCAACTAAATATAATGAAGTTGATACGAGAATGACAAATGAAAATCAAAGGATATTGCCGTGACGTGAAGGGATTTTTACATAACAATGTTGCCGTCTGTCATGCCTAAAACTGTCGCTCAGCGAAGCGCACTAGCGTTCGGTTAATCTGTGTCATAAATATGCAAAAAGAACGTTCCCTCCTTTTTCAAAGGAGGAATATTCTTGTTGCTTACTTATGATACAGGTTAACCGGACGCTAGTGGAGCGAAACGAAGGATCTTCTAAACATTTAGAGATCCTTCGAGCAAAAAACGCTCTCAGGATAGCTCTCTACGGTTTAAATTTATTTGTTGGGCTTCGCAAACTTAAGCCCAGCCTACATGCTTAATCCCTATCTACGTATTGGTAACTCATGTGCATCAATGGTGTGTAGAGTGATACCATTGCATGGCTTCACGCAATCCTGATTGCAGATCATGAGTGGGTTGATAATTTAATAATGTGATGGCTTTACTAATATCTGCGATAGAACGTCTAATGTCACCTGGACGGAAATCATTATATTCTGTCTTAACATTCTCCAAGGCTAACTCTTGTTTCAATAAAACTAAAAGTTTATTTAAAGTGATTTCACTACCCGTAGCAATATTAAAAACTTGATTAATGGCATTTGCATGCGTCGTCGTTGCTGCCAATAAATTCGCCTGAACAATATTACTGATATAACAAAAATCACGTGATGTTTCCCCATCACCAAAAATAGGTACAGGTAATCCCTGAATAAGCGCTCTTATCCAACGGGGAATGACGGCTGCATAAGCGCCATTTGGATCTTGACGCGGGCCAAATACGTTAAAATAACGCAAGCCAATGGTTTCCATGTGATAACAATTTGCTAATGTTTGCGCATACAATTCATTAACATATTTACTCAACCCATAAGGAGATAGTTGTATATTGACTTGGTGTTCTTGTATAGGAATAGTGCTCACATTACCATAAACTGCACTCGATGAAGCATATACAAAACGCTTGACCTTAGCTTCTCTTGCCGCACAAAGTATATTCAAGAACCCAGTGATATTAACTGCATTGGTAAAATCAGGACGCTCTATTGATTCAGGTACACTGATCATTGCTGCATGATGCAAAACAAAATCAACACCAAACATCACTTTTCGACAATCTGCTGCTTGCTGAATGTCCATTTGCTGAAAAGTAAAGTTGGCCGCTTGATTTTTGCAAATTATTAACACTTGCTCAATATTAGTTTTTGACCCTGTAGAAAAATTATCGATGCCAATGACTTTTTGATTTAACAGCAATAAATTTTCAACGAGATGAGAACCAATAAATCCCGCTGCACCTGTCACTAACCAAGTCGCTTGCTTGTCCCGTAATTCATTTTGTAAATCGACATAAATGTTTTTCATTCTGGCCTCAGCTATTATTATTTTCATAAGCATAATAATAATTGTATTGCAGGTAATCGCCCTTCATCGCTTCTTTCGTATTAAAAACTAAGCCCTGGACATCAAGTCCATTTTTACGAATGCGTTTGACTGTTATTTCCAGTTCTTCAATTTGATCTTTGCCATAACCTACCACCATCAAATTAATCGCAGATAATTTTGCAACTAAAATGGCATCAGTGACAGCAAGAACAGGGGGCGTATCAACTATTACCATATCATAATCATGAGCGAATTGCTTCATCAAGGCATTCAGATGAGGTGATAATAATAACTCAGAGGGATTTTTTGGATACTCACCTGCGGGGATAAAATCAAATCCAGCATCAACATTTTTAATAACTTCTTCAATTGGGCAAGCGTTAGTTAACAAATTAGATAAGCCCGGTGTTTTTTTTACATTAAAATAATTGTGCATTCTTCCTCGGCGCATATCGCAATCGATTAGTAGAACATGTTTACCACTATCGACCAATACTTGCGATAAATTAATAGAAATAAATGATTTGCCAATGTTTGGACTCGCTCCAAGTATGCTAATAATATTATTAGTGGTTTGCGTTAAGGAATGTTGCAATAAGGTACGTAAACCGCGGATACCTTCAATAGCAATATCATGCGGCTCGCATTTGGCCAATACATAAGAACGCGCTTTATGCTTTTGACGCTTCATTTCTTGCACAAAACGACTTTGGTTCGCACTATAGGGAACGATTGCAAACGTAGGAATGGCCAACTGTTCTTCAACTTGTTCAACACTAGAAATATTTCTTTTGAAAATATCTCGTAAAAAAATAATCATGACAGATAAAAATAATCCAAAAAACAAACTAGAAAATATAATAAAACCTTTATGATCAGGTAAAGGCGTAATAGGAATGGTTGCCCGGCTTAAAACACGGATATCACTTAAAGTCCCCGCTTTTAACACTTGTAATTGTTGAATTTTATTGAGTAATAATAAATATAATTGATTTTTAACTTTAACATCCCTTTCCAAGCTTAATGCCTTTTGATCAGTTAGTGGCAAGGAACGTATTTTTTTTTCAAATGCCACGACTTCTTTTTGTAATTGATCTTGTTTACGTGTCAATGAAATAACATAAGGATGTTGCGGCGTTAACTCTTGTAACATTTCTACTTTTTTTAATTTTAATTCTGCAATACTCTGCTCAATAGCAGCCAATTGCATCAGCATATTCTTTGCTTCTTGGGAGATATCTATCGTCCCATTTTTAGCACGATAAACATTCAACACCGTTTCAGCAGTTTCTAAACTTTTATGCACATTAGGAAGTTGCCGGTTTAAAAATTCCAAGGTTTTACTTGCCTCAGCTGATTTTTTTTCAATGTTACGTTGTATTGCAAAATCAATGATTGTATTTAGCACGTTAGAAATAAATTCTGGGTCGCGCCCTTGAAAACTGAGTTGGAGAACACCTGTTTTAGTTTTACTTTTTTCACCTAAATCATTAATAGCAAGTCCCAAAGATAATTCTTTCAACACTTCATCACTATGGCGTAATTTTGCTTTGAAATAGGTGCCAGGATTTGCCTTTAGTTTAGTGATCAGTATTTTTATTTGCGGCATGTCTTTATTATCATTCTTGGCAAGCTTTCCAAGCTTCCCTTCTGTGATGAGCTTATTATCACTGGAAAAAACTTTATAGTGATTAATATCATTTGCTTGAATATAAAATTTATCATCAGCAAAATCTTCGGATACTTCAAATTTTTCAAGTTCAATTTCTTCTCCACCCCATGCATATTGG
>Ga0206856_10405_pt1 | contig 10871 bp, 12 predicted proteins | sample Alteio_BWOrgCont_48_FD_152630 | JGI IMG/M metagenome (GOLD analysis project Ga0206856, IMG submission 152630) | Enriched cells from forest soil in Barre Woods Harvard Forest LTER site, Petersham, Massachusetts, United States -... | ecosystem: Environmental > Terrestrial > Soil > Temperate forest >...
ATATTTTTTAACACAGGCTTCAACGCGTTTGAGAAAGGCTTCTTGATTGAGTGGGACTTCGGGAAATAAAATGATATGCGGTGAATCCCCTTCTTTTTCCGCAGCTAAACCACCACTTGCTGCTATCCATCCTGCATGTCTGCCCATTACTTCCATAATAAAGACTTTGGTAGACGTGAGGGCCATAGAGGCGACATCAAGACCTGCTTCCCGGATGGATACGGCTACGTATTTTGCAACAGAGCCAAAGCCAGGAGAATTGTCAGTGAAGGGCAAATCATTGTCTATAGTTTTAGGGATGCCGATGCAAGTGATGGGATAGCCTAATTCTTGGCTGATCTGAGAAACTTTATATGCGGTATCCTGAGAATCGCCCCCGCCATTATAGAAAAAGTAACGGATATGGTGAGCAGAGAAGACTTCTACCAAACGCTCATATTGTTTGCGATGCTTTTCAATGGGACCCAATTTGTGCCGACAGGAGCCGAATGCACCCGCAGGGGTATAACGAAGCGCTGCAATATCGGCGCTTGATTCAAAACCCGTATCGATTAAATCTTCGGTCAGTGCGCCTATGATGCCATTACGGGCTGCGTAAATTTTGCCAATTTTATCGCTATGGAGACGTCCCGTTTCAATAAGGCCACAAGCAGAGGCATTAATGACTGCGGTGACGCCCCCAGATTGGGCATAGAGTGCGTTAAATTTTTCCATGATGGGTGGCTCCGGCGATTAAAAAGATGAGGAGCTAAAATTAAACTGGTTTGACTTTAAGATCAAGTCTATCGCGACTGAGTTAATTGATATTTAAACACCATACGGGATTTACTTTGTTAAAAAATCCCCGTATTGAATGGGAGGTATCAATACGGGGTCAAGTTGCTCAAGTTACATCGTCGTCGCTTTCGAGGAGATAACATTAACACAAACACTTAAAAAACCATTTATAACTGCTTTAAATTATTGATATTTTGTATCATGGCATATTGATGTATGTTTTTAAAAAATAACGATCGTTGTAACTCTTGAATTTGTTCAGCACTTGCCAAGATGAAACTTGAATCTATTTTGTTAGCTAGCCGTAAAACCTCAGTACGAATTTTACCTGAAATTAACCATTGGTCTTTTTTAGAAATGCCTAAATGTTTACCTACTTGGGTCAAGGATTGTTTAGCTTCATCATAGTATTTTTCAATTAACACACCCATAGAAGGAATGTTGAAGTAACAAGTCGGTAGTCTCGGAATAACATGAACTAGGCTTAACTTGATTTCCATTTTTGGCGAGTATTCAGCATTAAAAGCTTTACGGATCTGCAAAACTTCTTCTTCGGTAATGGCATTGGTGACAATTAAAACTTGCTTCCTTTTATCCATGGCTGCTTTCTCCTTAACGCTTATTCTTATGTACATTATCTAGTGAGGGATACCAATCATCGCACTAAATAACGCTGATAGAAATTGGGAGAATGCCATAAGAAGCTACTCGAATGCCCGTAGACAACCTAGGGTTAGTCCTATCAGGAAACCCCTTGTTTGATCAAGGGTAATACTAAATATAGAGTTTAGCATTATTCTTCTTCTGTTACTTCTTCTTGAATGCTATTAGTTAAAACCAATTTAACGAGCTCAGGTACTGATTTCACTCCCATTTTCTTCATCACCGATGCTCTATGGGCTTCAACGGTTTTGAGAGAAATTTTCAATTCAGCGGAAATGACTTTATTTGGTTTCCCTGCAACAATGCCTTGTAAAACCTGTACTTCACGCGGTGATAGTAAGGCAAATTTAGCACGTGCTTGCGCAGATTCTTGGCGTTTTTCTCTATTTGCTTTATCAATACGTAAAGCCTTATTGATACTTTCAATTAATACTTGATCATTGAAGGGTTTAGTCAAGAAATCGATGGCCCCGGCTTTCATGACACGTACAGCTAAGGGTACATCACCATGCCCGCTAATAAAAATAATGGGCAAGGTTGGTAAGCCTTGCTCATTCAATTTGGTTTGTAACTCTGGGCCACTCAAGCCTGGCATGCGCACGTCCAGCAGCAAACAACCATGTTGTTGTGCATCATATTCATCTAAGAATTCTTGCGAGCGCAGAAAGGTTTTAACACGGAGACCAATCGATTCAATTATCCAAGATAATGATTCTACCATTGCTTGATCATCATCAATGATGTAAACAATGGGTTCTAAAGTGGACATAGTAAACTCCTGTCAAATCGAAAAGGGTAATGAAAATCGTATCCAACTATGATTATTCGAATTCGGGTTAATCGTAAATTGTCCGCCATGGGCTTCGATAATAGACCGGCAAATCGCAAGCCCCATGCCTCGTCCATGCGCTTTGGTCGTAAAAAAAGGCATAAATACTTTGTGAATTAATTCTTTGGAAAAACCTGCACCCGTGTCACTGATCGTAATGTTGATACCATCTTCTATGGCCTCGGTTTGAATATGTATACGCTTTTCTTTAATATGTTTATCTTGCATGGCTTCAATCGCGTTTTGTATTAAGTTTTGTAAAACTTGCTGCATTTGAATTTTGTCTATGAAGATAAATGGCACTTCTTTAGCAAAATCAAAATCAATTTTAGTTTTTGATGCAATTAATTCATGCTTGATTAAACTCACGGTCTCCCGTATTACATTGTTGATCTTGCAAGGGGTTTTGACTAACTGGCCTTTACAAAAAAAATTCTTTAACCGTTGGACGATTTCACCGGCACGTTCTGCTTGGACGACAGCTTTTTCCATGACATTGCGTAATTGATCGCGATCATGTTCGCTATTTTCCAAATGACGTACACAACCGCGAGTAAAATTAACAATAGCCGCCAAAGGTTGGCTAATTTCGTGTGCCATTCCCGAAGCCATTTCCTCCATTGAACTCAGACGAAAGACATGGGCTAATTGCTGACCGCGTAATCTGGCTTTTTTATCTAAGATACGATCGGTGATATCACGGGAAGCTAATTGGATTTCATTGATAATGCGTGTCTGTTCATCGAGAATGATGCGGATATTGCTTTCAAACCAGCGAAACTCGCCTTCTTTGCGTTTAATACGATAGACAGTGGGTTTATTGTGGATATCTTCGCGTCTTCGCGTAAAAGATTTTTTTATTTTAGTAAAATCATCATGATGGATAAATTTATAAATGTTTTTTCCCACTAATTCTTCGGGACTATAACCCATCGATATTTTACAAGCAGGTGAAACATAGAGATAAGTTCCATCTGCGCTATGCCTTGAAATAACATCAGTTGCATTTTCCGCTAATAAATGAAAGCGCAATTCGCTTTCACGTAACTTTCTTTCGGTTTGCTCAAGTTGACCCATATTATCAATTAAGAGCGCATTAGCACTCCAAAAGCCGGATAGCAATTGTTGTAATTGATAGAGCATAGTGGCATTTGCTTTTTGCAATTCTTCCTCAACTTTTTTAGAAAGACTGGTATTGTGATGCATTAAAATGGCGGTAACTTTATTTTGCTCATTGGGTGGCAACGGGGAAAGAAAGGATTTACAGCTTCCTTTCATTCCATTCTTACGAATATAAATAGTATCTTCTTGCCATTTTTTTTGCTGAGCAACAGATTCTTGAATGATTTTGGGGAAGGGAAAGTTGCGATCATAAATGAAGTTGATAGACCAGCCGACCACTTCTTTCTTAGAATAACCAAAAAGCGCCGTAGCGCCAGGGTTCCAGTTAATTACGCGACCTGATTTGTCGAGTAAAACTGCGCTGTCGGTTATGACGTCAAATAATCCTTGAACATCCATCCTGCGTATCCTTTGCGGGATCTCCTAAGGTTGATATATACTTTGATCATCTTAGATCCATAACACTATACCTGAGATTTTTTCAACTGTCTCAAAAATAGTCTACAGCTTAATCAGTGGAGTGAATGGTTAGAGGACTTAACATAATAGTTTTTTGAGGGTAGAAGATGCGAATACACATTTTAGGGATTTGCGGTACATTCATGAGCGGGGTGGCATTATTAGCAAAGCAAGCAGGCCATCAAGTGAGTGGCTCTGATGAGAATGTTTACCCACCTATGAATACTCAATTGACAGCACAGGGGATTCTCCTTAAAGAAGGTTACGATCCTGCCCATATTGATCCGGAGGTTGATTGCGTAGTGGTGGGCAATGTCATCAAGCGGGGCAATCCTCTCATGGAATATATTCTCGCCCAACAAATTCCTTATGTCTCAGGGCCGCAATGGTTATTTGAAAATGTCTTAAAAAACCGCTGGGTATTAGCGGTTGCTGGCACACATGGTAAAACGACAACAACGAGTATGTTAGCCTGGATATTAGAATTTGCAGGGTTCAATCCTGGCTTTTTAATTGGGGGCATCCCTGAGAATTTTGGTTGGTCAGCGCAACTGGGAAAAAGCCCTTACTTTGTCATTGAAGCAGATGAATATGACAGTGCCTTTTTTGACAAACGTGCCAAGTTTATTCATTACCACCCTAAAACATTAATCCTCAATAATCTCGAATATGACCATGCTGATATTTTTCCAGATCTCTCCGCTATTAAACAGCAATTCCAATACTTAGTAAGGACCGTTCCTGGTAATGGATGTATTTTACGCCACGCTCAAGATGAGAACTTGCAAGCGGTGTTAGCAATGGGTTGCTGGACCCCCATCGTTGAATTTGCCGGTAGCAAATCTCCTTGGCAAGCTAAATTATTGAAGGTAGATGGCAGCGAGTTTAGCGTGTGGCATCAGGGGGTGGAAGTAGGTACAGTCAAGTGGCCTTTACTGGGAAATCATAATGTGGACAATGCCCTTGCTGCACTTGCGGCAGCAACGCATGCGAAAGTGCCGGTTGCAGCCGCCATTCAAGCTTTGGCCCAGTTTAAAAATGTGAAACGCCGGTTGGAAGTGATAGGTAGTATCAAAGATATTACGGTTTATGATGATTTCGCCCATCACCCCACCGCCATCGCGACCACCCTTGCGGGTTTACGGGCTAAAGTGGGTCAGCAAGCACGCATGATAGCCATCCTTGAATTTGGTTCTTATAGTATGCGCAAAGGGGTACACAAAGAGCAGATGCAAGAAGCATTAAAAAATGCCGATATGGTTATTTGTAAAAACTTGGATGCAGATTGGGGATTAAGAAAAGTCTTAAGTGAATTTAAACAACTCACCGCGCTTTATGATGATATCGATACCTTGGTGGCAGGCTTAACACCGCAATTACAATCCGGAGATCATGTTATCATCATGAGTAATGCAGGCTTTGGTGGTATTCACAAAAAATTAATAGATGCAATTAGCAAAAAATGAGGCAAAATGGAACAAGATGATGAAAAAATAAAAAATTCTTTTTCGGATAAGGGTGCGTGGCTTGGATTCATTGCGTATCTTTTGTTAATTTTTGCTATTATCGCCGTATTCTTATTTTAAATAATTACTTAAAACACTATGATTAAAAATATACCTATAAAGATAGCGACAAAAACCACTTATTTGCTTAAACAATCTGACCCTTTAAATTTGCGGTTTGTGTGGTCTTATGAAATTTCGATTCATAATGAAAGTGAAGAAATCATTCAATTGCTAAATCGTGTTTGGTACATCACAGACTTGACTGGTAGGGTGGAAAAAGTGAATGGAGCTGGTGTGATTGGTTTGCAACCATTGATTAAGCCCAATAAACTTTTCACGTATACGAGTTTTTGCCAACTCATGACCCCGCAAGGCACGATGGATGGTGAATATGAAATGCAGGATTTGAACGAAGATAAATTTACTGTCGAAATCCCCAAGTTTGTGTTGTGTGCCCCTCATTCTGTTATGCAACCTTTTCGTTTGAAGTTGCATTGAACAAGATGCGAGTAGCAAGCGCAGGTTTAAGTTTGGTAGAATAGTTATTCCCATCTTAGTGAAGTGGTTTCCATGACGTTAACTGAGCTTCGTTATGTTATTACGTTAGCCCAAGAAAAACATTTTGGTAAAGCCGCCAAAGTTTGCCATGTCAGTCAGCCAACTTTAAGTGTTGCTATTAATAAACTAGAAGCTGAATTAGGGGTGGCTATTTTCGAGCGTGATCATAATCAGGTCCTCATAACGCCGGTTGGTAAAGACATTATTACCCAAGCCCAGCGCACCTTGGATGAAGCTGCACGGATTAAAGAAATTGCGCAAGGCGGTAAGTCACAATTAGCAACACCGCTTAAAATAGGCGCTATCTATACCATTGGTCCTTATCTTTTTCCTAGCTTAATCCCCAAATTAAAAAAACTTGCACCACTTATGCCGTTAATTATTCAAGAAGATTACACTGCTAATTTGCGCAGCAAACTGCAGCAAGGAAAATTAGATGTGATTTTAATTTCCTTGCCCTTTTCTGAAAAAGGGGTAGTGATACGATCATTGTATGATGAACCTTTTGTTTTATTAATGCGTAAAGAACATCCCTTATCTAAAAAAACAGCTATCAAGTTAAATGATCTTGCTACAGAAGAAGTATTATTATTAGGTGAAGGGCATTGTCTTAGAGATCAAGTGTTAGAAGCGTGTCCGCATTGTTTCTCTAAAAAAAATGATTTACAAGAAAGTATAGAAGGGACGTCAATAGAAACGTTACGGCATATGGTTGCCTCAGGCATGGGGGTGACGATATTACCAAGTAGTGCGACTCAAATTCAAAATTATGCTTCGACACTTGTGACACGGCCTTTTTCAGGTAAAGCCCCAGAGCGCCGGGTTGCGCTTGTCTGGCGGGTTTCCTTTACCCGTCCAAAAGCAATTAGTGCTTTAATTGAAGCATTGCAAGCGAGCAAACTTCACGGGATATGTTTACTTCCTGACGCATAATTATCTTTAATTAAAAAAATAATACAAATTATGGCAAAAATTTTTTTGCCATTTTATTTTCTTAAGATTTCCTTAAGTATTTACCCCTAGTATTAGTTACGTATTTCTAATTAAATGTTTCTATTCATAAAATTAAATCACTAATGTAAGTACTATTACGGATAAGGAAAATAGGATATGGCATTATTTCAATATTTACCTCTTAAAAAAATCCAAGATCGATATGATGAAGGTGTGAATGACGAACTTGACAAGCATGGCGCTAAATTAGATTTCAAAAATCTTCCTTTGCAAAGACGACAACAAATTAATTTTACACGGAATAATCTTAGAAACTTGGCGAATAATTCAGAATACGATGAAGAAACAATTAGTAAAATTGCAACAGCTATTGTCTGGCTGCAGAAATTGATGATAGGTGCAAGGGAGTATAGCGAGAATAAGAAAGAAAACTCTTGGTGGGATAAAGTTAATCTCTTCAAAGGAAGTGCAGAAAATAGTTTCATGTATAGAAATAGTGAATATGTTATTGGGATCACTTTAGAAAATAAATTTACTGAACTTAACATGCGCGAATGTCTCTTTTTGTTAAAAGAATATCTAAGTAATGATCTAAATATAAAAGAGAAAATTGATCCAGAGTGTTTAAGTAAAGCTAAAGCGTTAAGTTTTATCTATGAAAAAATAGCGGTATTGAAAGAAGCAGAATTAAAGCAAGCCGCAAAAAACCTTAATCATGTAACTGATGGTCAAAAATTATATGCGATAGACCCAGTTGAAAAGATGAAGCATTTAAATTTAATTGAAACTAAAAGATCCATTAAATTAAATCACATCACACTGCCTACCCCTTTATCTATGGTTGAAAGAATGAAATTAGAAAGAATACGACTTGGAATTGAAATCAGTAAGTTTGATAAATCAACGCTAAAACATGTTGAGACCGAAGAAAAACGAGCGCCATTACGTTTCAAGTTTTTTAGAGATCCAAAAGCTTATATGAGTCAGGAAGAAGTAGTTGCGTATGATAAAGCCCGTGAAAGTCTCATGAGTAATGAACATACCCGTCCAAATACCCCAGCTATTCGAAAAAAGTAAGATTGCTTGAATTAAGGGGGGGCTTGTCCCCCCTTTTTTTATAATTATTTTCTATCCTGACAGCATCATCATTTCCCAAAGTGCATGGGCGCCTTTATAGGTTGGATAGCGTAAATCATTTTCTTGGGGATAATCATTATCCAGCCGCCATGACATCATTCCGGCTAAGCCATGCGTCAATGCGTATTTAGTTTTTTGGGCTATTGTTCCAGTTGGTCCCAAAGAATCGGTGCCACCAAATTGATAATATGGGATTTCTGTTTCGATCCCGCCAATCAGTTTATTTGCCGGGAACCCTTTTTTGATATATTGCTCAGCACAATTTTTAAGTGAAATAGCCTTGCCGTAAGACATTATGTTAATTTGATCAAGGTTATCTTTGAGCACTTGCATGTCATAAGCATGAAGAGGGCTAGGCCAAGTGGCAAGTGTTAGTTTGTATCCAGCGTTATGCAAGCTTGTGTATAGGCGGGTAACAAGAAGATTTAAATTTGCCTTGTCCAAATCTATTTCCCAATCGATATCAAGGCCATTAAGTCCATATTTCGCCAAGAAATTAAGGACATTCTCAGCAAACTTCTGATCTTTTGCTGCGCCACCAAATTGATTGCTACTGCCATCACCGCCTAGCGAAATAAAAATCTCAGCCGTCGGATTAACTGCTCTCATGCGATCGATAATCGCTTGTGCATGTCTATTATCACCATCAAATTCAATAGAAAAGTGATCACCTGCAACTTTAATAATTTTACCGAATGCGATATAGAGTCGATTTAACTTCGCAAATGGCGTATCTATGCGAAATTTTTGCTCCCAAGTTTGGCCTTTCTCTACCCAGATGCCAAAGTATTGTGCCACTATGGGTTTTGAATTCAGCGTTTGTTGAGCTTGAACATAAGCTGGGTTAATAAACAGCATGATCAGTGCTGTGGTAAGAAAAGTAATTAGCGTTTTCATCGAACCTCCTTATTACGTAAATCTCCAAAATTTAAATAAGCATAGACATCATGCGGCTTGCGTTAAGAGTCGCCTATTTATGACATAGATTAACCGGGTGAGTAGGTAGGGCTTCACAAGCTTAAGCCCAACCTTCGTGCTATGCAGACGTGTTGTTATCCTGACAACTTTCTGTAATTATGATTTAAGTCCCACATTTAACTTTAGCATTTATATCTGTGTAATATTGATTTGGTCCGCTATAAATAATGCGAGTACCAGGAGGTAGATTACCAATAATGATTCCGTTAGGCGTGCTACCATCTAATGCATAGATAGTGACCGCGCAACGATCACGGAGACAACTGCCTGCCATATGATCGCCTGATAGGGTCGCGCTTTCTTTTGGCTTGACAGTGTATTCGTAGCCCGGATCTATTAATCCTGAAAAGTTAACTGTGGCTGAACTGAGATTATTTAAAGCAATGCATAAATCTTTGTTAGCTAAAGCTGAATTTCCGATTATACAACATAGTAAGAAAGTTGTTCCTAGTAATAATTTTTTCATATTTCCTCCAAAAAAATAACGAGTTTGTTTTTTTATAAATCCCAGATGCTGTTGTGAGACTAAAAGCCTAATCTAGAGAACTTCACGTACTGCTAGTGCATGGCTTAATGTGCCACTATCAATATATTCAAGTTCGCTGCCTATAGGTACCCCATAAGCAATCCGTGTTGCTTTGATAGTAAATTGTTTGGCAAGTTCTGCAATATAGTGCGCTGTTGCCTCGCCTTCAACGGTTGGATTGGTTGCAAGAATAACTTCTTTAATTCCACCTTTCTCGAGACGGGATTTTAATTGAGCAATGCCAATTTCCTCAGGACCTATCCCATCTAATGGTGATAAGCGGCCCAGCAAGACAAAATATTTGCCATTAAAACTACCTGTCTGCTCAACAACGGTGACATCAATAGGATTTTCTACGATACACAAAAGTGTGGGATCACGGCGATTAGCAGCACATATTTCACACAAGGGGGTTTCGCTGAATATACGACAATGCTCACAATGTTTTATTTGCTCCATCGCCTCGTGCAATGTTTGCGCTAAACGGGTGGCATTATCACGGCCACGGGTTAATAGCTGCAAAGCCATTCGCTGGGCAGTTTTCGGCCCTACCCCGGGTAAGCAGCGTAAGGCCTCGATTAACTGTTCAAGAAGTGGACTGAATCGCATAATGGCAATGTTTACCTCGGTAAATCGCCTAATCCTTCTGGTAATTTAATGCCAGCTAGCCCACCCATTTTATCTCTCAAGTTTTTTTCGATTTTATCTGTTGCATCATTGATAGCAGCAGCGATTAAATCTTCAATGATAGACTTTTCTTCTTTTAATAAGTTTGGATCAAGGGTAACTTTCTTTGCATAGTGTTGGCCAGTCATCACGATTTTGACGACACCGCCACCTGATTGTCCTATCACTTCCATTTCAGCGACTTGTTTTTGGATGTCTTGTAGTTTTTTCTGCATTTCCTGTGCACGTTTCATGATATCATTCAGTCCGATTTTATCGGTTGGTTTGTTCATTTCATAAACTCCAAAAGTTTGCGTTGCTTGCATTTTATCAGAGAGCATTGATTGTATCTATGCCAAAACGTTTTAATCGTCATCGTAAGACAAACTCAATTTAATAACGAGACTTCGACAGTGGCATCATATGCTTCTATCATTTTCTTAATCTGGGGGTCCTCGAGTATCATTTCTTTTGCACTTGCTAATTGTTGGTTTTTTTCTTGTTGATGTTGTTTTTGCGGTGTAACTAAGTCAATCGTCGTAATGCTGATATCTAAATGTATGGGTTTTTTAAAATATCGAGTCAGTGCATCTTGGATACGCTCTTTTAATTTAGGGTTTAACATAGGGTGATGCTGAGTTGAAAGAATGAGTTCCACCCTATTTTCAAGGATATGCTTTAGCGTGCAATTAGA
>Ga0206856_10406_pt1 | contig 10853 bp, 11 predicted proteins | sample Alteio_BWOrgCont_48_FD_152630 | JGI IMG/M metagenome (GOLD analysis project Ga0206856, IMG submission 152630) | Enriched cells from forest soil in Barre Woods Harvard Forest LTER site, Petersham, Massachusetts, United States -... | ecosystem: Environmental > Terrestrial > Soil > Temperate forest >...
AAGCTTTTTAAGAATGTCATGTAGGAATATTGCGCTGTTCAAATTTGATCGGGTCGAACGGCATGGCAGACCCGATATGCTCCTTGTTCGAAGACCACGTTCTCAAGCTAGAGATGTAGAAGATGGCCCGAAAACTATTTTCGGCTTCGGTTTTAAAGATCAGAGTTCATTGAAAGAAAACTTGCTAAAAGGATATAGTGAACGCTTTATACATATGGTGATAGATATGGTTGACGCAAGAATTGATCTAATTTTTGAGGAGCTTAAAATCACAAATTTGCCTAACCGGTTGACTAGTTAAATCAGTGCTTGGCCTGGACATAAAAGGCAATGGAAAACTGATAAATGCTTTATAGACGTGGCTTCTTAAACCGGTTCTTGACCTGTTTGAAGTGAAACTCAAAAGTTCATCCGGCGCAATAGAAAACAAATTTTTCGTAGCGGCCGGCGTGAGTCGGCTCCATTTTCCATCTTCCATCCTCGCTTTTAAAATAGGGGCAGTGACGAACTAACGATTTTTCTCTTCCTCTGCTAGAATCCTCGCACGGTGGGCCAGTGTGTTCACCCGCCTCGAATGCTTTCGGGGTTGTTCTTTGACATAAAGTTGAGAGGCGTCCCGGATCAATGGGTTTGGGAGCGCATGTCCAGCTTGACTGCGTCCGGCATCTTTCCGGATGCAGTCTCGTGGCATCCCGTTTGGCGAGGCGCCAAACGGGACACGTCAGGAGTGTGCTCAGAATCATCGGCCGTCTTTGTACTCTTGGTGGCCTGGTGGTTAAATTCGGAAGCCGGTCCGGGCTACTCCAACCTACTGAAGGCCCCCCCGGGGGGGCTGGAGCGCGGGTTGTCCCAACCCGCAACCTTAAGGGCTGTTAAGCTCTATTAAGCTCCGTTAAGCCCCATTAAGCAGTTTTTTAGGAAAAAAAGGATTGTTTTTCTTTTCTGAAAGGGCGGCGAGTAGCACCCGCGAGGGACGGTAAATTAACCCTTGCCGCCAAATTAATCCAAAAGCAAACCCAAAGCCGGCCAAAGCAAACCAAAAACATTTGAACCGCTTGGGAAACGGCAGGATGCCTCTCCTACGAAATTCCCAACTTCTTAAACCGGTTCTTCACTTCCTTAAAATGAAAATCCAGCGAGCAGAGTTTTTCCAGTTCGCCTTTGGCAAAGTGTTTGGAGACTTCGGGATCGGCCTTGAGGACTTCGACGAAGTTGGCGTCGTCGCGTCCGGCATGTTTGACCTCCCAGGTTTTCATCGCGGCGCGCTGGACGAGTTCGTAGGCGGCTTCGCGCGTCAGACCCTTCTTGATGAGGGCGAGAAGGACAGTCTGCGAGTTCCACATGCCCAGGCTCAAGCCAAGGTTGCGCTTCATGTTTTCGGGATAAACCTGCAAGCCGGTCATCAGCCGTATCAGGAGCGAAAACATGTAGTCCAGCAGCGTGCAGGAATCCGGGAAGATGATGCGCTCGACGGAGGAATGCGAGATGTCGCGCTCGTGCCAGAGAGCGACGTTTTCCAGCGCGGCGAGGGCGTTGCCGCGCAGAACTCGGGAGAGGCCGGTCAGGCGTTCCCAGGTAATGGGATTGCGCTTGTGCGGCATGGCGCTGGAACCTTTCTGGCCTTTCGTAAATGGTTCCTCGGCTTCGAGGACCTCGGTGCGCTGGAGATGGCGGAACTCAACAGACCAGCGCTCGATACTCGCGCCGACGAGGGCGAGTGCCATCTGGAACTCCGCATGGATGTCGCGCTGGACGACCTGTGTGGCGATGGGGGCAGGCCGCAGGCCCAGTTTAGCGCAGACAAAGTCCTCGACTTCGGGCGACAAATGCGCGCTGGTGCCGACGGCGCCGGAGATTTTTCCGACCGCGCAGGTTTCCCGGATGTGCACGAGGCGTTCGAGCGCGCGCTTGAATTCATCACGCATGAGGGCGAGTTTGAGACCAAAGGTCGTCGGCTCGGCATGGATGCCGTGGCTGCGGCCGATGCCGGGCGTAAACTGATGTTCTTTCGCGCGTGCAGCAATGATGGGAAGTAGTTGCTGGACATCGGCGATGAGGATTTCCGCGCTTTGCTTCATTTGCAAAGCAAGGGCGGTATCGCCAACATCGCTGCTCGTCAGCCCGAAATGGAACCAGCGCGAGGCCTTGTCATTAATTTTTTCGGCAACGGCGGTGGTAAACCCGATGACGTCATGGTTGAGGGTCTTTTCCAGCTCCTTTTGTCGTTCGACGAGTCCTTTCAAATCCGCAAACCATTGGTCCGCGCCGGCTTTAATTTTCTGGAAATCCTTCTTGGGGACAACGCCTTCGGTGACGAGTGCCTCGGAGGCGAGCAGTTCGATTTGCAGCCAGATTTTGAGTTTGTTTTCGTCTGACCAAATCGCCCGCATGTCAGGGCGGGAATAGCGCGTAATCATGGGTCAATTAAAACGGAAAAACGTTAAATAAAAAAGCAGAAACGCCGAACAGTGGACACCGCAATTTTCCTGCGCCCGCATCAACTCTTGTTCATCTTGGAACGGGCTTTTTCGAGGATTTCCCGTTCACGGGCGGTGAGGCTTTGGATGCCGTGCGCGGAAATCTTGTCCAAAATCGGATCCACTTCCTTTTGCAAGTATTCGGCAGGGCTTAAATCCTCGTCGGGCGGAATCTTGGTCGTTTGCCAGTACGATTTTTTGGCGGCGTGTTTGGCGGCCAGTTCACGCGGCGCAGCCGGGCGCGAGGAAAGCCGCCATTGGGGGAAATGCAAACGCCCCTGGACAATTAGGAGAACGTATAGGACGCCCGTCAGAATGCCGCCGAGATGCGCGGCGTTGGCGATGCCGCTCCGAGGCGTCAACATGCCGACCATAGCCAAAGCAATGCTGACCCACAGTAACGTTTTCCCCCGCATGACGAGAGGGAAGAAATAAAGGAATATGGTAAACTCTTCGTTCCAGGATATGATGGAGAACGCCCCGATGAGCCCGGCGGCGCCTGCCGAAGCGCCAACGACCGGACCATCCAGGCCCGTCAGTAAGGCAAAGAGTATTTGTACCAAACCGCCGATGATCCCGCTGCTAAAATAGAGCGCCAGAAATCTAACACCGCCAATGGTCGATTCCACGGATCGGCCAAAAAAGAAAATAGCGAGTGAATTGCCGATCAAATGCAACCAACTGGCATGCATGAATTGGAATGTCAGTAGCTGCCAGAAATAGCCAGCTTTGATTCCGCCAAGGCTCAAGGCGAAATAGGTTCCCTCGAGTTCCGGCCCATGCCTCAAGTTCGCGACTGCGAGTTGAATAATAAAGACGATCGTGTTGACGATCAGGAGCGCGACCGTAAAGGACATCCTTGGCCCATAACCCGACTGGCGCATGTAATCGCGATCTTCAAGCATGGCAGCAAAAACTAAGCGTGGTCGTTGGAAATTTCAACGGCGTTCCGCGCCTTTTCTCAAAATTGTTTGTTAAATGATTCATCATTTATGTTTTACCCACCGGCAATCCGCCCGTCCACCAGTTCAACGACCCGTTGGGCGCAGGTAGCGACTTTGGCGTCATGGGTAGCGATAGCCAGCGTGGTATGCCTTTTGACACAAAGGCTTTTTAATAGTTCAATAATTTCGGCGCCGGTATGAGAATCCAGGTTTCCCGTAGGCTCATCGGCCAGAATAAGTTCCGGTTCGGCAATCATCGCCCGGGCAATGGCCACACGCTGCTGTTCCCCGCCGGAAAGCTCATAAGGCTTGTGTTCCATGCGGTCTTTCAACCCGACCTGCTCAAGGAGTTCGGAGCCGCGTTTTTCAGCGTCAGGGGCGGGCAGGCGGGCGATACGCACCGGCAGGCAGACGTTTTCCAAGGCATTCAATTCAGGCAAAAGATGGTAGGACTGGAAGATAAAACCCACCCGGCGATTGCGAAAGTGTGTCAGGTCGGTCTCGGAAAATTGGGCGATGTTTTTGCCTTCAAAGATGATTTCGCCGGAATTGGGGGAATCCAGTCCCCCAATGAGGTGGAGCAGCGTGCTTTTGCCGGCGCCGGATGCTCCGCGCAATGCCAGAAATTCGCCGCGGACAATCTCGATATCCACCCCGCGCAGCACTTCGAGAGTGCGCTTGATGATCTTGTAACTCTTCGTGAGTTTGCGGACAGAAAGAAGCGGTTCACTCATAACGCAAAGCCTCGACGGTGTTCATTTTGCTCGCATGGCGGGCCGGAAGGATTGCCGCGAGCAGGCAAATCACGAAAGAACCGCCGCAGATGATGATGAGGTCCGTCGGCGAAACGATCGCAGGCAATTCGCTGAAGCCATAGATGGAGGCCGGAAACAGTTCAAATCCGGTCAGGCGGTTCATGAAGTGGAGAAAGTCATTCCGGACATACAGCGCGAATAAGCCCAGGCCGAGTCCGCTTGCCACCCCAAAAACACTGACGACTACGCTTTGCAGGACAAATACGAGCATAACCTGGTAATTGCTGGCCCCGATGGCTTTCATCAACCCAATCTCGCGGGTTTTCATCACGACAAAAGTAATCTGTGTGCAGGTAATACCAAAGGAGGCGACTACCACAATGAAAAACATGATGTAGTACATCAAACATTTTTCGACGGTGATTGCACCTAGTAACTGGCGGTTTTGTTCTTCCCAGGTCGTGATTTCGTAATTGGGGCCAAGCGTATCTTCCAGTTGGTGCTTCACTTCACCTGCCTGCAACGGGTCGCGGATTTGCACCGACAAGCCGTGAACGCTGTCTTCCAAATTATAAAGGTCCTGGACATTTTCAATCGAAGCAGCGATGAAATCCGCATCGTAGTCGTAATAACCCACGTCAAAAATGCCGGTCACCGTGTAATCGTCCGGCAAAATGGCTTCGACGTTTGTCCGGCCATGCTGCACATCTTCGGCCATTTTTTTCAATTCGCTGGGCGAATAAATTGAAACATGGTCGCCAATATCGAGGCCGTTTTGTTCCGCGAAGATGCTACCGACGACGATGGATTGCCCGCTTAAATCGAAGCTGCCACCGGGCAGGACACTTCGGGGCAGCGCGCTTACGGAACCTTCCGTGTTGATGTCCACGCCGCGGATAAATGGCGTAGTAAAAAGAGCATTGCCGCCGTTGGTCGGCTGCGTCTCGACCAAAACCGGACCAAGGAGAAAGGGCGCCACACCGGTGACGTTCCGGTTTGATGAGACGAGGCGCATGACGTCTTCATAGTTGTCCATCGGCTTGTCATTTTGTCCGATGACAATAGGGGCATTGAAACCGAGGATTTTTTCGCGCAGATCGTGGCCGAACCCGCTCATCACGCTGATGACGATGATTAAAACCGCGACTCCGAGCGCCACGCCGATGATGGAAATAACCGTGATAATCGAGACGAATGAACGCCGCGGGCGCAAATAACGCAGCGCCAGAAGCAGTTCAAACGGCAGTTTCGACATCCAGCTAGACTAAATGTTAGTCATTGAAGTTCAAGCTTTACCACGTGAGACGTGGTTTAGTTGGAGCCAAACGCGGAGACTAGCGCTTTTTTGACTCCTATTTTCCACCCGGTTTAAATGGATTTCCCTTGGGGGTAGCCGATGAGGTGCGCGAAAGGAATGCCAGCCCGAAAAATAAATAAAGCCAGCCCAGGACAAAGTGCGCCCCAAAGATAAAAAGGAAGGTAACCAGAGGCAGTCCCAGACCATAAAACAAAATCCCGGCAGTCATAAGTAAGGCTCCAGGCAAAAGGGCAGCGCTGGATAATTTCCAACTGGCGCGCAAGTCCAGGTCGCGGTTCGTAAAAAAACCAGCTAGCCAGACCGGCAGGAAATAAATGGTGGCCAAAATCCACCAGGAGAGAAGCAGGGCGATTATCACTGCCAGGATGATTAAAAATAAAATCACCGTGCGCCACGCTTTCCACAGCGGATCGAGTTCGGTGCGATTGAATGATATGATTTCGTTTGGCGGGTAATAAAAATCTGCATGGCCGAATAGCGAAAAGGCGCGGATGGTTTCGTGGCCGAACTCAATTTGCAAATCAGCGGTGGACCGGAATTGGCCGGAGTGGCTGATGTCCACATCAAACGCGACGAAACGCCCCTCAGCGAGCTCTAAAAAGGAATCACCATGCCATTCGAGCACGCCGGAACTGATTTCGCTGTCTGGCGGAAGGTTATCAATCGCTGTCTGGATGGTGGAGAAACAGTTTTCGTAAAAGAACCACGCGACAGCAAAGGCGGCGAGCACGGCGATAACAAATTGTGCGAGCAGAAGACGACTGAATTTCGCGCGGGCAAAGGCCGCCACACCACGCGGCGTGAAGGGTTCGGAAAAGGCTGACGCGTTCATTTAAGCCACCGATGACACGGCCACGGCAGTCGTGACTGCCGCCGTTTCCATACTGGGGCCGGACGTCCGAAAAATCAGCCTTTTTTTTCCAGAGATGGCTGCTGGGGATTCTTTTCCGGCGGTGGTGCCAGGATCACCGGCACCGGATAGCGCAGCTTCATCACATCATCCACCAGTACCTCCATGAAATAGGTGCCGGCGGCTTTGATATCCACATTGCCGAAAAACATGATGTTGGTCGTATGCGCCGCTGCGTCGGTCAGCTCAAATTTCATTTCCGCCCGGCGCAGGATGGTTGATTGATCGGGCGAGATCAGGCGGATGGTCTGGTTGAATTGGCCAATGCCGGCCGTCCAGCGATTGAAGATGCAGAGCCGCCCGACAACGACCGGCAATTGAGGCACCCGCAGGTAATTAACGACACCAATGATAAAAAAATTTCCATTGGCCTCTTGCCGCACTTCTTCGCACACGAGAGAACTTTGTAAATCAGGAAGAATTCGAGTTGGGTTCATAAATTAATTTTTATTTTGGCCGACAGAGAATCTCTGGGCGGCGGTCACAGTATTTTGCATGAGCATGGCGATAGTCATGGGGCCAACACCGCCGGGATTGGGCGTAATTTTGCCAGCCACGTTTTGAACGGCCGCAAAATCCACATCGCCGACGAGCTTTCCATCCACCCGGTTGACACCCACGTCAATCACCGTCGCGCCGGGCTTCACCATGTCGGCCTTCACAAATTCGGCTGCGCCCAGGGCAGCTATCAGGATGTCCGCGCGGCGGCAATGCAAGGGGATGTCCCGCGTGGCGGAATGGCAAATCGTCACGGTCGCATTTGCATTAGCTCCCTTCTGGCAGAGCATCGCGGCCATGGGTTTGCCCACAATATTGCCTCGGCCCAAAACGACAACTTCCGCGCCATCGGTTTTGACATCGGAAAATTTAAGCAACTCGACGATACCCGCAGGCGTGCAGGGCTTGAACCCCATTGGATCGCCCAGCATGAGCTTGCCGACGTTCACCGGATGAAAACCATCCACATCTTTTTCGGGACGGACACGGGAATAAATTTTTGATTCAGAAATGTCTTTAGGCAGGGGTGCCTGGACCAGGATGCCGTGAAATCTCGAATCCCCATTCAAGGCGTCAATGAGTTCGAGCAAAACATTTTCGCCGCAGTTTACTGGCAGGACGCGCGTCTCGGAAAAGATTCCCAGTTCGGCGCAGGACTTTTCCTTGCGTCCGACATACACCTTGGAAGCTGGATCTTCGCCAACCCGCACGAAAGCCAAACCCGGGGTTATCCCTTGGTGTTTAAGGTCGGCTATTTGTTGCGGCAAAGCACTCAGGACTTTCGCGGCAATCGCGCGCCCATCAATGACGTTGTTTGGGAGGGCGAAGGTCCTCACGGCTGAAGCGCTTGATGACGTTGGTGGCGAGCACCTGGATGTTTTGGATGGCCAGGACGGGCGTATTGGGCCAGCGCTGGTCAATGCCTTCTTCCCCGGTCACAATCACACGGGCATCAACCAGGCCCTTCAAATCCATATTCGGCGCCGTTGGATAGAGGAAATCAATGTCCTGCTTGGTGGCCAGGTCGTAGAGTTTATAATCCGTGGGCGCAACCAGGCTTCCGCACGGACCCACAATTCCTTCATGCTGCACGATGCGGACCGGTGGCGTCTCAGGTTGCGGCGGTGTCGGCGGCATGGGCGGGGGCGGAGGCGCCATCACGATAGGTTGCGGCTGCGGAACCTGCGTCGGTGTCGGCGGCACTTCCGGCGTTTCAGCCGGCGGAGCAGGGGGTGCCGGCGGCGCCGTAACTTCCGCAAGGAACTTCGCAGCGACGAAGGCGAAGGCATTGGTCGGCGGCTCAATCTTTATCCAATTGCCCTTCGTTTCGAGTTGGGTAACCGATTCACCATGTTGCAGGACTCCAACGACGCTGTAATTTTCCCCGGGTCCGCCGCGCAAATTCAGTTTCTTCGAGGAAACGGTGCCATTGGAATCGATATATTTGGCGTCAACCCAGACATTCGCATTGGTGGGATAGGAAATTTTTGCCCACTGAGACGGCTCATCAGCGGCATGATGTGCCAGATTGATTTGTTCCAGCACAGTCACCTGGTCGCCTTTATGCAGGTGCGCGACGGTTTCCCCCCTAAGGCCCGCTTGACCGCGGACTGTCAACTGACTCGCAGTGACTTCCGCAGGCCCCGGCGTGAGCGAGACGACCGGCTCCGGCGCGGCGGGCTTTTTATGCACGGCGGCGCGATGTTTACGGATATGTTTGACTGGCTTGGTGGGCGCATTAGTGCCAGCCATTTCCGGCTCCGGCATGGGTGCGGGCGCGGTTTCAGCCGCGGGCGAACTGACCGGCGCGGGAATGGCCGGCAGCGAGTTTGTATTGTCTTGAGCGATGACGCTTGCGGCTATCATCGTTCCCAAAATGATCCAAATCGTCTTCATCATTTTAAAAGTAAAGTTTTAATTTCCGTTTCTGTCAATGCCCGCCATCGGCCCGGCTTCAATTCGCCCAGTTTGATTTTGCCGATTTGCGTCCGCTGCAACCGCTCCACCGTCAACCCTTGCGATTCAAACAGTCGCCGTACCTCGCGGTTCTTTCCTTCTGCCAGCTCCAATTCAACGACATTTCGCGAAATTTGGCGCGCGCTTTCAGCTTTCAGCTTTTCGCCGCCGAGAAAGATGCCGCGAACCATCCTGTTAAGCATTTGCTGTTCCAACGCACCCTCAAAAGTCGCCAAATATCTCTTATGAACCCCGTATCGCGGATGGGTGAGGCGCAAGGCGAATTCTCCATCGTTCGTCAAAAAAATCAAGCCCTCACTATTAAAATCCAATCGCCCCACAGTATGCGTGTTTTCCCATTCCTTTGGCAACAATTCATAAACCGTTCGCCGCCCCAGTTCATCGTTACGCGAACAAACGTAACCATCTGGCTTGTGCAGGGCGATATAAAGTTTGCGCCGCGCTCGAACGGCCTTGCCATCCACAGAAACCCTGTCATGGACTGGATCAACTTTGCTGCCGAGCTGCTGAACGATTTCGCCGTTCACGCTCACGCGCCCGGCCAGAATGATTTGCTCCGCTGCGCGCCGTGAAGCCACGCCCGCCTCAGCCAGAAATTTTTGCAAACGGACGCTCAATCGACGTTGAAGCGTTAAAGGGTTAAAGCGTTGAAGCGATAAACACTCCAACCATTCAACTCTTCAACCGATTACGCCTCGGGCTTGGTCTTGCGCAAACCGGTGATGCGGTCGCCGGACTTCCATTGGCCGCGCTTTTTAAGAAGCTCCACGCGCTCGAAACGCTTGAGGACATTGCGCTTGCCACCCAGGGTGGCCGCCGCGCGTAAACTACGATGCTGTGACATAAATTTAACTAAATCTTTATTTCGCTTTGGAAAAACGAGGGGTCTATTTATCAGAAGCCCCGTGTATTGGCAATGTTTTTATTTGTTGAAAATCTACCTCAACAACCCAACCCGTTACGTTATTGCAATTTCGGTCCCTTATACGTTGAAAGGTCTGGCGTCGAACCGGGGCGGGTATCGAGTTGATAATCTGCCGTCAGCCGATGCAGCGTAAAAGTCGTTTTGCCGGAGAATGCGATGGCTTCTAGCAGTTCCCACTGGGTCAATCCGCAGGCCACGAATGTGTGACGATAAAAATGCCACGAATCCGGCGTATTCGAAAATGGCCGCAGCCAGATGCCAGCTTTGCCCCGGAGCGCCGTGCGCAAATCATCCCACTCAGTATCACTGAAAACCAGGCGGTCAGGCACTGTCCGCGCGCGGAGCGTCGCGGCAGCGGTTTGGCTTTTCACGATCGCTATCGGGTCGAGCGGGTCCTCGGTCGTATGCAGCAGCAGAAACGGCGGACGAAACTCGGCCTGGATATAGGTTTGGTTCGTAAGCGCGATAACGGCGTCGGTCAGCGAAGGATTCGCACCCGATAACATCGCCCGCACACGGTGAAAGAAGTAAATTTCATCCGTGGCGCCGGGCATGAAGATGAGTGCCTTCACAACGCTATTGGACTGGAACGCACTAAGCATCAACGGGACGCAGTTCGTTCTGTTTAGCTCTGTAACGCCCGCGCCCAGTGGCATCCGACCTAGCGCCTCCTGCCAGCTTTCATCGGCGAAAGCTGTTTCACAAAAGCCGGCAACAAGGATTAAAACAGCCAACAGTATCGCTCTCATAATGACAGTTGCACGATCCGTTCCTGGATTTGCCCGTTCCAACGATTGAAATAACTAAACAACCGATAAAGTTTTTCCAGTTCGTTTAGCAGATCAGTGCGTGTTCTAGAATCACCTGCCATCCCAATGCGGCCACGACGTGCTCGTGCGGTGAAAGTTTCAGCGCGTGACGGCGCCGGATTATTTCGCATTGCTGGATGAGCCGCGCCGGCCCTGGCTGGAGGCAGATTCGCTGAAACAAAAATTTCTCGCCCGTTCGGCCAACCTTCATCCGGATAAAATTTCTTCGGCGAATGAATC
>Ga0206856_10188_pt2 | contig 10750 bp, 12 predicted proteins | sample Alteio_BWOrgCont_48_FD_152630 | JGI IMG/M metagenome (GOLD analysis project Ga0206856, IMG submission 152630) | Enriched cells from forest soil in Barre Woods Harvard Forest LTER site, Petersham, Massachusetts, United States -... | ecosystem: Environmental > Terrestrial > Soil > Temperate forest >...
AAGCGCAGCAGCACGGCTTCGCGGTCTTGCTCGCGGAGCTGGCCCACGGCCTCGTCGAGCAGCGGACCAATTTCCGTCCAGTTTGTTTCCGGGGCAGAGGAGATGTTTTGCATGGCAGTGGCCTCTTGTTCGCGAACACGGCGGCGGGATTCGCTCCGGATGGCGTTAACCGCCGCGTAACGAGCGCTGGTGTGCAACCATCCCGCCAAAGTGGTCCGGTCGGTCAAGGCGCGGGCCTTGCTGGCCAAATCCATGAACACCGTCTGCGTAACATCCTGGGCCAAATGCACATCCCCATTCGCCTGGCGCAGAGCAACCGAGTACACAAAGTCAATATACATCCGGACCAGCTCAGCAAAGGCCACGTCGTCGCGCTTTTCGGCGTACAGCTGCAAGAGTTCACCATCGGAGGTCATGAGGGAAATTTACCGTATAGCAGTCACCATCCTCAATACCGGACAAAAAAATAACCCTGCCTATCCGACTAGCTTTCAACCTGCCATTCGAGAAGGAAACGGGTCAGTTTGAATTTAAGCAGCCTTAGCGGTTGCACATCACCCAATGCGACCATCTCGGAAATCTCCCAAACATGGTCAGTCAGACCCGCTTCCATTGCTGGCGTGACCAAACTGACCCGGCGCCAGATACCAAAAACCATTGATTTTGTTGAAAATAAGCGCCTTGTGTCCTTCAACGGGCGGATCAATAGGGAAGCTGGCGCGAGTTCCATCGTCATTCAAGCTGGGGGTTTTGTTTTGGATGGAAATAAATATCTGAAGCATCTCGGCCGAAAATTGGGCTGTTTGTGGGCTTTCGGCAGCTTTGGCGGCATATTTTTCAAGGGTCATCGGCTCGCCGGTTATGGCTTGAATACCCGCCGGTATGACATCCGCGGGGAAGAGGGTTTTTGCGTAACCGACCACATCTTGTGACTTGGCATAATAAATCGCTGCGGCGATGGCAGCATTCAAATCAGTTTGCGGGCCGGCGACAAATGGCATCTGGCTGTCCGCCACTGCAGGAATTGATGCGACAGGCAACGCTGGGGCCGACGACGCGGAAGAGGCCGATGGCTTCGCGACAGCCAGAGCCGGTTGGGCAACCTCAGTAGTCGCTGGTAATTTACTTGGTTGCAACGCGGTTGATGTTTCAGTGGCAGCGAGAGGCGATGAGCTAGCCGACTGAATTGCATGCGGCCAGTTGAGGGTAACAATGACTGCGACTACCAGAATTAAAGCCGCTGCGAGGAGTTTAGTTTTTGTACTCATGAAAAGAAATTTGAGAAAAAGTCCGCTGGTGGTAATTTCCGCAGCGGCAACCAAAGAAGGTCCAGTGATGCGTGTTGCCAATCCGATCGGTGCGGCCTGCACCGAATTTTCGATAATGGCGGAGGACAAAAGCGCGGAGGAGGTCGTCACCCCGCGTCGCGCAAAATGCTCGCGCAGTTTTTCGAGCGCGCGATCCACCCGCTTGCGGGCAGCGTCTTCGCCCAAGCCTAGCGCGGCGCCAACTTCCTGGTGGCTGAGGTTTTTGAAAAAGCGCAGCAGCACGGCTTCGCGGTCTTGCTCGCGGAGCTGGCCCACGGCCTCGTCGAGCAGCGGACCAATTTCCGTCCAGTTTGTTTCCGGGGCAGAGGAGATGTTTTGCATGGCGGTGGCTTCCTGTTCACGCACGCGGCGGCGGGCCTCGCCACGCACTGCGTTGATGGCGAGGTGGCGGGTGGTGGTATGCAACCAACCGAGCAGGGTTTCGTAATGCTGCAGTTTGGCAGCCTGCCGCACGATGGTGGTAAAAACGGTCTGAGTCACGTCCTGGGCCAGTGCGCCATTGCAAGTCACGCGCACCGCAACCGAATACACAAAATCTGCGTGCCGCCGCACCAGTTCAGTAAAGGCGGCCTCATCCCGGTGGGCGGCAAATTGGCGTAGTAAATCGCGATCGGGCGGCATGGCGGGCAGTGATTTTATGAACTATACACCGCCAAAACGCAAAACGGACAGCTTCTCTTTGTTTCGAGTTTCGGGTTTGGAGTTTCGCGTTCCAAGTTTACGGCAACGAGCAGGCTGGGGTTTAGCCGCAAAGAGGCGCAAGAGGGTTAATTGCTTTGCCGTTCAGTTCCCTTTTGCGCCTTTTTGCGGCTGACGAGAAGACACGCCCCTTTGCCTCGACATTGCGGCACCGGGCCGTTGTACTTTGAATCAAGCCCGAGTTGTGCTAAGTTTCCATTAAATAATGTCCGCCCCATCACCATTTATGCCGGAAGAACTGGCGCGCTATTCGCGCCAGTTGGCGCTGCCGGGAGTAGGCCTCGAAGGACAGGAAAAACTTCGTCAGGCGCGGGTACTGCTCATCGGCCTCGGTGGTCTGGGGAGTCCGGCGGCACTTTATTTGGGCGCGGCGGGAGTTGGCACGCTTGGTTTGGCCGAGCCGGACCACATCGAACCACATAACCTGCACCGCCAAATTTTGCACGATACGGTCGGCATCGGTTCGCCCAAACTGGCCAGCGCGGGTGCGCGTCTGGCCAGTCTGAACCCTGGGGTCACCCTGCGCGAACATCCGGATGGGCTGACGCCGGTGAATGCGCTGGCGCTGATTTCTGGCTACGACCTGGTGCTCGACGGGGCGGATAATTTTCCCGCGCGTTATCTCGCGAGCGATGCCGCCACCCGCGCTGGTCGGCCAGTCGTTCACGGCAGCATTTTTCAATTTGAGGGCCAGGTGACGGTGCTCGACCCGGGTCACAGCGCTCCATGCTATCGCTGCATCTTTCCAAAGATGCCGGCGCCAGGCGACGTACCCAATTGTTCCGAAGCGGGAGTGTTTGGTGCGCTGTGCGGAGTCATCGGCAGTTTGATGGCGATGGAAGCGCTCAAAATTATTCTCGGTCTCGGCGAACCATTGCGTGGACGGTTGCTGGTGTTTGAAGCGCTATCGGCCACCATGCGCAGCGTGAAAATCAAGCGTGACCCGCAATGCCCTTGCTGCGGCCCCAAGCCGGACGCCCATATTGCGGCACTGGATCCGCAACTTTATGTCGGTAGCTGCCCGGTCGTCGAAGAGCGCCGACGCAAATCAGCAAACACCAACGAGCGCTTTTTGCGCGACTTGCACGCGCTCAATGGTCCGGGAGACCAGGTCACACGCAGCTTGTTGCCGGATTCCGCCAACCCACCGATGGAAATCGACGTGCGCGTGGCCCGCGCGTGGCTCGGCTCCAAAAACGCCCCGGTGGTGTTGGATGTCCGCGAACCATTTGAAGTCGCACTTTGTCACCTGCCCGGCAGTTTGACCATCCCGCTGGCCCAAGTACCCGACCGACTGAATGCCCTGCCACGTGATCGGCCCATTTTGGTGCTTTGCCACCACGGCGCACGCAGTTTGTCCGCCACCAAATTTTTGCGGGCTAAAGGCCTGAACCGCTCCACCAGTTTGCGCGGCGGCATCCACGAATGGGCGGAGACGTTTGACCCGAAGATGCCCCGTTACTAAGAACGTCCAACATCGAACGCTGAACATCCAACTTCCAATTCAGACCAAATTCTAGTGTACAACTTGGAGGTTGGGCGTTGGATGTTGCTTTTTGCCTCAGTCGCTTCAGTGCCCTCTTCTTTAATTTTTCCCGTTTGTCCCATTGGCTTGGGTCTCAAGCTTCGCCGCGCCATTGGAGAAAAATTTTAGAAACGCTGTTAGCGTATCTTTCATCTGTTTACGGCTGACAATGTGATCGATGAGACCGTGCTCGAGCAGGAATTCAGCAGTTTGGAACCCCTCGGGCAATTCCTGTTGCGTCGTTTCCTCGATAACGCGCGGACCGGCAAAGCCGATGCGGGCGCCGGGTTCGGCAAAAATGACATCGCCCAAAGACGCAAAGCTGGCCATGACCCCGGCCATGGTTGGGTCCGTAAGCACGGAAAAATAAGGCAACCCGGCTTGGGCATGGCGGGCGAGAGCGGCGCTGGTCTTGGCCATCTGCATCAAGCTATGGATGCCTTCGTACATGCGGGCGCCACCAGAAGCCGAAACGATAATGACAGGAATTTTCAGAGCCGTGGCGCGTTCGATGGCGCGGGTGATTTTTTCTCCAACAACTGCACCCATGCTCGCACCGAGGAAACGGAAATCCATGACCGCGAGGCTGACAGGTAGACCGTTCATATTGCCAGTTCCAGTAATGACCGCATCGGTCAGGCCGGTGCGCTTGCGGTGTTGCGCCAGTTTGTCGCTGTAAGATGCTTCGCCTGTGAAATCCAAGGGGTCGGCAGCGCGGAGTCCTAAATCGAGTTCAGTCCAAGTACCTTCGTCGATGAGCAACTTTACCCGACGGTGGCAATCGAGCGAGAAATGGTGGCCGCTGATGGGAACGACATTCCAATTTTCTTCCAAGTCCTTTTTATAGACTATCTCTCCGCTGATGGGACATTTCTCCCACAACCCCTTGGGGATGTCCTTTTTCTTGACCGTGACCGTTGAGTACTTGGGCTTGCTGAAGAGTGCTGCCATAGAATTTTGGAGGCTAAAGGCTTTGAGCAAGGGACGCGCCAAGCGGCCCATCGTTCAAAAATGTTGTTCACAAGTAGCGCCGACCAGGCGCATAAACGGTCAATGTTGAACACAAAACTGATTTTAGACAAGGAAAAGTCTGTTTTTGGCCGTTATAATTCATGTAAGTCATTTTCTGATAATATCTTTTAAAATTAATCGCGATCCCTTGTTTACCCATGGCCCAAGCTGGCTACACCCAAAGCCGATGCTCCGGCTTGGCGCAGAACTTTTGCACAGGCATTCAAGGTTGCGCCAGTTGTAAAGACATCATCTACAACAATATAGAAAACGTCCGATTTCAAAATTGCTCCAGTATGAAGGGCAAAGGCACCTTTCATGTTTTTCTCGCGGGCGGCACGGTCAAGACGGGTTTGCTGCGGGGTGTCCCTTACCCGAACCAAGAGTTCTTCGACCCCGGCGGCTCCCCCGACTGCAACCAATGCATCGGCAATCCAGCGGGCTTGGTTGAACCCGCGCCAGCGCATGCGTCGGGGATGCAAAGGCACCGGCACGAGAACGGCACTGCTCACAAATTCGCGCAAAGGGGTCATTTGCCGGGCCAGGATTTGGAGGTCTCCGCGCAAGTGCCAGCCGGCGTGGTATTTCAATTCATGGACAAAGGCCCGAGCCGGGCCGCGCAGCAACATACCCGTCCGGCCTTCGTCAAACTCCGGGTCCAGATCCACGCAATTGGGACAACGCCGCGGGCCGGAAACCTCGCCTGGAAACGGCCAGCCGCAAGTCGAGCAATGCGGCAAACGCGAAAAAACCACTTCACCCAGGCAATTTTCGCAGATGTGTTGGCAAGTGGCCGCCTCCACCACTCCGCCGCAACCCACACACCAGCGCGGGAAAACGACATCGAGCACGGCGCGCCCGGCGGCGCGTATGCGTTTTTCAGTTTCAACCAAAACCAGCATGGCAGAAAGGGGGGGTAACGCCCAACGTTTAACGCTAAACGCCGAACGCTCAAGGATGAAGTATAGCCTTTCTGTGCCCACAGTCTATCCACCTGGATACCACTCGCCATTTTCTTTATGAAAATATACTTTCAGCCGATTCGTGGGTATTGAATTAGAAGCAGCGGTAGCGGGATCGATGGTAAACACTGCTTGGGTGCCATCGGCATTAAGTTTAGGTGTCTGATCTTTGATAATGTATATATAGTTAAGTAGATAAGTTTCCGCAAAACTCAGCGGCATATTCATTAGCTTCTGACGAGCTTCTTCCAGAGTTTCTTCAGGCAATGGGGGAATACCTTGCTGAGCGCGATATTGATTTACCTCCTTTTGGAAAATCACTGAATGCTCTTGCATCGTTTTTACCATTGACGGTGCAGTGTATCTTTCCCGATAGTTAGTGGAATCATTTGCTTCGAGCAGTTTGAGCATGTCGGAAATCGACGCATTCAAATCTGAGTGGTCAACGGGCTGCATATCGGCATTTACCTGCTGTGTTGAATGAGCCGACACAGGCGGTACCGCAGGCAGCGCGATTTGGTTGGCTTGGGGTACTAAAACAGACGTTCCCGACGTTGGATTGGGTGTACGGGTGACTTTTGCCTGGACAGGCGAAGGTTCGTCGAAGGCTTCAATAAGCCACCCAACAATGATTCCTGCGATAACCAATAAAACGACCAATTTAAACAGCTTTTGCATAAGCGCGTGGGTAACTTCCAGCCATAAGCATGCTTATTGAACAGGAATAGTACCGTGATGTTCCCAAACACACATATGTTTAAAAGCCATTAATCATAAACATTCTTGCGATGACCGACAGAAACGACGAGCACCAAGAGACGGTGGTCTTGGATTTGGCAGATAAGCCGGTAGTCGCGGACACGGTAACGCCACAAGCCTGCCAGAGTAGCGCGAAGTGGTTTGCCAAAACGGCGCGGGTCTTGTGTTCCAGTAATACGCGTGTCGAGGTAGACCAGTATCTCTCGCTGGGCCTGCCGGTCCAGTTTTTGCAGTTCGCGCAAGGCGCGCTCGTCAAAACTATAGACCCACCGCACGCTTCACCTCGATGGAGGAATAAATTTTGGCGGGCTTGGCCAGCCGGGCCAACGCCAGCTTGGCATCAGCCAAGTCTTGCAAATATTCAAGCAGCGCTTCGCGGGCATAGGCGGTTTTTGTCCGGCCAGCCTGACGGGCCAACCGGGCCAACCGCGCATCGTTCTTCTTATCAAGGCGAATCGCCAACATGGATTTAATTTAGACAGAAAGGGGTAGTCCGGCAAGGCCAAATCAAGCAATAAACCGATTGAACTCTAATACAACAATCCGTTTTACGTTCCGCGTTTCTTCGTTTTAGCCACGGCAATCACACCAAAAATCACCGCCAACACCACCGCGCCAGCCCACCCATCAGTTAAGCCGCTGCCCCGATAGAAAAACATGGCGGAGACAATGCCCGCGTGCAGCCCAATGGCAGGCAGGAGCGAGCCGCTTTTAAGCGTCAATAATCCCAGCACCATCCCCAGCAGCCAGAGCACGACAAATTGCGCGAGGTCGAAATTTTCGGTGATGCCGAACGTCGTCCAATACGCGACAAAAAAGCCGGTGTCCCAATGCACCCCCGGCGCAACATGCAGCCAGACAGAAGTGGGCACCTTGAAATGCGTGTAGGCATAAAAGGCAGACATCAGAGCCAACGCGAGCCAGGGCTGGCGGGTGGCTGTGTAGAACATGCGCAGAATCATTCCGCGAAAAACAATTTCTTCTAAAAACCCGAGGATCAAACCGGCCAAAAGAGCTTCGACCAATGTGCTTAAAGAAAAGCCGGCATTCAATTCAGTGGCGGTAGACACCTGGCGCCAAAAAGCCAGCCCTACGATAAGCACAATACCGGCAAACCAAGCCAGGAGAAAACCTCGATTGCCATTTTTGCCAAATGAAAGCCCCAGCCCTTTCCACGACCACAAGTGGCACTTCGACATCAGCCAGGGCAGGCCGAGAAAAATCACCAGCATCCGCAGTCGGTCGAAATAAACATCCGGCCCCTTGTCGAGCAGCCATTGCGCATTGGCCGAGCCGGTGCGGTCATGCCACCCCTGGACCAGCCAATACGCCGGCGGGGTGAATATTGCCGCGATAAGCAGGGAACCCAAAAACACCGCCGCGAGCAGCCCCACCCCGCGCCAGGAAATTTTCCTTTCGTCGAGGCCAAAGAGCACAAAGCGAGTATCGCGCTGGAAGAGTGGATTGGGCATCTATAAATCAAAAATCTTACCGGGATTAAGCAGGTTTTCCGGGTCCAGCGCACGCTTGATTTGTTTGAGTAACTCAAAAGAAGCTGCGTCGCGTTGCAGGGGCAAATAGCTTTTTTTGGCGAGGCCAACTCCATGCTCGCCGGTAATAGTACCGCCGCGGCGCAGGGCCTCCAATGCGATTTCGTGCGAAGCTGCTTTAACTTTTTCCATGGCCTCAACGTCACGCTCGTCGGTGAGATATGTCGGGTGAAAATTGCCATCACCCGCGTGGCCAAAGATTGCACAAATTACGCCGTGGCGTCGCGTAGTCGCTTCGATAAAGCGCACCATGGCGGCCAATTCACTGCGGGGTACAGTGACATCCTCCAAAATGGCCGAGGGATAGGCTTGCGCGAGGGCCGGATACGCCTGACGGCGAGCGGCGGCAAGCTGATCGGCCTCGGCAGCATTCCGCGCCTCGCGCACTTCCAAGGTGCCATGCGCACGGGCGAATTCCGCCATTTGCGCGGCTTCCTCGGCCACAGCAGCAGGGTGGCCGTCCGATTCCATCAACAGCAGGGCACCGGCATTTATTGGCAAGCCTAAGCGAACCTGATTTTCCACGCAGCGCAAGGTGGCTTGGTCGAGAAACTCCAATGTGCAAGGATTCAAACGCGCGGCGATGATGGCGGAGACAGTCGCGGCGGCGTGTTCCAAATCGGGGAAGGTGGCGAGTACCGTGGCCTTGGCTGCTGGACGGGGCAACAGTTTCAACAAAATTTTGGTAACAATGCCCAGCGTGCCCTCGGAACCGATGAATAAATCGCGCAACGAATAACCTGCAGCATCTTTGCGACACTTGGAGCCAAGCCACGTCGTCTCGCCACTTGGCAATACCACTTCGAGCGCGAGCACATAGTCGCGTGTGACGCCGTATTTGAGACCGCGCAAGCCGCCTGCGTTGCTGGCCACATTGCCACCGATGGTGCAGGTCTTGATGGATCCTGGATCGGGCGGGTAAAACAAACCCTGGGTCGCCGCTGCTCCGTCGATGCGTTCGGTAACGACGCCTGGCTCGACCAGCATCGTCAAATTCTGCGCATCAATTTCTAAAATTTTGTCCAGTTTTTGCAAACTGAGCACCACGGCACCGGGGACAGGCACCGCCCCAGCGCTGAGACTCGTGCCACCGCCGCGCGGCACGATGGGCGCGTGATGACTGCGACAAATCTGCACAACCGCGGCCACTTGCCCGGCATCTGCGGGAAAGACAACTGTCGCAGGCAGTTGCATATAGCCCGCAGTAGCGTCGCGTGCAAAGGGAACCAAATCCTGCGTTGAAGTCAAAACGCCCGATGGACCCAAAGCTTGGGATAAGGCGGCGGCGAGCTCGGTCATGGGCGCAATTGTGGGAGGAGCGCCAATTATTCGCAATCCGGCAAACTGTGTCGCCGCAAGAAATTTTGCTGATGTTAATTTAACGCCGAGCTAACTCATTGGGCGCAACATATTTGGGCATGGGCACATGCTTACTACTGGGAAAAGAAGGTCGCGAGGGAACTTGGCATGGAAGATGGTGTAGTAAGGACATCTGAACATCTTCTCCCTATGGGAGAATGGGGTAACAAGCAGCAACAAGATAGAAAATCAGTGGCGGGCCGCTTAGGGGTAGGCGGCCCGCCTTATTTTTGGGTTACATGAAGGTTGCGCCCGGAGTTGCAAACCTCAACGAGCCGACCATCCCAGTTGTCTGCGTAGATTAGTGGCCAGGCTTGGAGCAGGCACATTTTTAATTTTAAGACCACTGTAGTCTGGAAATGGGGGGTTTATTTGATTAAGTTTTGGTCGCCACTCCGAAGGGCATCATTTAAAATGAGCGCATTCAGTGGCTGGAGATGCGCGATTGGCGGTCGCGTCGCGCTATTCAGCATAATTCCAAACTCAACCCCAACCTACCATGAAAAAGATTCTCCTCTCCTTGATTGCCCTCGGTGGCCTTGCCGCGCTGCTGATGGCGCAAAAAACCCCGTCTACTGATAGCACAACGGAATCCGATCTCCCTGATGTCGTCGTCAACGGATACAAAGCGTATAAATCGGGAGGCTATATGCTGGCCAGCACCACTTGGACGCGTGATTCGGCACTGGCCGTGGATCCGCTGATCCTCCCCGCGTTTCGCAACAATCTGGCTCTCAATACCAGTAATGGCGGCCAGTTTCTGGGTGCGGATGCCATTGCCACCGTGAAATTATCGGCCACCACCAAAGAAATTTACACGGTGGCGAGGTTCGAACGCCTGGTGATTTATATGAATTTCACCTGTTATAAAGTGGGCGACAAATGGATTGTCACCGCGATTGATGACAATCGGGACCCGATTAGGATTTTACCCACCGCCATAATGAGCGGCCAACAGCCAATCACTTAAACTCCGCCGGGGTTGAGGCCCGGAGACAACCAAAAAAGAGGCCAGTGGGGAAAGCCATGACTTGGGGTTGGTCATAGACTTGCCGAGGGCTCGGCCTGCGGGAAAGAGCATCCGTTTTCTCAATAAAATACCGCTTCACTTGACGTCACATTGACAAGGAGTAGGGTTTTACCTTAACAAGTTTAAGTCGCCCTCACCCTGCGCGACAGCTAAGTTTGGGGTATAGTGTTACGCATGAAATGGGGTCGGCTGCATCAGTGACCCCATGCCCGCACTTCCCACCCAACCCACACCCACCATGAAAAAAATCCTCGCTCCCCTCATTGTCATCTGTGCCCTCTCCGCCTTGGTCATGGCGCAAAAAACACCCGCCGCCAGCACGGCGGCCCCTGATTTGCCCGATGTGGTGGTCAACGGCTTCAAGGAGTTTAAGTCCGGTGGTTACACGGCAGCGACCAATGCCTGGGTGCATGATTCGAGCCTGCTGCTCGATACAACTTCCCTCCAAGCCCTCAACACCTTCTTTAACCAGATCAGCAATAATTCCGGTCCATTTGCAGGCGCAGATGTTGTGCGTATTGTGAAAT
>Ga0206856_10408_pt1 | contig 10694 bp, 3 predicted proteins | sample Alteio_BWOrgCont_48_FD_152630 | JGI IMG/M metagenome (GOLD analysis project Ga0206856, IMG submission 152630) | Enriched cells from forest soil in Barre Woods Harvard Forest LTER site, Petersham, Massachusetts, United States -... | ecosystem: Environmental > Terrestrial > Soil > Temperate forest >...
CAATGCGCTTTCGCCCATTGTCGGTTTCGCCGATCTGATCAACGAAAAAGAGGCCGGTTTGAGTGAAAATTCCCGGCGGTACTTGGGGCATATTCGAACTGCCGGGGAAGATATTGCCCACATGGTTTCACGGCTCCGTGATTTTTACCGCCCGCGCGATGAAGAAGAGCCGCTGTTGCCACTCAACCTCGACCAAATTATTGCGCAGGCTATCGACATGACACGTCCACGCTGGCGCACCCAGCCGCAAAACCACGGCATCACCATCGAGATGCGAAAGGAATCGGAGCCGGATCTTCCCGCTCTGGCTGGTATCGAAAGCGAAATCCGCGAAGTCCTCACCAATCTCATTATCAACGCCGTGGACGCGCTGCCTCAAGGAGGAATCATTACGATTCGCGCCCAGGCGGCGAAAAACGGCGATGGTGGCCATATCATCCTCGAAGTCGTTGACACGGGCACCGGCATGGACGAGGAAACGCGCCGACGCTGTTTGGAACCATTTTTTTCCACCAAAGGCCATCGTGGAACCGGCTTGGGGCTTTCGATGGTTTATAGTGTGATGCGTCGCCACGAGGGCGAAGTTGAAATCGAAAGCGAGTTGACCAAAGGCACGACAATCCGACTGACCTTTCCCGTCCGCAAGGTTAAGCCAGCGGAAGTCATGGAATTTTACCAAGATGGAAAACCCAAGCCGCTCCATCTTTTGTACATTGATGATGAACCGCTTTTGCGCGAACTGGTCAAAGAAATACTCGAACGCGACGGACACAATGTCGAGACGGCTGACGGCGGCGAAGCCGGTATCGTTAGTTTTCGCGAGGCAATTCAGGAGGGAAAACCATTTGATGCTGTGATCACGAACCTGGGCATGCCGTATGTGGATGGACGCGAAGTCGCGAAGATTATCAAACAAGAATCGCCTGAGACGCCGGTCGTCATGCTGACCGGATGGGGTGCGTTCATCAAAGATAGCGCGACGGCTCCGTCAGATTTCGATGGCGTTTTAAGCAAACCGCCGCGCTTGAGCCGACTGCGCGAAATGTTATGGCGTGTTATCTCACGACAGCGGAGAGAAGTAAAAAAGCCTTAGCGCATGTCTGAAAAATAGGCTGGCGAATGGGGCCAGGTTAAATTTAATTGTTTGAGATTGGCCATCCTGCACTTCAAATAGGGGTAGTCACGAACTATCACCTTTGCGCCCTTATGCTAAAATCCTCGCATGGTGAACCAATGTATTCACCCGGCGCACGCGCTTGTCCCGCCGAAGCCTTGGCGAAGGCGGATGCGCTTGTTCTTTGACAGAAACGAGGAGGGAGATGTAATTGGACGCATCTCCAGCTATTCCGTTTGGCGAGACGCCAAAACCGGACATGACAGAGGTGTGCCTCATGCGTGTGCTCCCGCTCAGAAGCATTTGCGGGCTAAGGTTGGAGCCAACCTGCTTCCGCCTGCTTAAACCTATTTTAGGTTAATTTAACCTATTAAAGGCCCCCTCCCCCAGGGGGAGGCACGAAGCAGGGTTGTCCAACCGCAGCCCTGACAACGATAACGATTATGTAGCGGGTTGTAGCGACCTGTAACGGCAAATGTTACGGGTTAAGTTGTTGGCTATCAATATTGTAGCGGATGTAGCGGCTTTTCCCACTTCATATGTCTTTTGCTGCTGGGGCCAGAACATTCTTCTGCCTCTTCAGCCAAGTCAAGGTACGTCCGAGCTAGTCCAGCTTGGTCCAGCGTTTTTTGAGAAAAAAATTGTTTTATATCCGTCTGTCACCGCACAAACATGTCATCACATTGGCATGATTTTTAGTTCCGCAGATGTTAAAATTTACTCTCATCCTGAATGATGACTGACTTTGGCTTTTATTCCCGCCATGCGCGTGCGCTTATCCGGTTTCTCTTGATTCCGGCCATGTTCGCCCTTTTGGCAGTGCGCCTCTCCGCTCAATCCTCCAATGCCTATTGGCAGGCCCAAAGCATCTACCAAATCGTCACTGACCGTTTTTACGACGGCAACACTAACAACGACAATGTCGAAGGCACCTACGATCCCGGTGACCCCACCGGTGTCCATGGTGGGGATTTCGCAGGCCTTGAGCAAAAGCTCGATTACATCAAAGCTCTCGGCGCCACGGCCATCTGGATTTCGCCCATTGTCCTGAACACAGAAGGTCAATATCACGGTTACAGCGCCTGGAACTATTATGAAGTTGCTCCGCACTGGGGGTCCATTACCGACCTGCAAAATGTTGTGCAGGCCGCGCACGCCCGCGGCCTCAAAGTGATTGATGACATCGTCGTGAACCATGCGGGTGACCTCGTGACCGGCAGTGGTTCAGGCTGGCCCACGTATAATTATCCCACCGGTTACCCTTTGAGTTATGTAAACCCCAACAAAACGTATCCCGCGCCATTCAATTTATCAGCAGCCAACCCCAGCCTCACCAACCTGTGGCACAACTACGGCAATATAGATTCTTTTAACAACTCACAGGAAGTCACCCTCGGCTGGTTGGATGGATTGAACGATTTGCGCACCGAGACCCCTTATGTCCGCACCAATATGATCAATATCTACGAATATTGGATAAATCAGATTGGCCTGGACGCCTTTCGCGTGGACACCGTCCTGGAAGTGGACCACGGCTGTTGGCAAACGTTCTGTCCGGCGATTTATTCTTTCACGGCCACCAATATTCCCCATGGCGCTACAAGCCCTGACACAAATTTTTTCATATTCGGCGAGGTGGATAATGGCTCCGAAACCACCGTCGGCCCCTACACAGGCACCGAGGACGGCGGCCCGTATGAATTTGAATCCACCGAGGATTATCCGCTCTATTACGACCTCAACAGCGTCTTTGCTACGCTCAGCGGCAATACCGAACAAATTCAAAATCATTACAATAACCTTCACACCTATTACGACCCCACCACTTGGGCGCAACAAGTCATCTTCCTGGATAATCAAGACAATCCCCGCTTCTTGAGCACCAGTGAATCCAACGGTAACACCAATGCGCTTGAAGTAGCCCTGGCATTCCTCTACACCTCCGTGGGTATTCCAAGCCTTTATTACGGCACAGAACAAGGCTTCTATGGCACGACCGATCCCGATTGTCGCGAAGATATGTTCGCGGGGGAATGGAAGGATGCCAATGGCGCTGTGTCATCGCTGAGTTCGCCCGGGCCGGATAACTTCAACATGACACACCCGCTCTTCCAGTGGATTGCGCGATTGAACAATTTTCGCCGCCTCTATCCCGCTATGTCCCTCGGTTCCTACGTCAACCAATGGTACAATTCCTCCAGCCCCGGATTGTTTTCCTATTCACGCATACTCAATGGCCAGGAAATCTTCGTTGTCCTTAACACCGCCAGTTCCACCCAAACGTTGTCAGCTCGCACATTGACCTATCTCGCAGGCACTGTCATAGAAAACCTTCTCAATACAAGCGAAACCTATATATTGACCAGCAATTCGCAAACGCCCTCCATTAGTGTCCCTGCCGTCACGGCCAAGATTTTCATCGCCCGCTCGCAATGGCAGCCGCTCGACCCTGTCGTCGTCAGTAATTCACCAGCCCATTGGACAGCAAACATTCCCGCCTTCTCGCCCATCGTGCTGCAATTTAGCGACTCCATGAACACCGTCAGCGTGCAATCCGCATTCAGTGCCGTTCCGCCCGTCAGCGGAACGTTCAGTTGGTCCTCAACCGTTGCTCCCAACGATACCATGACCTTCACACCAACCGGCCCCGGTCTGCCGGCCAATGCCACCGTTGCCATCATCGTCACCAACACAGCTTCCAGTGCTGCTACAGGCAAAACATTGTTTGCGCCTTACATCCTCTCATTCCAAACCGCCGCACCGGTCGTTATCACGTCGCCTGCCAACAATGCTGATTTCGCACCCAACTCAAGCGTGCCTGTCACCGTCAACGTCTCTGAATATGGCAGCGGCCTTACCAACGTCTCCTACTACGCCAACGGCATCAGCATCGGCAGCTCCGCCGTTTCGCCGTATAGCTTCGTCTGGACAAATGTTCCCAGCGGTTCCTATGCACTCACCGCCGTAGCCAGCGGTTCGCTGGGAAACTCCGCCACGTCCGCCGTGGTGAACATCACCGTCAATCCAACAATCGCCTATGACAATGAGGCCAATTATACTTCCTGGACCAGCGGCCAGGATGAGGGATACGGGTTTGGCCCTTGGACACTCGAAGGCGGCGGCCAGTATTACGGATTCATCCTCGCCCCTTCAGGCTCGATTGACACCTCCGGCAATTCATGGGCCTTGTACGCCAACGGCAGCGGGAATCCTTACGCCTATGCCTGGCGTGGCCTTAGTAATTCGCTGTCCATTGGCGAAATCTTCAGCGTCCAATTCGCCAATTCCGCTGGAGTCTCTGCGGGTTCTATGGGGTTTTGTTTGCAGAACAACAACACAACCTCGCTCGTCGGCAGTGCCATGGTCCCGGCCCCCATCGTCACCAACGCTCCCACACGCTTCGCCTTTTACTATGCTGGCGGCCAGCCTGATTACACTATCTGGGATGCCAATGGCGCCAGCGACAGTGGCATTCCTTATACCACTGGGGGTGTAACCGTCCGATTTTCGCTCACCACTCCAGACGTATATAAACTAACCGTGTTATCTGGAACTACTTCTGCCGTCTTGGGAAATTGGACCGGCACACTCGCCGGCACAGCTGGGTCACCAATCCAGATGTTTGCCGCGTTCAACGTCGGCACAGAGGCCTTTGACAACGCCTATTTTAACACCCTGGAAATCGTGGCCGCCGGGCCCGTCGTAACCATTAACGGCAGCAATGAAACCATCCTCTGGAGCAGCACTCCCGGGGACACCTACGAAGTATTGGGCACGACTAATCTGGCCCAGTCCTTTAAACCTGTTAGCGGCATTATCACCGCAACCGGCCTTTCAACTTCCTACATAGATCTTTCCAATTCCCCACCCGCCGGACAAAAGTTTTACAAAATCGAAGTCGTTCCATAATCAATTACCGATCGACACCGCATACAAATACCATGCCGCGTGCGGAAGCCATTGCTCACCCCAGCGCCAGTCTTCATCCTGGCCCGTCACCGCAAATCCGACGTTGAAATCAATATCATCCGGGTCTGTGCGCCCGCTCGTGATGCCGTTGCAAATTCCGCCCGGCGCATTGTTGTATTGGTAGGACGTAAAATACATGTAGAAAATATTGTTTCGCCCTGCGCCCTGCATCATGCAGGAATCGTAAGGATTTAATCCCAGAATCCAGTTTAACTGATCCCATGCATACGTCTGCAATTGTGCACAAAACGCCGGATCATCCGCAAAATATCTGGTCGCCAGCCGTGCCGCCGATGCCATCGAATCCAGCCGCGCGTTCTCTCCCTGCCACCACAACCCCGTTTCCGTGTCGTGTGGATAAAAAAATGCCGTGCGCCGCCAGCCATTCGTGCTTTGCACCAATTGACGCGCATAGCCAAACGGATTGGCCGTTTCCCTGGTCACCGCCAGTTCATGTTCTAATGATTTTCTGACCGTCACCAAAACCTTGGGGCGCATCGCATCGTCAGCGATCTCATAATAGTCCATCAAGCTTACCACCGGCATGCCGGCATCCGCCGCATGGAAATAAGGACGGTCGCTATCATCCGCGCGCCAATAATTCGTTTGCCCCCCGCTCGTAACCAGTCGGTTCATTAAATTTTCCGCGCGTTTGTCCGCCGCCGCTTTGTAATCCGCATTGTGGGTGGCCTTAAAAAGCTCTGTCGCCGCCAGCAACGCGCAATAATCATCCAGGATATTTTCTTTTCCGTCGGGATTGAACGAGAGGTTATTTGTTTCCAGGAATCCAAATGCCTCTTCTGCCGTCGCCAAATAGACCGCGTTCGAAAAATCTCCGCAAACCGGATACGTGCTTGCCATCGCTAGCGCCGCAATCACCAACCCTGCGCCGGAGCGAAAACCAACCTCATATGGATATTTACCCGGAATCGTTTTGCGCGAACCGATGGAGAAATTATCTTTCGTCTTCACCGTCTTGATGGCAAAATCCGCGCCTTCTTTGCCTATGCGCCTGTCCTCCGGTCGCTTGCCTGGCCCCGGCGCATCCACCGTCCTGTAAAACGACTCACCTGCACAGTGCATTCGCACCAAAAAATCTGCGCCATACATCGCCTCATCCAGCAGCCGCCGCTCGTATTGCTTGAAATTAACATCGCCCCGCCTCTCCAGCTCATCATAACTCGCAAACAAACTCCACGCCGCCACTGGCAGCGGTTGCATATTAAAATATGTCGAGAACCCCAGGCCGCCCAGGTGTTTCCCATAATCTCCCGTCGCATCATACCAGCCACCGTGCACATCCGCGGTATTCGTCGAACCCTCAAATTTCAGGGCACGGTCCGCCTTGTCCAGCAAACCCGAACACCGCGCTTCTTTGAAATAATAAATCACACTCGACAGCGTGTTCCTCTCCAAAAGATTGTCCTCAATCTCAAACGGAAATGACCTGGCCGTTTCCGCGCTCGTTGAGCACTCGATCAGATATGTTCCTCCATTGGTCAGCGCGCTAAAATCCGCTGTCCAGAAATACCAATCCTTCCAATGGTCCACCGGCCCCACCTTCACCACCCGGCCTGATAGCACCTCTTTTCCTGTCACGCATTCAATCACTTTGAAACTCGTCACCTCATCCTTCGCATGGCCAAGAATCACCGCCCGTTTTGACGCATCCCATTCATAACCGAGGTGATTGGTAAGAACTTTAATGCTTTGTCCCAGGCCAGTTTGGGCAATCAATAAACCAAAAAGAATAAAGGATTTTAGAAAGGGAATTCTCATGCCGTATTTTATCGAACTGGCTTATCAAAACCTTATGCTGACAACAACCCCTCTTTTGGGTCGTCGTGTAAGAGGTCCTCAGGAACCTATTTTTACGGCAACTCAGTCGAGCCCATCAGGAAGCGATCGCATTCACGCGCCGCGCCGCGACCTTCATTGAAGGCCCAGACGACGAGGCTTTGACCGCGGCGGCAATCGCCACAGGCAAAAACTTTCGGATTATTCGTCGTATACTTTTCGAAATCAGCTTTGATATTGGTCCGCGCGTCGCGTTCCAAACCAAGTGCATCCAGCAGCGGCTGTTCCGGCCCCAGGAAACCCATCGCCAACAGCACTAGCTGCGCGGGCAAAACCTTTTCTGTGCCGGGAACATGTTTGGGAATAAATTGGCCTTTGTCATTGCGTTCCCATTGCACCTGCACGGTATGGACCGCCTTGACATGGCCATCGCCTTCGAATTTCGTCACCGTGGCAAGATACGCACGCGGATCATGGCCAAACTTCGCGGCGGCCTCCTCCTGCCCGTAATCCAGGCGATAGACCTTCGGCCATTCCGGCCAGGGATTATCCTTGGCGCGTTCCACGGGCGGCATGGGCAAAATTTCCGCCTGCAAAAGTGACTTGCAGCCATGACGCATAGATGTCGCCACGCAATCAGTCCCGGTATCACCACCGCCGATAACTACAACGTCCCTGCCTGTAGCATCAATGAAATTGCCGTTCTTATGGCCGTCCAAAATCGCTTTGGTGTTCGCCGTCAGGAAGTCCATTGCGAAATGGATGCCTTTCAGCTCGCGCCCAGGAACATTCAAATCGCGCGGCTTTGTCGCGCCCGTCGCCAGGATAATCGCGTCAAACTCCTTTAACAATTTGTCCGCCGGGTAATTTCTTCCGACCTCGGTGCTGCAGACAAACCTCACGCCTTCGTCTTCAAGCTGCTTGATGCGGCGCATCACCACTTCTTTTTTGTCCAGCTTTGGATTGGGGATGCCATACATCAGCAAACCACCCGGACGGTCCGCCCGCTCGAAAACAGTCACCAGATGTCCGGCCTTATTCAACTGCGCCGCGGCGCATAATCCTGCCGGACCCGAGCCCACCACCACCACTTTTTTACCCGTGCGTTTCTTGGGCGGCTCGGGCTTGATCCAGCCATTCTCCCAGCCATGATCAGCAATCGAACACTCAATATTTTTGATGGTCACTGGCGGCGCATTGATGCCCAACACGCACGAGCCTTCGCATGGCGCAGGACAAACCCGGCCGGTAAATTCTGGGAAATTATTTGTCTTATGCAGACGATCGAGCGCTTCCTTCCAGAGACCACGATACACCAGGTCATTCCATTCCGGGATGAGGTTATGGATTGGGCAGCCGCTTGCCATGCCGCTCACGAGCTGGCCGGTATGGCAGAAAGGTATGCCGCAATCCATGCACCGCGCACCCTGTTTTTTCAGGTCCGCCTCGGACATGTGGATGTGAAATTCACTCCAGTCGCCGACGCGTTCAAGCGGTGGACGTTCTTTCGGCAATTCGCGATTGATTTCTAAAAATCCGGTTGGTTTGCCCATTTGTTATTTTAGGATTTAATGAAAACCTGCTTTCGTCGCCGGATGTATTATCCGCCGCCCACGCGCGCCGCGTCGCGGATGTTCGCTTCAAAGGCAGCCATAATGGCCTCATCACCACTTAAACCTTTTTGTTCGGCTTCTTTCACCTTTTCCAAAACACGTTTGTAGTCTTTCGGCATAACTTTGACGAACTTCTGGGCAAAAATTTTCCAGTCGCCCAGAATTTTCGCAGCACGTTCACTTTTCGTGTACGTTTGATGGCGCTGAATGAGCTTCCAAATCTGTCCGGTCTCATCTTCATCCGCCAACTTTTCAAGCGCTACCAATTCCTGGTTGCAGCGCGTGGCAAAATCTCCCGCTTCGTCCAGGACATAAGCGATGCCTCCGCTCATACCTGCGGCGAAATTGCGTCCGGTCTTGCCAAGGATAACTACGCGACCGCCGGTCATGTATTCGCAACCATGGTCACCAATGGCTTCGACAACAGCGTTAACGCCTGAATTGCGCACCCCAAACCGCTCGCCCGCCATACCGCGCACAAAAATTTCGCCGCCTGTCGCGCCGTAAAGCGCCACGTTGCCGATAATAATGTTTTCTTCCGGCACAAATGTCGAGCCGGTCGGCGGATAAACGATGAGCTTGCCGCCACTTAAGCCCTTGCCAAAATAATCATTCGCGTCACCTTCCAGTTCCAGCGTCATGCCGCGCGGCACAAACGCACCAAAACTCTGCCCGGCGCTGCCATTAAATTTCAAATGCACCGTGTCTTCCGCCAGGCCATTCAAGCCATGTTTCTTCGTGATTTCACTGCCGGTAATGGTGCCCACCACACGGTTGACGTTATGGATGGGTAGTTCCGCGCGGACCTTTTCGCCGCGCTCAATCGCCGGTTTGCAAATCCGCAGCAACTCGCTCACGTCCAATGATTCTTCCAACCCATGGTCCTGGTCCTGCTGGCGATAACGGCCAACATCATCAGGGACATTCGGCTGGTATAAAATGGGCGTTAGGTCCAAGCCGCGCGCTTTCCAATGATCAATCGCCTTCCACGGAATCAATTTATCCGTGCGGCCAATCATTTCGTTGATCGTGCGGAAACCGAGTTTGGCCATGATTTCGCGAAGTTCCTGTGCCACGAAACGCATGAAGTTTACCACGTGATCCGCGTTGCCTGCAAAACGCGCGCGCAAGCGCGCATCCTGCGTCGCCACGCCCACCGGGCAGGTGTTCAAATGACAAACGCGCATCATGATGCAACCCATCACCACGAGGGGCGCACTCGCAAAACCAAATTCTTCCGCCCCTAACAACGCTGCCACTGCCACGTCACGGCCCGTCTTCAATTGGCCGTCCGTTTCTACATAGATACGGCTGCGCAAATTGTTCAGCACAAGCGTCTGGTGCGTTTCCGCCAAACCCAGTTCCCACGGGCCGCCCGCGTGCTTGATCGAGGACAGCGGCGATGCACCCGTCCCGCCGTCGTGACCGGAAATCAACACCACGTCTGCGTGCGCTTTGGCCACGCCCGCCGCGATGGTCCCAACCCCGACTTCTGCCACCAGCTTTACGCTCACGCGTGCATTACGATTCGAATTCTTCAAATCGTGGATCAACTCCGCCAAATCTTCGATGGAATAAATGTCATGGTGCGGCGGCGGCGAAATTAGGCCCACGCCTGCCGTCGTGCCACGCACTTTGGCGATGGGCGGATAAACCTTCTTACCCGGCAATTCTCCGCCTTCGCCCGGCTTCGCGCCCTGCGCCATCTTGATTTGCAATTCACGCGCATTGACTAGGTAATGGCTCGTCACACCAAAGCGACCACTGGCGACCTGCTTGATGGCCGAGTTCTTCGAATCGCCCTTCTCGTTCGTCCAAACGTATCGCTCCGGGTCTTCGCCACCCTCACCGGTGTTAGACTTTCCGCCAAGGCGGTTCATCGCCACAGCCAGCGTCTCATGCGCTTCCTTGGAAATCGAACCGTAGCTCATCGCGCCCGTTTTAAACCGTTTGACGATTTCCTCAACGGATTCGACTTCTTCAATCGGCAAAGGTTTGTCTGCGTGTTTAAACTCAAACAACCCCCGCAATGTGCACAGGTTTTTCGCTTGGTTGTTGATCAACTCCGCATATTCCTGAAAAATTTTGTAACTGCCCGTCCGGCAGGCGTTCTGCAATTTGTGGATGGATTGCGGGTTGAACAAGTGGAACTCCCCGCCATCACGCCATTGATATTGGCCGCCGGCATCAAGCAATTCGCC
>Ga0206856_10409_pt1 | contig 10684 bp, 12 predicted proteins | sample Alteio_BWOrgCont_48_FD_152630 | JGI IMG/M metagenome (GOLD analysis project Ga0206856, IMG submission 152630) | Enriched cells from forest soil in Barre Woods Harvard Forest LTER site, Petersham, Massachusetts, United States -... | ecosystem: Environmental > Terrestrial > Soil > Temperate forest >...
GACGGATGGGCGCCGCCGGCTCAGACACGACGGGCGTCGCGGCAGGAACGGACGGCAAATCGAAATGCGCCGCGACGAAGCGCAGCAGCGCCTCCCGCGAAAACGGCTTCTGTTCATGGTAGAGCGCCAGAATGTCGGACGGGGGAAGTTTTGGCGTTGCGTCCGCGAATTCCTTGCTGTCCGGAAAAATGAATTGGAGCTCGACATCTGCATAGAAATCGCCGAAGAGGACCTGCGGCGGCACGGGCTGCTCGAGCGCGAGCGTCGGATGCGCGATGAAGAGAACCAGGCCGATGAGCGTCATGCCGATTTGCGTTTTCATGTCGCCTCCGCAAATTGCTCTGTGCTTCTGATCGGCGAGCGACTGGTCGCCGCTATGGTTAACGGCCAGCGAAAACGTGCTCGCTCCCGTCACCTTGGACTGGCCCGCTCGTCGGGCCGGTACGGGCGCGTCAAGTGACGGTGAGAGTGTCCATCACCGTGCGGAGTGTTTGGCGCTGCGGCGCGCATGTCAAGCGGAGACAGAAGGGGCGCCGATTGTCGCAACGCCTCGCAAAGCTGCGCACGAGGATACAAAGGAAGACGGCAATGGCGCTCATTCAGGTTCGCGTCATCAAGGACGTGTTCGCCAAGGAACAGAATCGCCACATCATAGGCAAGCTGACGGAGGCGATGGTTTCGATCGAGGGCGAGAACAGCTTCACGAATATTCGCGCGGCGGCGGCGTCCCTGCTATGCTGCTGAAAGGAAGGCAGGAGAGCGACCCATATGGCCTATCAATTTGATTTCTTCCGTCGCACCCGAGATGTGCCGGCGGGCAAGACGGTGAGGCGTCACACGGCGGATTTCGCCGATCTCCAGGCTGCCAGGGCGTTTGGCATTTCAGAGCTTGGGAGCGAAAACCCGGCCAAAGAAATGGATGGCTGCCGCATTTACCGCGACGGCGTTTACAAATCGACGGTGTCGGTTCATTCGGACCCCCGTGAGGCGGGGAGGCCCTAGGCCAGAACGCCTTACGTGACGCGGACGCCTGCGCCGTCATGATCGCTGAAAAACGCGACTTTCCGAGATCGGCGAGGTGTTTTGCCAGAGACCTCTATTTGAGAGAACGCCTCCCACAGTTGTTTGAAATATCGCCGATTTAGACCTGACCTACGCTTTGATCGTTCCGCCGCGCCGCCCAAGGCGCTGGCGGTCGGGCTGCTGACGATCGGCGAACCCGCCGCATTTTCCCCAGTGAGCGACGTGCCACACCATTCGGCTAAGGGCCTACTGGCAATCCCGACGGCATTGCTTGTAATGGAGGCCGATTGTGGAGGGGGCGATGGCTATTGCATTGGTTACCGGCACGAGCACCGGCATTGGATTGGCGACTGCCGTAACGCTCGCGCGGAGCGGACACACGGTGATTGCGACAATGAGAAATGTGGACCGCGCGGGCGAACTTCAAAAGATCGTCTCGGAGGAGAAGCTGCCCGTGAAGGTCGCGGCGCTGAACGTGGATGATGACGCCTCCGTAAGCGATGCGCTCGGCAAAGTCATTGCCGAGAATGGTCGCATCGACATTCTGGTGAACAACGCCGGCTTGGGGGGCCACGGATCGGTGGAGGAGGCGCCGATGGAGTTCTTCCGCCAAATCATGGAGACCAATTTTTTCGGCGCGCTGCGCTGCATAAAGGCTGTCGTGCCCGGCATGCGCGAACGTCGCCACGGTTGCATCGTCAATGTGACTTCGGTCACCGGCCGGGTGGCTCTTGCTCCACAGGCGCCTTACGCCGCCTCGAAATGGGCGTTTGAAGCGCTCAGCGAGTGCCTGGCGCAAGAGGTGAAAGCCTTCAACATCCGAGTGGCGATTATCGAACCCGGCGTCATCGCCACGCCAATATTCACCAAGGGGGCGCCGGCGGCGAAAGACAGTCCTTATCCGCACGGCCGGCGGCTCAGGGCCCTATTCGCGGCGTCGCTCAGCAAGCCGATATCGCCCTATGTCGTCGGCGAACAAATCAGAGAGATCGTCGACGGGGACAGTTGGCGGCTCCGCTATCTGGTCGGGCCGGACGCGGCCCCGCTCATCAAATGGCGAGCAAGCAAGACGGACGAGGAAATTGTCGCCGGCGGCGCTGCGAGCGATGAAGAGTACAAAGCGGGTGTGAAACGGGATTTTGGGTTCGACATCGTGCTTTGAGTGCGATCGGAGGCGCTTCATCGCGCGGCTCCAAGTCTACTCCGAGGCGAGGTCACGGCGGGCGCATGCAAGGGCGCATACAGAAGTTCCTGCCGAGCCCCTCCTCAGCGTCCCCGCGGCGCGCTACATCGCGCTGCCGGCTGACCTCGCCATCGAGGCGGAAGTAGACCCGAACCAGTCGAACGCCGGTTACTTCCTGCGAGCCGCTTCAATGTCAACCTGCCGGGCGTCGATCGCGAAATCGCCAAGGCGCTCATGGAGGAAGCGGATCCGTCCCGTCCCAATTCCAAGGCGACGCGCGGCAACATCGACGTTGCGATCAACCTGGTCTAGGCTGCTGAAAGGCCGCCCGCATCAAGCGTCCCGGTCTCGGACTCGACGCTCCTTCCGCGCCGCATGTGGAGATGTTCGCGATGATTTACGAGCTGCGCGTCTATCAGCCGGTTCCGGGCCAAATGGCCAAGCTGGAAGCCCGGTTCAGAGATCACCTTCTTGCCATCTGGGAAAAGCACGGGATACGTCCCATTGGGTTTTGGACGACGCTTGTCGGGGAATCCAGCAACGAGCTGACCTACATGCTGCCATGGGCGTCGTTGGCGGATCGCGAAACGAGGTGGACGGCGTTCCAGAACGATCCTGCGTGGCATAAGGTGCGCGACGACAGTGAGCGCGACGGACCTATCGTGGCGAGCATCAGCAACCAAATGCTCAAGCCGACAGACTTTTCGACGCTGAAATAGGCGGGCCGCTGAGAAAAACGCATCCGTCGGCAAACCCAGGGGCTAACAAAAGAAGCCTCGCAGTACTGTATGCGCAACGAGGATAGAAGCGCGCCCCCGCGACCTTGGATGGCGGATCTGGGCTGATCGACCGAAAGATGATTTAGGGCTCGGGATTTTGCCGGCCGCAAAACTCGGCAAACCGCAGACTGAGTATGGTCCGGACGCTGGCGAATCAAGGACTCGCATACTCGCGCTTGATTGCATTGAGGAAGACTTCTATCTCGGCTCGCGATCTTATATGGTGAACCCGCTTGGGAGCGGCCACACTGGCGACAAGCCGCCTATACCTCGGCGTCAGTCGGCGATGGCAAAGCCAAAGCACCCGGTAGCTGTTCATGGCGCTGCTCCACATCGGGCTGTTTTTCGGCCAACCCTCTGGCGCTACGAATAGGCCCTTGATCAGGCGCTTTGTCACCCACCAATGGTGCGTGCTGAGGGGAAGATCAATGTAGACCAGCGTGTCGGCTCTGGAGAACCGCTCCCAGGCGGATGAGACGCTGCCGAAGCCGTCAATGATCCATTCGCCCTGGCGCAGCAGGTCGGCATGCGCCTTCAAATACTCTTCGTGCGGAACTTCGCCGCCCCCGGCCCTGTACTGGATCAAGTCCAGCGGGTACAGCGGCAATCGGGTCAGATCAGCCAACCGTTTGGCAAGCGTCGATTTTCCGCCGCCGGCGTTTCCGAATACTGCGACTCTTTTCATATGGCCCGCGCTGTCGCAGAACCCGCCCGTCGCGGCGGCAAACCGACAAGTAGAAACGGCCAATCCTTAATTCAACGGCGTGTTTAGCCGCCAGCCTTGCGAATACATTGGTGGACCCTATCCATGTGAGGATTCGCATAGTTCCATCGCAACTTGCCATGGATGTGCCTGATCCAACCTCCATTTTCGAGCGCGCAGGTGCATCCAATCCTATCGTGTCTATCAGACATGACCGCGCATTGTGGATTTATCTGGAACGCGCCCGCGGACGAGTAGAACAGCAGGGTGGACATTGCGCCGATTCCAACGGCCACAACTATTTTACGACAGGTCATGGCTTCTCTCTCCTGGCCTTGAAGCAGTTCAGTCTTCATCGGCGTCAATCGCGTCGGATTCCTCGTCGGCGCCCTTTGCCGCTTGTTCGTCGGCCCCGCTCATTCGCTTCAGCTCGATTGTCACCTTGTTTATTGTCCCGGTGAATTTGTTGTCGCCCTTTTTGTAGTCCGGGGTCACGGGCGTGTAGAGGTCCAAGCCGACATCCGCTGTTTCAACGCCGAAAATGAATGGAATCGTCCGTTCGATGCGGCCGGTCGCGACCTTCTTTCCATTGATGAGGAGCGTGCCCGTGCCGCCCGAGCCTGGCTTGCCGCCATCATAAGCAAAATCGTACCCAACTGTGACTGGACCCGCGGGCAAGCTCTCGTCCTCCGAGGAGATAGTTGTAACGGCGCCCAAATAGTTGTAGGCGAATTTGGGCTTGCCGTCCTTCACATAGAGGCTCCAGCCGGAGTGGAGACCGCCTTGAGCGATGATCACGCCAGTGGTATCGCTCGCAGCGCCGCCAACTCGGCGGTGATCGAGTGGGAACGGTTTTTGGTGTTGATGAAGGCGTTCTCCTTCATCCCGATCATGCCGGGATAAACTGTCAGCGACGTGCGACCCGCGAGCAGATCTGGACGCCCGGCGATGGCAGGATTGAATCGCTCGTGGGCCCGGTCATCGAGCGGCAGCACGTTGTGTTTAATGGGGATTATGCACTTGACAAACCGCCGTTCAATTCGGCAGGCTTGGCCTGTGACAGGCCGGCGCGCGGGGGCGAGTTATGAGTTCGCTCCTTCGTTCTTCTCGTCCTCTGGGGGCGGATTACTCTGAGCGGGTTGACGGGATATCGAGTCCATCAGAGCCGAAGACATTTGCGGGCGCATCATCATGTATATGCTCGGGTTCCTTTGGAAGTATGTCTGATGAACTCGCGGAATTAGCCACGGCTGATACGAATCCGGCTGCGCTGCTATCTCGTTTGCGAGACGTTGATTCTCCGCTGCGAGAAGTTCGTCTTCCGTCGGGAATTTCGGCATTGGCTTCAATGATCGTCTCCGGCTGCGATGCGCCTGGAATTGAGCCCAGCGATCTCGAATTTCTTCTTCGAATGACGGTCTATTTTGATCGCCTAGCGCGAGAGCGTTAAGCGAGAGTACCGAACCTAATAGGTTTCCGATAAGTGAGAATGCCTTTTGCAGCCAAACGATATGGTCGTAAAAAATGTTTAGAGCGTTGGCTTCTAATAACACCTCGAATTCCTGAGCACGTCGCTCTGAATTCCATCCTATGCCTAACGCAGCATTCCAGATGCGAGCATGAATGATTGCGTCCCGGTTGATTTTGAAATCAGCGAATATGCCGACGGTGCTTTTAAGTTCGTCTTGTTCTTTCTTCGCGATGATCGCATCGTCGATAACTGTATTTATGATTGCAATCTTACCATCCAAACCATGGATTCTACTGCAAATCTGCAAGAAAAGCGGTCCTGGCATCCTGACAACTACTTGTAACAGAGCTTCCATGTCTGCCTGAAGATCATTGAAGGCCAGCGCCACGGCGCCGATTGCCGCCAGTTGATCTTTCGAAAAATCTTGTTTTACATCCCTTGTGCGAGCCTCTGGTATGGCTTTTCCCTTTACCGCGCGCTTCATGGGGTTGTCCCCTTGTGAATAAGAAATACGAGACAGAATTCAGCGATTCCGAGATCGTGCACCGCATGGAAACGGGAATACGCCGTGCGCTAAGCACGCCTCCCAAGCCGACACGGGAGCTTGTTGGCAAAACGGAGCGCGCCAAGAAGCTCAAGAAAGCGCGGCGAGCCAAGCGAAAAGAAGGCGCAGCCTCTTAAGCTCCCGCTTAGCTCGCTCGCGTCTTACGAGGTTGTTGATAGGTCAGCCGCTTGCCACGAGCGCCAGAAACGGCCTTGGCGGCGCGTTCCGTATCGTTCACGCCAAGGGCGATCCGGTTCGAATAGCGGAAATCGAATTCGTTTAGATAAGCCTGCAAGTGCTGCTCGCCGCAGTGCTGATAAACGCCTGTCATTCCGCGTTTGAACAGGCCAAAGAAGCCCTCGACTGTGTTTGTCGTTGTCTCGCCCCGCGCGTATTCTTCTTCGCTGTGGTTCACCGCGTCATGTTTCGCGAAGTCTCTGCCAGCCTGCTTATACCAAGCGGCTTCGTCAGTGTTCAGGGTGCTTTCCTTTGACACGTTGTCGGCTAGGATTTTGCGGACGGAAGTGACATTCAATTCCTCAACCTTGACCGAACGGGCGCGACCGCCGCGCTCAACCATCGTCAGGACCTTGCGCTTCGTGGTCCAGCCCATCTTATCAACCCAGCCCTTCCCGCTGACGAAGCGCTGTTCGGGCTTGCCGATATAGGTCTCGTCTGACTCAACCGTCTTTCCCTTGCCGCCAAGCGGCGTTGGGTTGTGGTCGGCCATCGCTTCGCGAACGCGATGGGCGAGAAACCAAGCCGTGCGGTAGGAACCAAGGCCAAGTTCGCGCATCAACTGATGGGCTGAGACGCCCTTTTTGCTGCCAGCCATGAGGCGAAACGCGAGCGCCCACTTGTTCAACGGAATATGGCTGCTTTCCATAACGGTGCCGACTGTGACCGAAAACTGTTCTTCGCAGGCGCGGCATTTGTAGACGCCGGCGCGGTGCGCATCGCCTTTGAGTTCAGTCGCCTCGTTGAGAACGCCGCAATGTGGGCAGACGGGGCCGTTCGGCCAGTGAAGCGCCTCGAAATATTTCCGGGCGGTGTCCTCGTCATGGAAAATCTTGTTTGAAAGGTCGATGGTCATGGTAAGCCCCACGATTATTCTTGAGTATTGGCCTGAGACTGAGATGGATTTTCAGGCGCTTGTGGGTTGCTTACGTTGTGAATTTGACGCCCAAGTAGCTCAAAGACGCGCTTCGGCAGGCGGAACAAGCGGACCTTTCCAGCCAGTCGAAACCTTATATATCCATGATCTGGCTCGTTCCCGACCAGATAAGCCTGAGCCGAAGAAACCTCATCAGCCTCAAGAATTGGAAAGCTCGTCATGACCGGCTCCTATGCCTCGGACAATGCCAGAACGAAGTCGGTTTGTCAAGTGCATAATCGCCGTGTTTAATAGCCTCGGTTAGGAACGCCGCCTGCATCTCCTTCAGCTTGTCGGGGTATTTGGCGGCGACATCGACAGCGCAACTGAAATCTTCCGCCGTGTTGTAGAGCTCCCACTTATCCTGGTCAAAGCTTGTTCGCGGCTTAGGCTCCCAGGGAACCCTGTGCAGCGCAAGCGCATACCAGCCGTCCTTGTAAATGCCGCGGTTTCCTTGGAACTCAGCATACTGCACAGAGTGAGGCGACTTGGCCTGAGCGTCCTTGAAGGTGTAGGCCATGCTCACGCCTTCGATAGGCTTCTGCAATGTGCCATTGACGACTTTGGGCTCCGGCAGGCCTGCCGCCTCCAGAACCGTCGGAGCGATATCGATCAGGTGGTGGTACTGCGAGCGAACCTCGCCGTTCGCTTTAATCCGCTTCGGCCAATGAATGACTGCGCCGTTTGTTGTGCCGCCATAGGCCGTCGAAAACTGGCAGTACGCGAACGGCGCATTGTCGGCGATCGCCCAGCCCAGTGGAGGGGTCATGTCGGAATGCGGGCCACCGAACTCGGCAAGGTGTTCGAACTGATAATCAATCGTTTCCGGCAGTCCATTATAGGAGCTGACGGTGTTGAACCTCCCGTTGCGGCCGCCATTTCCGCTGGACCCGTTGTCTCCTGTTACGTAGACGATTAGCGTGTTGTCCAAGACGCCCAGATCTTCAATCGCCTGCACGACGCGACCGACCTCGTGATCGGTAACCTCGGCAAAGGCCGCGAAGATCTCCTGCTGTCGGGTGAACACCTTCTTTTCCTTATCGCTCAGCTTTTCCCAATCCGGCATCTCGCTCTGCGACGGTTTTGGTGTGAGCTGCGTATTGGGTGGAACGATGCCGAGCTTGATCTGACGCGCCAGGATTTCCTCGCGATACTTGTCCCAGCCCATGTCGAACTTGCCCTTGTATTTGTCGCGCCACTCCTCGGGCGCCTGGCTCGGCGCGTGGTTGCCTGGCGAAGCATAGTAAATGAAGAACGGCTTGTCGGGAGTGAAGGTCTTCTGCGCGCGGATCCAGGAGATGGCATGGTCGGCGAGATCGGTCTGGTAGTAGTAGTTTGGATCATTCGGCAGGTCGACAAGGGTCGTGTTGTCAACGAGCGGCGGCGCGAAGAGGTCGGCCTCGCCACTAAGGCTTCCGTAGAACCTCTCAAATCCGGAACCCGTTGGCCATGATTCGAACGGACCGGAAACGCTCAATTCCCACGGCGTGAATTCGTGAGTCTTTCCGAACATGGCGGTGCTGTAGCCATTGAGCTTCATGGTCTCGGCCAGTGGGGCCGTGCTTAGGGGACGTTCGGAGGTATAGCCGGGAAATGCGGTAGCGATCTCTGCGAGGGCCCCCATATTGACGCTGTGCGGGTTGCGGCCAGAGAGAAGCGCCGCGCGGCTCGGGGAGCAAAGCGGTGTCGTATGAAAATTGTTGTAGATCAGCCCGTTCTTGGCGAGGCGTTCCAGCGTCGGCATGTTCATGATACCGCCGAATGTCGTCGAGGCGCCGAACCCAAGATTGTCGAGCAGGATCACCAGCACGTTGGGCGCGCCCGGCGGCGCCTTGACCTCGAACCGCGGCGGGGGCGTGGCTTTGCGGACATCGAGTTCGCTGATCGGCGGGTAGGTCGGCTCTGCGAGCGGTAGCACGGTCCGATCGGGCTCACCCACGGCCGTGGAAGGGGTGGCCGCCGTCGGCGACGCTTGTTGCGCTTCGGCCGGTTTGGCGCGGCTGCTTGTTCCAACGGACGAGACTGCCAGTAGCGAAGCGCCGCTCAGGAGAAGATCGCGGCGCTTTAGTCCGGATCCGGACGGCGACAAGTCGTGCTTGGATGTCTTGCGAGGATCGTCGGTCACGTTCGCTTACTCCTACTGACTAAGCACCTGAATTCGATATGTCAGCTGTGCGCTGTGCTCCGGCGACGCCAGGTTTCGTCAAGGTGTGGTCCAAAACAACTGCGCCTACAAACTTCAAACGGGCAGACAGAAAAACTCACGCCAGGGGCCGCATTCTAGCACCAGGGGCAGCTGAGCGGCCATCACGCCATCGACGTTTGCAACGCTTCGCGATTTGGGCGCCGGAACCAACAGGCTAAACTCACCGCCAAACCCGCCGGAACGTCCGCCCACAACAGAAAAAAACCTGCGGGATGGCCGCCTCACAAGAAGCCGATTGCAGGAGACCCTGGTGAGTGGGTTCATCTGCAGGAGGCGGGTTACATCGTTGCTCGGGTTCATCGGTCTATTTGCGGGCAGACCGCCCAGCCTCGTCCGCCGGGGCGCGGCTCCACTATCTACTTGGTTGGAGTTTCTGGCTACTCTCGGAGCGCAAACCTTGGCCTAAAAGTGCGAAAATCTTGAGTAGCAATCCGTGGCCGAAACCTCTAATTCCCCGTAGCCAGAATACAAGCAAGCGGCTCGCAAGTTTTTCTGGACTCACCAATCGCATGGGTCCGAGCTTTTGGGAGAGCGGCAGGCAACTTCGACGATTGTCATAGACCGCGTCATGATCCAGCTGGATGATCGAACCGACGAATTCATCACGGTACGGCTGAGCGGAGGCGACCGCGAGCGCTTGCGTGTGTTGCTCGATTGGATCGCTCTAGAGGACTGGACGCGAAGGACGGAATCGCAAGCTCATGCCGCAGGTGGAGGGAAGCGCCTCCTTTAATCGATCGGATGGCCATAGTTCACGAGCATCATTGGAACCGCCAGGCTGCGCTGCTAGCTGCCGCTTTCCGTACTGAAGCGACGCCGGTTAGGTCCTGGATTCCTCGCGATATCTCCAAAGCCGTTGCGTGGCTGCGCGAACCCTAGCCGCGTCTGAAACTATAGTGCTCGCTTGTCACGAAGCTCTCATGGCCAGCCGGTTCCTATCGCGAGAGTCGACCCGCTAATGCCGGAAGTCACCTTCACCCTTAGAGCGATTGAGAGCTCGGGACGGCAATTCTCCGAACATCTCGCAATAAGTTTTGGCAAAATGGCCAAGGTTGCAGAAGCTGCACGCGAAGGCGACATCAGCGACCGACGTGTTTTCATTCGGACAGTTGAGCATGTCTTTGGCATGCTGCAGACCAGCATGATGGCGCCGACAAGCCAGGGAGACGGCCGCTCGACAACTATCCGATAGTCCGAACGAATAGTGTCGATGAGCTGCGGAAAGTGGTCTCCGGCATTTACTGTAACGAACTGGAATTATAGGGGATATGCGTGCGATCGCAGCTTGGCGTCGTCCCAATCGCCGACGAGCGGCTATCTGTGGGCGTCGCCACGCCGAATTTCGACTCGCCGTGGCCCATCGGATACCCCGGTCATCGTTGCTGGTCGTCCAGCAGGCGTTGCACGCACCGGCATCAATGGAAATTCGCTGTCGTTTGTTTCTAGGCCAAAAAAGGGCGTTGGCGAGCCCTTGTCGCGCGCTTGAAAGATGCGCCGTCTTGCCCCGCACGTTCTGCGCTTTTCGCGCGGCTAGTCTCATGCTCGATTATCATAGGCTTGAATTCCCGTCGACCGGATCGCCCCGGCTGGCCCGAAGCAGAACGAAAGCTTTGGCTTTCACT
>Ga0206856_10410_pt1 | contig 10660 bp, 8 predicted proteins | sample Alteio_BWOrgCont_48_FD_152630 | JGI IMG/M metagenome (GOLD analysis project Ga0206856, IMG submission 152630) | Enriched cells from forest soil in Barre Woods Harvard Forest LTER site, Petersham, Massachusetts, United States -... | ecosystem: Environmental > Terrestrial > Soil > Temperate forest >...
TACCGCACCGCCAGAGACGTCCGCGGATCATCCCCCCGTTCCGCTTCGGTCGCCGCGAACGCCAGGAACGTGCCCTCACGGTCGGCGAGCTCACCGGCCGGGTAGGGGGCTTTGTACAAATTCCAGCCGGTGAACGTGCCGCGCGGCACGGCGATATCCGGCAGCCGGATCCCGGCAATCTCATTGCCGTCGGCATCCACCTGCGGCACCAGGGCCGCATACGCCCGGCCAGGCGGCTTCGGATCGGTCCAGTCCTCCAGCGGCACGGCATCATTCGCCGCGTGCGGCCGAACCAGCCCCGGAACCGCCGGAAAAGCCACGTTTCCGGCGGCCACAAGCGTTCCATCGTCGATCCGTGGCACGCGGCTGTCCGGTGGCAACCGTCCCGTCGCCACCCACGCATCCAGCGCCACCAGCAGCGCTCGGATCGCCGGCATCGGATCATGCCAATTCCGAGGATTGACGCATGGCCCATTGTCGCGAGGCATCCCCGCCTTGCCGCCATGCTGCGTCCCCGGCAGCAAGTACGTCCGCACATTCGCCGGCGGCGGGACATCCCGAGTCCCCAGCGGATCGGTATGCAGCAGCGACGCCCCTTTCTGCCAATATTCGGTCGCGGTGTTGGTCTCGATCAGAAATGGATCGGTCGGGTCACCGCGCAGCAGCGCGCCGCTGTCGCCTGTAATCGGATCGTCCATCGTGGCGGCGGAATGCGGGAACTGCACCTCGGGAAAATCATGATCCTCATGCCAGGTCCGTGTGCGGAACGGTTGGCCGAACGGCGTGTTGTGGAACACCCGCCCGATGCCTGCCACATGCGTGAACACGCCGTCGAAAACGCGGCACCCGTCCTCATCGCCGTTGAAGCCCTGGGCAATATGATCTCGTAAGTAACGACCAGCCTGGGAAATCCCGAAAGCCAGCGTGTGCTCGACCGGCCGCCCCATCAGTTCGGCCCCTTGGTGCCGCAAATGACTGACGATGTCCCGCGTCGCCGCATGCCCGATCCCCAGTACCCGAGGCTTCGTCGCCTGATACCGGACCTCGTAGATCGATCCGGTCTCGATCGGCCCAACGGGTTTCACCGTACGATTGTCGACCACCTCGGATGGCACCGGAACACGCGGCGCGGTCTGCGTCCGCCGCACTGTCACGCTCACCGGCCCAACCGCCTCGTACGCCAGCTTGAACACCTCGTGCGCGCCAAGCCGGGTGCCCGAGACGAACTCTTCCCGGATGGCCTTCGTCACCCCCTCGATCACCGGCACATCCAGCGACAATCCTGTCGACTTCGGCGCACCCGGATCCCAGCCCGTCCACAGCAGGGAAAACCCCAGCCGCAGCGGCAGCGCATTCCCCAGGTCGTTCGCCGTCGTGGGCTGATTGCCGGCCGCCCCCGCACACAAATTGGCGAACAACATGATCCGGCCGCGGTTGTTCACCTCGTACAACAACCGCCCGTTGCCCTTCGCCGCATCAGCCGGCCGCAGCAGCACGAACCCGGCGCGATATTCGACCGTCCCCGCGACATTCCGCGGCGCCCTGTCCAGCAGCGCGATCCCCCGGTTGCTCGTGTGCGACGGATCCAACGCCCCGCTGGCGACACCATCGATCCGTTCATAAGCGCCCACGGCCCCAAACGTCGCGCCACCAACGAACGGTGAACGGCTTTTGATTTCGATGTCGGTGATCATGACCAGTGCAACTCCGCTTCACTGCGTTCCTGCAATTCTTCCCGGGTCATGCCCGGGATCATGTCCAGCACCACGAACCCCCTCGGTGTGACCTCCAGCACCGCAAGGTCCGTATACACGCGCCGCACCACACCCTTCGCGGTCAGCGGATACGAACACGCCCGCCGGATGCGCGACCCGCCATGGCCCTTGGTGATGTGCTCCATCGCCACCCACAGACGTTTCGCGCCGATCGCCAGGTCCATCGCCCCGCCAACTTGCTTCACCGGCTCATCGAGGGAGCGCGCCCAGTTGGCGATGTCGCCATTTTCAGCCACTTCGAACGCCCCCAGCACGCACAGATCCAGATGCCCACCGCGCGCGATGGCGAAACTGTCGGCGTGATGGACGAACGAACCGCCGGTGCGCAGCGTAATATGTTGCGTGCCGGCATTGACCAGGAACGGATTGATCTTCTCCGGGGCAGGGGCGGGACCGGCACCGATCACGCCGTTCTCGGAATGAAAAATCACCTCGCGGTCGTTCGGCACATGATCGGACACACCAGTCGGGATACCGATTCCCAGGTTGACGAACCAGCCTTCAGGAATGTCCCGCGCAATCCGCATAGCAATACCCGCTCGGTCCAGAGGACGAAATGTCATGGTGGAGTCCTTCACGCTGGAACATGCACGACGCGGTGTACGAAGACACCGGGCGTGTGGACATTGGCGGGCGGTATATCGCCGAGCGCAACGACATGGTTGGTTTGGACGATGGTCAACTTGGCGGCCATCGCCATCACCGGATTGAAATTCCGGGCACTTTCGCGGTGCGTCAGGTTGCCCCAGCGGTCGGCTTCCCAGGCATCCACCAGGGCGACATCGCCGGGCAGAGCGTATTCCAGCAGGCAGTTGCGGCCGTTGATGACGCGGGTTTCACGCCCCTCGGCCAGCAATGTATCGGCGCCGGTCGGGGTGTAGAACGCCTGCACCCCGGCACCCGCCGCGCGCAGCCGTTCCGCCAGTGTGCCCTGGGGAACGATCTCCAGGTCCAGCTTGCTGGCGGCGAACAGACGCCCGGCAACGCTGTCGGCTCGGACAAAACTGCAGATCAGTTTCCGGCACTGGCCGGACGCCAGGATATCGGCGGTCGGCCCTGTGTCTCGGCCACCGGAATTGACCACCAGGGTCAAATCCTTGGCCCCTTGCGCGATCAAGCCCTTCACCAGGGTTTCCGGCATGCCGTTGCCGAACCCGGGCAGCAGGACGACGGCCCCGTCCGCGATGCCGGCCAGCGCGGCCACCACATCGGGCACGAATTTATCGATCATTCGACGATGGTTCCGTGGACTTTGAACGCTATTGGGTGGGTATCTGAGCGCGGTTTTGTCCTACTGGCAACCGAGCGCCTCATCGCGGTGTCACGTGATGCCAGTGTCAGCGGAATTGGATGGCGGTGTGATGGACGACTGAATGATCTTGGTCAGGACAGCCTCTGACGTGGCAATGTCCAGGTGAAAATCTCTGCCGCCGTGGGCGCCCAGATAGCGACTGTCGAGGATGCCATCGGCGCCAAGCAGGGGATTGAAGTCATCGATGAACTTCAGGTCCTTTTCGCGGCACAATGCGCGGAGAGAACGATTATAGCGCCTGCGCAGCTCCGTTCGGGTGCGAAGATCGGGGACGTCAACCCTTTTGAGTGCCTCGGCAAGCGCGTTGTTGTTCTCCGGCGATCCTCTGTGGGCGTCGAGATATCCATCAACCCAACAGTCGTCCCGCATGACCGAGGGAAATACCGAGCAGACCCGCAGGTTGGCACGCCCGAGAGGGGCAATCAGGCGGTCGAGGAATTGTCCGTACCGGCCGATCGATTCACCTACGAACTGGTCGAATTCCGCCAGGGAGACCTTGTCTCTCCGGTCACGGATACGTCGCGACATCCATAGGAATTCGCAGTCGATCCCGCCGAATTTCAGGAAGACGGGAATGTCGAACTGGGCGGTGGCGCCGGCCCAAGGCAATATTTCCGGCCGTAGCCCAACCGCGCGTCGTCGTTCGCCAATCCGATCGCCGAGGCGGCATGACAGACGATCGGCAGCGGGGCCAGCCACCGCTCGTCGACCCATCCGGACCGGACAACCGTTCGCGTGATCGCGTTCCGACCATTCGCCGATCGTCCCGCTGCCACCCCGGTGATCGCGATCGGAGGCGTGCCCCCCCGCGGTTGCGGCTTCCAGACAAATAGTAATATGATTAACCCACCCCTCAGGGATCCCTCCCGTTCCGGGGAACGAGGCCAAAATGAAGATCACCGACGTCCGAGCCCATGTTCTGGAAGCGCAACTTGCGCAGCCGTTCGCGTATTCACGCATGTGGTACGCGAAACGAATGTCGACGATCGTCGAAATCACCACCGATGACGGTCTCACCGGCTGGGGAGAATGTTACGGCCCCGCCCGTATCAACGCCGCCGTGGTAAAGGAACTCGGATCGTTTCTCATCGGACAGGACCCGGTGCGCGGCGAATTCCTGTGGCACGAACTTTACGCTCGCTACCGCGACCACGGACAGAAAGGCGTTGTCATCCAGGGCCTCAGCGGCATCGACATCGCACTGTGGGATCTGAGGGGCAAGTATTTCGGCCAGCCGATCCACCGACTGATGGGCGGGCCGGTGCGCGACAAGGTCAAGGCCTACGCCACCGGTCTCTACCGCCGAGATCGCCCCGACCACACCATCTATTTGAGTGAGGAAGCCCTCGAATCCCGCGCTCTCGGCTTCCAGGCGATGAAGCTGAAGGTCGGCTTCGGCGTCGCCGACGACGTCCGCGCCGTCCAGGCGGTGCGCCAGGCAATCGGTCCGGACATCGGCCTGATGATCGATGCCAACCACGCCTACGACGCCGTGGAGGCGATCCGCCTCGGCCGCCAGATCGAACAATTCGACATCGGCTGGTTCGAGGAACCCGTCCCCCCCGAGGACCTCGACGGCCATCTAGCAGTTAAAGCGGCCCTGTCGATCCCCATCGCCACCGGGGAGTGCGAATTTACCCGGATCGGCTTCCGCTCCCTGCTGGAACGCCGGGCGGCGGACTACATCCAGCCCGACCTGTGCGCCGCTGGCGGTCTGTCGGAATGCAAGAAAATCGCCGATATGGCGCTGGCTTTCGGCGTCCGGTTCGCCCCGCATGTTTGGGGCACCGGCATTGCCGTCGCTGCTGCGGTGCAGCTGCTGGCGGTGGCTGCCGATTGGACCCCGCCATCGCTGAACCCCGTGGAACCGATGCTGGAATTCGACCGCACCGAACATCCGGTGCGCAGCGCGCTGCTGGCAACGCCGATCGCACCGGTCAACGGTTACGTAACGGTTCCCACCGGCCCCGGTCTGGGGATTGAGGTGAACCGCGACGTTCTCACGCGCTTCCGCGCCGACGCCTAGCCCAGCACCAGCGCTTGGAATCCTGTAATGCCCAGCGACACTGCCCGTGCCGGCAGCGCAACCGGAGTAGGCGCGACCAGCGTGCCGGTCAGCACGATCTCTCCCGCGCGTAACGATAACCCGTTGCGCGCCAGTGCCTTCGCCAGCCACCGCAACGAATCGAACGCGTTCAGCACATCCCGCGCCGATCCCGTCTTGCGCTGGCCGTCGATTTCGATGAAGCCGTCGGTGCCAGCCAAATCCTGCCCACGCCACCCAGGATTTTCCGGCCCCAAGACAAACCCCACCTGAAAAAAGTCATCCGCAATCAGGCTCGGTACCCCCACCGCCATCGCGTCCCCGTAACGGTTGTCGATGATCTCACACGCGATGTGGCAAGCGCCGATCGCATCCGCGACGTCCGTTTCGTTGCCATCCAGGTCCCGCCGCAACACCACCGCGATCTCGCATTCCAGCGACGGGCTCGCAAGCTCCCGGCCCAGCGCATCCGCCAGCGAAACCGACCGCCCACTGGCGAGCAACCCCGCATACACCGGTTCCCGCAACCCGAAACCACGCTGGCCGCCGGCCGACGTACACCCGACCTTCCACCCCACCCGACCATCGCCCCCGGCGGCAAGCCGGTCGTGAACGGCGGCCTGCAGACGGTAGCCATCTTCGATCGTCGAGGGCCGAAGCGGCGGCGCGATCCCCGACCACCCCGGCCGCCGGCCACGCGCCTCGACGAATGCCTGCACACTTTCCTGATTCATGAACTTGCCCCGCATAGCCCGTCAGCCAATTTTGCCGACATATTTTTCCAACAGCGTCCAAGCCTCGTCTCCGAGTTTTCCCTGCCACTCGGCATAAAACTTCGCCGTCCGCAACTGAGCCCTGAAACTATCAGGATCGGTATCGTTGAACACCATCCCCTTGCCGACCAGCAGGCTCTTCGTCGACTCGTTCAGCTTGGCGATATCGGCCCGCTGGTCGATTGCCACATCGTTGAAATTCCGGGCAACGATCGTCTGCAGATCCGGCGGCAACGCATGCCAGGCATCGGGATTGCAGCAGATCCAGTAACCATCCCACACATGGTTGGTCATCGAGCAGTATTTCTGCACCTCGTAGAACTTCCCCGCCTCAACCTGCGACAGCGGATTTTCCTGTCCATCAACGATATGCGTCTGCAACGCCGAGTAGACCTCGCCGTACTGCATCCCCACCGGCGCCGCCTTCAGCGCCTGGAACAGGCTGATCAGACTGGGCGCGATCGGCGTGCGCAGCTTTAGCCCTTCCAGGTCCGTCACAGTCCGCACCGGCCGATTGCTGGTCGTGATCTGCCGGAAACCCAGGTCCCACATCCGCTCCATCGGCACCAGCCCAGCCTTGGCGGTGATCTGAGTCCGTACCAGCCGGCCCAGATCGCCATCCATCGCCGGCCACACCTTGCTGTAGTCGGCGAAGATGAACCCCATCGCATTGACCGCCGTCACCGGCAGGATCGATGACAGGATCTGCCCGGTGGGCTGGCAGAATTCGATCGCACCGCTGCGTGCCTGCGACAGCAAATCGTTGTCGCCGCCCAACTGGCTGTCGGGGAAGACATGCAGTTCCATCCGCCCCTTGCTGTCGCTGGCGATACGATCGCCCACCTCCTGCAGTCGCTTGTTGAACGGATGTGCCGCCGGCGTGCTCGTGCCAATCTTGTAGGAAAATTCAGCATCCGCCCGAGCTCGGTGTGATCCCAGCGCCAGGGCGGCGGCACCCAGGGCCATGGCCCCTCGTCGAGTTGTTTTCATTGTTTCGTTTCCACCTTTATTCATAGCGCAACGGTTGTCAGCCAGGGCACCGCCGCCACCACGACCAGCCCGATCAACAAAGCCAGAATGTAGCGGCCGATATAGGGCAGTCCTTCCTCCGGATCGCAGGACCCGATCGCGCAGGCGACGTAGTAGCCAACACCGAACGGCGGCGAGAACAGCCCCACCCCCATGCTGAGCACGGCGACCACGGCGTAATGCACCTCATTCAGCCCAAGCTGATGCGCGATCGGAAACAGCAACGGACCCATCAGCACAATCGCCGGAATACCTTCCAGCACGCTGCCCAGCACGATGAAGATCAGCGCCGACACCGCCAGGAACGATGCCGAACCGCCCGGCACATGGACGATCCAGGCCGCCACCCCTCGTGAGACGCCGGACTGCGTGATCGCCCACGCCATCGCCGTCGCAGCGCCGACGATCAACAGAATGGCGCCCGACAGCGTCGCTGTCTGCACCAGCATCGGCCACAGCCGCTGCCATTCGAACCTGCGATAGATCAGCAGTCCTGCGAGGCAGGCATAAACGATGCCGATGGTCGAAACCTCGGTCGCCGTCGCCACCCCTTCGACGATCGCCGCCCTGATGACGAAAGGCAGCGCCAGGGCGGGCAGGGCAATCACCAGGCTGCGCAGGATGGCAGATCCGCTGGCGCGCGGCGCGACATTGTCACCGCGGCGGGCGCGCAGCCACACGACGAAGGCCAGGAACAGCCCGCCGGTAATCCCCGGCACCACCCCGCCGGCGAACAGTCCGGCGATGGAAATCCCCGTCACCGATCCGATGGTGATCAGGATCAGGCTGGGCGGAATCGTCTCGGTCTGCGAACCTGTGGCAGCCAGCAGCGCCACCAGTTCGCCGCGCGGGATGCCGCGCTTCACCATCTCGGGGAACAGCGCCGGCGCAATCGCCGCCATATCCGCAGCCTTCGATCCGGAGATACCCGAAACCAGATACATCGCCGCGATCAGCACATAGGACAGCCCGCCGCGCACATGCCCCAGCAGATTGGACAGGAACGTAACGATGACCGCGGCCATGCCGGTCATTTCGATCAGCAGCCCCAGGAACACGAACAGCGGGATGGACAGCAGCACAGGGTGGCTCATGCCCGCATCCATCCGAGCAACCAGCACCGACAGCGGAATATGCGTCGACAGCGCCAGATACCCGAGGGTCGCCACGCCGAAGGAGAACGCGATCGGAATCCCCGCCAGCACCGTCGCCGCGGCAACCCCCAGGAAGAACACCAGCAGGTTCAGGTTGCCCAGATGGTGGAACGCCGGCGCCAACAGCACCATGACCCCGCACATCGCCAGGAACACCCCGAACCCGGCGACCTCCGCCACCCCAGGGCGCCGTACCCGGGACAGCATGGCGACCAGCATCAACGCGATCCCCACGGGCATCGCGACCGCCCGCCATGCCAGCGAGAGGTTGATCGTGGTCAGACTGACGATCTGCTCGTTCTGCACATAGCGTAGCGCCGGCATCAGAGTGCTCAGCAGGAACACCACCGCGGCGGCCACCGCGAACGCCTCCAGCCCACGCCGCACCCTCGCGCTGGTCCGGCTAATGAGCGCCGTCATCCGCATATGCGCCCGATCGCGCACCGCCAACACCGCCCCCAGCATCGCCAGCCACAGGAACAGCAGCGACGTCAGCTCATCCACCCAGATCTGCGGCGCATGGAATGCGTAACGTGCCACCACCCCGATGCTCAGCAGCACGATCTCCGCCGTCAGCAGCACCACGCACACCGCCGCCAGCATCGCGCCAAACCAACGATCCAGCAGCACGCCGACCCCGATCCTGGGCGCCGCGATCGGCGGCTTTTCCGAGACAATCTGCATCGCGATCAGCCGGGATCGGGCAATTTCTCCAGCTTCTGCAACGCCTTCAGATTGTCCGGCCGAGGCTTGCCGGGAAACGCCGACGGCCACGAACTGGCCACCACTTCCCCCACATAGATATCACCGCGCGAGTCCACCGCGATCCCATGCGGCGACATGAACTGCCCGGGTTCCTGTCCGGTCGCATCATGCGTCCGTCCCAAACGAGCCAGCACATTGCCCTTGCCGTCCAGAATACTGACCCGAGGCCCGATATTCGGATACTGGCGATTGACCGACATATAAGGCCCGATCTCGCCCACATAGCACAGCGGGCAGCGACCGAACGTCATGCACAGCCCGCTGGGCCGGTGCAGATTGTTCCACTGCGTCTCGAACCTGCCGTTGCCGTCGAACACCTGGATGCGGTGGGCCTCGCGGTCGGCGACATACACCCAGCCATCCGGGTCGCAGACAATATTGTGCGGCAGGTTGAATTCTCCTGGCCCGCTGCCGGGACGTCCCCAGCTCAGCAACAGCTTGCCATCCGGCGAATACTTGTGGACCCGCGCATTGCCGTAGCCGTCCGAGACATACAGGTCGCCGCTGGGCGACAGCGCCGTATGCGTGCAGCGGTTGAACGGCTGCCCCGACATGAACGGCGAGGCCTTCCCAGGCACTCCAAGCTGCATCAACACCCGCCCCTCAGGCGTGACCTGGCGGACGGTATGATCGCCGTCGTCGGTGCAGTAGATTGTCCCGTCCGGCGCCATCTGGACGCCGTGCGCATGGGAAAAAATATCCTCGCCAAACGACCGCAGGAATTTCCCTTGCCGGTCGAACACGATCATCGGGTGCTGACCGCGATTGAATACGAACACGTTGTCGTTCTGGTCCACCCCGACCGCGGCGACTTCATGGAAGCTCCACCCATCGGGAAGCTGCGCCCAATCGCGGTTCACCCGATAGCGGAACGCGCCTTCGCCCAGGATCACCTGACCGTCGACCACTTCCTGGCCTTCCTGCATGTCCGTCCTCCATCGTGTCTTGTTCTGCCGGGAAGTCTGAGCCCGTCTCGCCAGTCGCACAATTTGCTTTTTCGACCGCACCGATTACTTTTGGTGATCAATGGACGCTCGGGATCTGCGCTATTTCATCGCCGTCGCCGAAACCGGTCACCTGCACCGAGCGGCGGAACGGGTCGGCCGCAGCCAGCCCGCCCTGAGCAAATGCATCCGCCGCCTGGAAACCGAGATCGGCGCCCGTCTGTTCGAACCCCTGGGCCGCGGCCTCAAACTCACCCAGCTCGGTCTGACTTTGCTCCCCCGCGCCCGCGCCATCGTGCTGGACATGCAGGATACGCTGCGGGAAATCACCGACGTCGCCCACGGCGAGGCCGGCCATGTGCGCCTGGGCAGCGGCCCGACGACAGCGGAGTGGCTGCTGCCGGCATTTTTCCGCCGCCTGCTGACCGAGGCACCCGGCGTGACCTTCCAGGTCGCCACCGGTCTCGGCGACGTCCTGCGCCAAGCCCTGCGGGAAGGGCGGCTCGATCTTGCCGTAACCCCGCTGGTCGACGGCGATGCCGGCGAATTCGACAGCATCCCCATCGCCGAGGACAACATGGTCGTTGCCGCCCGCATCGGCCATCCGCTCGACCGCCCGAACCTGACGCCGGCCGACCTGGCCCATTTCAGTTGGCTCCTGCCGGCACCCACCTTGTCCTCGACCGCCTGGCTGCTACGCACCCTGCAATCGGCCGGCCTGCCAGCCCCGCACATTCAGATCGAGGCAGACACCGTCATCATGCTCCGCCGCATCGTCAGCCAGACCGATCTGTTGACCTTCCTGTCCCGCCGCGACCTGGCCCACGGCGAGGGCCTGTCCCTGCGCGCCCTGGACGTGCCCGA
>Ga0206856_10411_pt1 | contig 10638 bp, 11 predicted proteins | sample Alteio_BWOrgCont_48_FD_152630 | JGI IMG/M metagenome (GOLD analysis project Ga0206856, IMG submission 152630) | Enriched cells from forest soil in Barre Woods Harvard Forest LTER site, Petersham, Massachusetts, United States -... | ecosystem: Environmental > Terrestrial > Soil > Temperate forest >...
TCGTATTCAAATTAATGAACAAATCTTAACACAAAGTGTGATTGTCGCTCCCGAAAAATTAATTGAAAATTGGTCTCCACAATACATCGAAGAATTAACAGCCGACACCCTGCAACCTATCATCGCTTTACAACCCGATATTTTATTAATAGGGACAGGTAGTAAAATGGTATTACTCCCTACTTCTATCTATGGCCATTTGATCAATCACGGTATAGGCGTCGAATTTATGGACACTGGCGCTGCTTGCCGGACTTTTAATGCTTTATCTGCTGAAAACCGTCTTGTAGTGGCAGCACTTATCATCAATTAGAGTTTTCCCTCATACTCTTTCAGTCTGGGAAAAATTCTAGTTAACTTCACCCGCTTATCTTTCACTTGCACAATTTCTAATGGGTAACCTTCAATTAAAACGGTCGTTCCCGAATGCGGCAGTGCTTCTAAGTGTTCAATTATTAGACCATTAACCGTCCGCGGGCCGCGCAAGGGTAAGTTCCATTCGGAAGTCCGATTAAATTCACGGACTGAAACCGCGCCATCAACTAAATAACACCCATCAGCTTGGAGTTTGATGCGCTTACTAATCGACATACTGGAGGTAAAATCACCAACAATTTCTTCGAGAATATCATTCAGTGTTAACATACCTAACACTTCGCCGTACTCATCGACAACAAAAGCGATTTTTTCATGACTTTGCTGAAAATAGCCTAATTGAGTATGGAGTTGAGTGCCTGCTGGCACAAAGTAAGGATGCTGGAGAAATTGCTGCAATGATTCTTTGTTAATCGTGTTTTGTGCCAATAATAAGCGTAGTACATCACGCGTATATAAGACGCCAATGATACGATTAATGTCCTCACGATAAACTGGCGCCCAGTCTCCTTGATAAAACTTATTAATTTGCTCGACGACCGTTTGCCAAGGCTGCTCAATATCTATCCCGACAATTTCATTGCGTGGAATCATCACATCATCCACCGTCAACTTGTTAAGGTCTAAAATACCCAACAGCATATTTTGATATTTGCGGGAAATTTTACCCGCCGTATCGTAGACAACACTACGTAATTCCTCCCGCGATAAGGGTTCAAAAACCTTGCTATTAATCGAGATGCCAAACAAGCGGAATAAACCGTTGGTAATCGCATTTGCAAGCCAAACGGCTGGATAAAGTAACCATAGGAAAAACTTAATAGGGTAAGTCACTAACCGTGCAGCGCGATCAGGATAAAGGGCAGCTAAGGTTTTCGGGGCAATTTCAGAAAATATCAGCACAATCAGTGTGAGTACAATCGCCGATATCAGCGCGCCTGTATCACCTAAATAGTGATAAGCAATCAGGGTTGCTAATGAGGAAGCTAGCATGTTAGCAAATGTGTTACCAATTAAGATAGCGCCTAACAAACGGTCTGGCCGTTTAAGTAATTGCATTAAACTGATCGCATATTTATTACGCATACGGGCTTTATGGCGCAAACGATAACGATTAAGCGCCATTAACCCAGTTTCTGCATAGGAAAAAAAAGCAGCTAATAAGATAAGAAGTACTAAAAAAATACTAAATAATATAATTTGAAATTCAGTCACGATAAGTGAATATCAACCTTTAAAAAGAAGCCATGGGTATAACTTAACAGAAATTAATAATAAAAACCCAAGGGTTTATTTTCTTCAAAAAATGACGATTAAAATGGAAACTCTTTTCGTAATTCTCATTTTTTATGTATACTCACAGCCGCTCTTATTTTCAGGCGGTTTATCCTATGTTTAGTCATTTATCCGAACGTTTAAATAAAGTCATTAAAAACCTAACAGGTCAAGGCCGCTTAACTGAGGCAAATATTAACGATACCTTGCGTGATATCCGTATCGCTTTGCTTGAGGCTGATGTCGCTCTGCCTGTTGCTAAAGCCTTCATTGAAGATATACGTGAAAAGGCCCTTGGCAAAGAAGTTTTAGAAAGCCTGACACCAGGCCAAGTATTAATTAAAGTCGTGCATGACGAACTCGTCCAAGTCATGGGCGATGCTTATGAAGAACTCGATCTCAAAACACAACCCCCTGCTGTCATTTTAATGGCTGGGTTACAAGGCTCGGGTAAAACGACCACTGTAGCAAAGCTCGCTCGCTGGCTCACCCAAGTACAGAAAAAAACCGTGTTGGTTACCAGTGCAGACATTTACCGTCCCGCTGCTATTGATCAACTTGAAACACTTGCCAAATCTCTCAATATTGAATTTCACCCCAGTCATTCATCAGAGCAACCCATTGCTATCGCGCAAGCTGCCATTCAAGCTGCCAAAAATAAAGTCATAGATGTCGTCATTATCGATACCGCAGGCCGTTTACATATCGATGAAGAAATGATGACTGAAATTAAACAATTGCATGCAGCCATTAACCCTGTTGAAACCCTATTTGTTGTGGACAGCATGACTGGCCAAGATGCAGCCAATACAGCGAAAGCTTTCAATGAAGCACTTCCTTTAACCGGCGTCATCTTAACCAAAGCAGACGGCGATGCACGCGGTGGTGCTGCACTTTCCATTCGTTACCTGACTGGTAAACCCATTAAGTTTATCGGTGTCGGAGAAAAAATAGACGCACTTGAGCCTTTTTACCCCGACCGTATCGCTTCGCGAATCTTGGGCATGGGCGATATCCTTACTTTGGTGGAAGAAGCTGAGCGAAATATAGACAAATCCAAAGCTGAGAAATTAGTCAAGAAAATCAAAAAAGGCAAAACTTTTGATTTAGAAGACTTTCGGGACCAGTTAAAACAAATCCACAAAATGGGTGGTATCATGGGCATCATGAGTAAGCTGCCTGGTGTCAATCAATTACCTGACCATGTTAAGAACCAACTCAACGATAAAAAATTGATGGAAATTGAAGCCATCATCAACTCAATGACACCCAAGGAGCGCCGGTTTCCTGACCTTATTCGCAATTCACAAAAAAGACGCATTGCAGGCGGCTCCGGCACAACCATTCAGGGCATTAATCAACTTTTGAAACAATTTACCCAAATGCAAAAGATGATGAAAAAAATGGCTAAAAAAGGCGGCATAATGAAATTAATGCGTGGTATGCAAGGTAAACTGCCCTTTGGTGGTGGAGGCAGTATGCCACCTGGTATACCATTTTAGCCAACCACTTAGAATGAGGCCCTCGATGAGGGCTTAATACTTAATAATAGATACGTTTGCATGTGGTCAAAACTCACGTATAATTCAGCCACTTTAAATCCTATAAAGCGTGAAGAGGAAAATAGATACCATGGTAGTTATTCGTTTATCCCGCGGCGGTGCTAAGAAACGCCCTTTTTATCATATTGTTGTTGCTGATAAGCAACGTTCCCGTGATGGCCGGTTTATTGAACGGTTGGGCTGTTACAATCCCATCGCCAAAGGCAAAGAAGTAGGCCTTACGCTTGATCTCGAACGTGCCGAGCATTGGTTAAAGAATGGCGCACAAGCTTCTGATCGCGTCAAACATTTAATCAAGTTACACAAAAAAGCAGCAACTCAACCTGAACAGCAAGCCTAGTGTTGATTTATTCGCCATGAAAAACGCGGATAGTTATATAACAATTGGCAAATTGGGTTCGAGTTATGGGGTCAAAGGTTGGCTAAAAGTGCATGCTTATACCGAATTTGGCGCCAGTATACTCGATTATAAACCCTGGTATTTATCATCAGGGAAAGACAACACATGGCAGGCCATCGAAATTGAAGATGGCCGCGTTCATGGCAACATTGTTATTGCTAAACTTGCCGAGATTCATAATCCTGAGGATGCGCGTTTGTTAACCGGCAAATTCATCGCTATTCGCCGCTCTCAATTACCCACCTTGCATAAAGATGAATACTATTGGTCTGACTTACAAGGGCTTAAAGTGATTGATCAGCATGGAGAAAATATAGGCATAGTCAGTTATTTGATGGCAACGGGTTCAAACGATGTATTAGTTATCAAAGGCATTAAAGAACAAGCCATCCCCTATTTACCTGGCACAGTGATCACTAAAGTCGACTTGGAAAATGGGGAGATTATTGTCAATTGGGAGCCGATATAGGTGAGTCTATGTGGTTTGGAATCATCAGTCTTTTCCCGGAAATGTTTACTGCATTTGATGTAGGAATCACAGGCCGAGCCATTAAAAATGGGCTCATTGAAATTGAATTCTTTAATCCACGCCATTACACAACGGATAAACACCAATCTGTCGATGATAGGCCTTATGGCGGTGGCCCAGGCATGTTAATGATGGCAAAACCTTTACTCGCAGCCATTCATCAAGCCAAGCTGGCCGCCAAAGCCAACACCAAGACTATCTACCTCTCACCGCAAGGCAAAACCTTCACACAACAAGCTGCAGAAAACTTACGTCAGCAGCAATCCCTAATCTTACTCGCAGGCCGATATGAAGGCATTGATGAGCGGATTATTGAACAAGAAATAGACGAAGAATGGTCAATAGGTGATTACATTTTGACCGGTGGCGAATTGCCAGCCATGGTCTTAGTGGATGCAATGACACGGTTAATACCCAATGCTGTCGGTGATCAGGATTCAGTCACTCAAGATTCCTTGACCACTGGACTATTGAAGTATCCTCAATATACACGGCCAGAAGTTCTCGGAGACCATAGCGTCCCCCCTGTTTTATTGAGCGGCAACCATCATGACATCAAACAATGGCGTTTAAAGCAATCCTTGGGCCGCACATGGCTAAAGCGTCCCGATCTTTTGGCTAAAAAACAGTTAACAAATGAAGAATCAAGGCTATTAAATGAATTTATTATTGAATTTAACCAAAAATAACCCTCGAAAAATAGGTTCATTATGTATAAAATTGCCAAACTTGTTAGGGGAAGAGAAAATGAGCAACAAAATTATACAGTCTTTAGAAACCGAATTTTTACAAACACTCAAAAATATGCCTGTTTTCAAGCCAGGCGACACCGTTGTCGTGCAAGTTAAAGTAAAAGAAGGTGAGCGTACCCGCTTACAATCATTCGAAGGCGTGGTCATTGCTAGACGTAACCGTGGCTACAACTCATCATTTACAGTGCGCAAAATTTCACATGGCGTTGGCGTTGAACGTGTATTTCAAAGTTATAGTCCTACTGTAGATTCCATTGAAGTTAAACGTCGTGGAGATGTTCGCCGAGCTAAACTTTACTACATGCGTGAATTAAGCGGCCGCGCTGCCCGCATCAAAGAAAAGCTCACTGCCAAACCTAGTGCCACTGCTAATTCGCCACTAGAAGAAAACCAAGAACAGAAACCCGAGTAAGGCTAAAGCCCGTGTCTACCGTTTTAACACGGGCTTATCACACGCTTACTTTCAAAGGAAAATGCAATGATGACTTATCCATGTCATTATGCAAGTATTGTTAACTCCCCTATTGGTAAGTTAGGCATCAAGCTGATTGATGGCAAACTAGCTATTTTAGATTTTTTGCTGGATGACATCGCTTTAAAACCGGGCCAGGATCGCAGCGTCGCAGAAGTTACAGAAGCGTTACATTGCTATTTCGACAATCCGCATTATCAATTTAAAAAATCCTTACATTTGCACGGCACTTCATTTCAACAAAAAGTTTGGCAGGCATTACAAAAAATCCCTGCAGGAAAAACACTAACCTATGGAGAACTTGCCAAACAATTAGGCTCTGGAGCACAAGCTATTGGTCAAGCCTGCCGCACGAACCCAGTACCTATTTTTATCCCCTGTCACCGTATCACAGCCGCCCATCATCTTGGTGGTTACGCTGGCGCTAGAACCGGTGAACGGATAAATACTAAGGCATGGTTATTGCAACATGAAGGCCATCATTTTACCTCCAACGATTGCAATAAATAGTTATTCGCTTTATTGCGAAAGCAATTTTATAATAATCCTCCCTAACCCTCCTTTTTCAAAGAAGGGAATATTCTTGCAACTTATTAATGGCACGGATTAACCGGATGCTAGAGGGCCTTCGTGGCAACGAAAGGGAAGAATTGGTAGAGATAAATATTAAAAAAAAGGAAACCCGCTAAATGGGCATTTTTATTATCGATTTTGATCGCACTATTGCAAATGGCCACACTCATAACACGATTGCACGCTTTTATAAAACAATCCAAGGTCCAAATCCCAGTTGGAATGCCGAAGAACAGCAAGACCAGTGGAACTTAGTCAAACACATTCCTCCCATTACTGCTGGCAATCTAACTTGGAAGACAGTGATAGAGACCATGCTTAATAATGGGCACCAGGTAGCGATCGCTTCTTTTAGCAGTTATCCACACATCATTCCACAATACTTACTTCAAGTAATAGGTTTATCAGCAGACTTGGTCAAACAAGTCCATATAGAAGCCTGGCTGCCTGAACAGCCGGCTACAGCAAATAAAAATAATCACATCATGAATGTACTACAACATTTTAAATTTGCCGGACATAAAAACCAGGTAGTCATCATTGACGACGCCAAAACAAATACCGACGCTGCACTCGCTGAACATTTTGTTGTCATTCCTGCCCATGATAAACTTGGCAACCCTTTCACGGATGGCAAACATTTATCTCTGCTGCTGACAACAATAAACAACATGAACACAGGATAACCACCATCCACCCAAAATGATTAGCCTCCTCCTGTCATTCGCGCACTAGCGTCCGGTTAATCCGTATCATAAATGCGCAACGAGAACGTTCCTCCTTTGGAAAAGGAGGGATAGGGAGGATTTGTAAAAAATTGCTTTCGCAATAAAGCAGATAACTATTTCAGCATGTTTATAAAATATCCAAATCATTATTGGGGTAGTAGGTAACGGAATTTCATTTTTAGGTTGAGCTCACAAAAAAGCAATTTTATACAAATCCTCCCTATCCCTCCTTTTCCAAAGGAGGGAACGTTCTTGTTGTGCACTTACGATACGGATTAACCGGACGCTAGTGCGCTTTCTCGGGAATGACAGCGAGGAGGGAGTTAAACGATATGGAGTTGGAATAGGCTGATTAAAATCTCAACGGTAATTAATAAAATGATAATGCTTTCTAATAAACTAGAATGACGATGTTGAATTTGACTATTTAATATATCAAATAATTCTTGCAGTACATCAAGTTTTTGATTAAGCGCCATCACACGGCTAGGAATGTCCAAAAACTTTTTGGTCATGATATAAAACGGCTCAAGATTAGGGTTTCGCCAAAAAAATTCTGGTGCATCTAAAAATTCAATATTAAGATTAATCGAACTTCGTGTAATAAAAATTTCACCCATGCGTTTAAAAATCGCTCGCCTCGAAAGGGAAATCGTACCGCGTGAAGCAATTTCTTCAGGTAAATAATTATTTTGTCTGATCGCATCTTGTCCAGATTGCTCGAAAGCTTCTAATTTAATCGATTGGGCAAGCCCATACGAAATGGCAAGTTTAATTTTGGGATCATCAGAATCTAAGGTGATGATGTCAAGACGTAATCGCTCATGCGTATCAATAGTTGTCTCATTGCCATATCGATAAAATAAATTATCACTTTCGATAACAGCCAATGGGTTTTTAGAAAATTCTTTGACATATTCCAGCAACTTATCTTCAAAACTTTTTTTAAATCCCCAGGCAACAAAACAACCATGATTAAAAAAGAAAATATCACCTGGCTTTTTCAAGTTAGTCACGTGCAATGCATCGCGCGAAAGATGAATATGATAACCTTTCTTTTTGAAAAAATTAGCAAGTCCTAATAAATCGTAACTTCCTGCTGTACAGAAAGAAAAACTGCGAAGGAAAGATCTTAGTGTTTTGTTTTGCATACTTGGGATGATAACTTTATCCTTTCGCCCAGTCCACTCAAGGGGCTCTAAAAGAGTGCGTTTGTCACGCCTTAAACGTATTTAACTTATTGATTATATGTAAATTTATCTTAAAAAAAGAAATCCTAAGACCCTGCTTCACTCTCTTCTGCCCCGAAAAAACTGCGTTAATAAATCCCCGCACTCTTCCCGCATTAAGCCGCCCATATAGCTCACCCGATGATTGACAAACGATTGGTCCAACAGCCGGACTTGGCTGACAATCGCCCCCGTCCGGGTATCATAGGCGCCATGCACTAAATGTTTAATACGGGAATGCACCATCGCACCTGCACACATCATGCAAGGTTCTAAGGTCACATAAAGCGAAGTATCGACAAGGCGGTAGTTCCCTATACTTTCTGCTGCCTCACGAAGTGCAATGATTTCTGCATGCGCAGTAGGATCATTTTTTTGGATGCACTGATTGAAACCTTGGCCGATAATTTTATCATTGTGAACCACAATGGCACCCACTGGCACTTCATTGCATGCCGCCGCACGCTTTGCTAATTGCAACGCCCGTTGCATCCAAATGTTATCCTTTTCATCAAACACTCGATTACTCCCACTCAATAGTGGCGGGCGGTTTGCTAGAAATATCATAAGTTACCCGGGAGATGCCAGGCACTTCATTGATAATACGAGTAGATATCAATTCTAAAAATTCATAAGGCATGTGTGCCCAATGTGCAGTCATAAAATCAATGGTTTCAACAATACGAATAGCAATGACATGATCGTAATGCCTTGCATCCCCTGTTACGCCTACCGATTTGATAGGTAAGAAAACCGCGAAAGCTTGACTGACTTTGTAATACCATTCTTGTTTGTAAAGTTCCTCGATTAAAATAGCATCTGCACGCCGCAATTTTTCAACATATTCTTCTTTAACTTCACCCAACACCCTGACCCCTAAACCAGGACCAGGAAACGGATGGCGATGAATGAGTTCATAAGGTAAACCCATTGCCATGCCAATCTGCCGCACTTCATCTTTGAATAATTCACGCAAGGGCTCGAGTAATTTCAATTTCATATTGTCTGGTAAGCCACCCACATTATGATGAGACTTGATGAGATGCGCTTTGCCTGTTTTTGTCGCAGCAGATTCAATGACATCCGAATAAATAGTGCCTTGCGCCAACCATTTTACATGGTCAAGATTTGCTGCTTGCTGATCAATCACTTCAATAAATTTTTTACCAATCACTTTACGTTTAGCTTCTGGGTCGTCCACATTTTTTAAGGCAGAAAAAAATTCATGTTTTGCATCGACAGTAATTAATTTTATGTTAAAGTGTTCGGTAAATACTTTTTCAATTTGCTCTGCTTCATTTAAGCGTAATAATCCTGTATCAACAAAAACAGAGATCAATTGATCCCCTATTGCTCTATGCAAAAGAATGGCTGCAACAGAAGAATCAACACCGCCTGATAAGCCTAATAAAACTTTATCATTGCCAACTTTTTCCCGAATAGCGGCAATTTGTTCGTCAATAATATTTTTTGCTGTCCAATTCGGCTGACAAGCGCAAATTTCTAAAATAAATCTTTCTAATATTTTTTTACCTTGCCGGGTATGCGAAACCTCAGGATGAAATTGCAATCCATAAAATCTTTTTTGCTCATTACCTATGGCCGCAATGGGCGTATTATGCGTACTTGCAATCACATGAAACAGAGGTGGTAGGGCGCTCACACTATCACCATGGCTCATCCATACATCTAAAAGGGAAACCCCTGTCGGATTAATCTCATCTGCTATATCTTGTAATAATGAAGAAGACTCATTCAATTCAATTTGCGCATAGCCAAATTCACGCTTTACACCAGGTGCAACTTTACCACCCAATTGCAATGCCATCGTTTGCATACCATAGCAAATACCTAACACGGGACAACCGAGTGTGAAAATAATAGAGGACGCCCGCGGTGTATCAGCATCAGTGACTGTTTCTGGGCCGCCTGAGAGAATCACGCCAGCCGGATTAAAGTGCAGAATATCTTCTTCTTTCATCGTATAAGGATGAATTTCGCAATAAACGCCAATTTCACGGATTCTTCGACCTATCAATTGCGTATATTGCGAGCCAAAATCAATAATTAAAATTCGCTGAGCATGAATGTTCATAGTTTATAAATACTTTTCGTCAATATTATAATTAGGTGCTTCTTTAGTAATTTGTACATCATGGACGTGACTTTCGCGCACGCCAGAAGGCGTTACCCGCACAAAAAGTGATTTAGTACGTAAAGCGAGTAAATTTTTACAACCTGTATAACCCATTCCTGAGCGCAAACCACCCATTAATTGGTTAATAATGCTAATCATACTGCCTTTATAAGGGACGCGCCCTTCAATTCCTTCTGGTACTAATTTCTCTGCCTCATTGGAATTATCTTGAAAGTAACGATCGCTTGATCCATGCCTTTGCGCCATTGCACCAAGTGATCCCATACCACGGTAAGATTTATACGAACGTCCATGATATAACTCAACTTCACCTGGTGCTTCTTCTGTTCCAGCAAACAAGCCACCGATCATGACAGCCGATGCCCCTGCTGCAATCGCTTTACAAACATCACCGGAATAACGGATGCCGCCATCAGCGATAATGCCAACATCGCGGCCAAGCAGGGCTTCGCTTACGTTAGTAATCGCCGTAATTTGCGGGACGCCTACCCCTGTCACAATTCGCGTCGTGCCAGGGCCAATGCCAACTTTGACTGCATCTGCGCCTGCATCAGCCAAAGCAAGCGCTGCCTCTTTGGTGGCGAT
>Ga0206856_10412_pt1 | contig 10624 bp, 9 predicted proteins | sample Alteio_BWOrgCont_48_FD_152630 | JGI IMG/M metagenome (GOLD analysis project Ga0206856, IMG submission 152630) | Enriched cells from forest soil in Barre Woods Harvard Forest LTER site, Petersham, Massachusetts, United States -... | ecosystem: Environmental > Terrestrial > Soil > Temperate forest >...
TTTATAAAAAGAATCTAGGTCGTATGACGGCATGGTTAGGTTTCATTAGTGAGTAAAAAACTCGTTTCTGTTTCGAAAAGTATAATTCATCGCTGGGGACGCATCAATGGAAATAAAATAACATCACGAATGGACGTCGAATCTGTAAATAACATCGTTAGCCGATCAATACCCATCCCCTCTCCTGCCGTAGGTGGTAAGCCGTACTCTAGGGCGGTGATGTAATCCTGATCATAGGCCATTGCCTCGTAGTCACCTTGTGCTTTTGCTTCACTTTGTGCTTTAAAGCGATTAGCTTGATCGGCAGGATCATTTAATTCAGAAAATCCATTCGCTAATTCACGTCCTGCAATATACAGCTCAAACCGATCCGCGAGTTGCGGATTTTTATCATTGCGACGCGCTAAAGGTGAAACGGCTATAGGATATTGAGTAATAAACGTCGGTACTTTCAGTTTTTGCTCTACCGTTTCTTCAAAAATCGCAAATTGTAATTTCCCAATAGAATCATTTGTTGGCAACTTTAACGCTTCTGCAATTTTTTGCAACACATTAAGCGCGGTAATATCCTGTAGTGTCCATTGTGGATTAAATTTTAGGATAGCCTCTAATACCGTTAAACGTAGAAAAGGTTTAGATAAATCGTAATGTTCACCTTGATAGTTTAATGTGGTACCCCCTAAAATATCTGTCGCTAATTGGCGAAGCAACACTTCTGTTAAGTCCATGAGGTCATGATAATCCGTATAGGCCTCATAGAATTCCAGCATCGTAAATTCTGGATTATGTCGTGTTGAAAGACCCTCATTACGAAAATTACGGTTAATTTCGTAAACCTTTTCAATCCCACCCACGACTAAACGTTTTAGGTATAATTCAGGCGCAACGCGTAGAAATAATGCTAGATCTAAGGCATTGTGATGCGTAGCAAAGGGGCGAGCTAATGCACCTCCCGGTAATAAGTGCATCATCGGGGTTTCCACTTCTACGTAACCGGCTTTATTCAAGAACTGCCGAATACCATTGATTAATTGCGAACGAATTTGAAAGGTTTTTCTGGTTTTTTCATCGCTAATCAGGTCAAGATAACGTTGCCGATAACGCTGTTCTTTATCTAACTCAGAGAGTCCATGAAACTTATCTGGCAAGGGTCTTAATGATTTGCAAAGTAAACAAACCGTTTCCACTCTAATCGATAACTGCTGCGTTTTAGTCCTAAATAATAAGCCCTGCACACCAATGATATCGCCTAAATCTAAATTTTTCACTGTGTCAAAATCAAAAGCAGGAGACGCACGCTGATCTTTTTTGATATAGAGCTGTATTTTTCCCGACATGTCCTGGATATCGATAAAAATAGTTTTACCCATATCCCGTTTCAAGATAATCCTACCCGCTAGCGTCACACATTTATTTTTTTTGTTGAGTGTTTCTGCATCATCTTGCGCATAACCCGAAAGCAAATCTCCAGCTAAACTATCACGACGAAAATCATTGGGATAAGCATTACCTTGTTTGCTCCATTCAGCCCATTTCACACGACGCTGGGCTAATAAATCAGCGGCACTATTTTGCGTTACATTGTCTTTTATCCTATTCAATTTACAATCCCGCCTTCAAACTTGCCATCAAAAACAAATTGATATTCCCATTTAAAACAGATTGGGTATTACCCGTCTCTACACCCGTGCGTAGATCTTTAACACGCCCGTCGTCTAACACATAGGAACGTATTTGGCTGCCCCAGCCGATATCTTGCTTTAGTGATTCTTGAATCTGTTTTTCTGCTGCTCGTTTTCGTTGCTCTAATTCATATAATTTAGCACGTAATTGTTTCATCGCTTGATCACGGTTTTTATGTTGCGAACGATCGCTCTGCGACTGTACAACCACCCCTGTGGGGTTATGTGTGATGCGTATAGCCGAATCGGTACGATTAACGTGTTGCCCCCCGGCACCACTCGCTCTATAGGTATCAATGCGTAAATCGGCAGGATTGATTTGAATATCAATCGTATCATCAACCTCAGCAGAGACAAAAACAGCAGCAAAAGAAGTATGGCGACGTTTATTGGCATCAAACGGTGAAAGTCGCACTAAACGATGTACGCCGGTTTCGGTACGCAGCCAACCATAGGCATAGTCGCCTTCAAATTTAACGGTTGCACTTTTTATACCTGCCACTTCACCCGGTGACACTTCCATGAGGTCGACTTTAAATTTATTGTGCTCTCCCCAACGTAGATACATGCGCAATAACATTTCAGCCCAATCTTGCGCTTCAGTGCCTCCTGAACCAGATTGTATTTCCACATAGGCATTGTGACGGTCTAAGACTCGTGGAAACATGCGCTTGAATTCTAATTGTTCAAGTCGTGATTCAATGGCTTGTAAATCTTGAGAAATAGACTCTAAAAGATCACTGGCTTGTTCGCTAATCGCTAAGTCCAGTAAGCTCGCCGTGTCTGATAAGGCCTGCTGTATGTACTGAAAATCAGCAACGCGTTGATGGCATTGCGCACGCTCCTTACCTAAGGTTTGTGCTTTTTCTTGATTGCTCCAAACGATGGGATTTTGTAATTCTTCTTCTAACTCTTGTAGCCGTTCAAGCTGGCTGGGATAGTCAAAGATACCTCCGCAGCTCGATATGACGTACTTCTAATTCCTGGAGTTTTTGAAATAGTGTAGCCGTTTCAAACATAGGCGCAATATAGATCCTGTATCCTGTTAATTTTTTTGTGTTGCAAACCCAGCCATACTGATCGAAAATTTCCGCAGCACGATAATACCCGTTGCTTCTGCTTGCCTACACCACTCCTGTAAGGCTTCTAATAATTCACGTTGCGTGACTGTCGTTCGGCTCCAAATAGCTTGTAGCCTAACCCGATATTGGTACACTAAAGCCAGCATATGATGTTTATCGATAATATCAGCCAGTTGTCGCTTACCTTCTTCATTTAAAAGCGACTCGGTACGGATAAGTGATGTTTTTGCGCGTTTTAATAACGCCCTACTCATTGCAGAATTTGCCTTTTCTGTTTCTTCTCGTAGAACGGGCAATAACACTTCTTTACTATAACGTGCCATCACCTGAAAGCGATTAGTAATCAGTGCACCTAAGGTATCCAGATCGATATGTAATTTACCCGGCATATCTTTAAGCTCAGGAGGAACACGTTTAACAGTAGCTAGCTTCAAACACTGAAATAAACGGATATAAGCCCAACCTAAATCAAATTCCCAGGGCTTAATCGATAATTTTGCCGACGTTGGAAAGGTATGGTGGTTATTATGCAGCTCTTCACCGCCAACGAACGCACCGAGAGGCAGAATATTCCGTGCCGCATCAGGGCACTCAAAATTACGATAACCCCAGTAATGGCCAATACCATTCACCACGCCTGCCGCGAACAAGGGTATCCATAACATTTGTAGTGCCCAAATCGTAATACCTGGAATACCAAATAAAATCAGGTCGATACCCAACATAATAACAATACCTAACACACTATGTTTGGTATAAAGATGACGCTCAATCCAATCATCGGGTGTTCCTTGGCCATAGCGATCGAGCGTATCGGCATTTTTAGCCTCCTCCCGATAAAGCTCAGCACCTTCAAAAAATACTTTTTTAATCCCTTTGACTTGGGGACTATGTGGGTCATCAATGGTTTCGCATTTAGCATGATGCTTGCGGTGAACAGCCACCCATTCCTTGGTTTCCATACCCGTGGTTAACCAAAGCCAAAAACGAAAAAAATGACTCAGCACGGGATGCAGCACTAATGAACGATGTGCCTGTGAACGATGTAGATACACCGTGACGCCAATAATCGTAATATGGGTAAGCAGCAGTAAGGCAATGACATCGCCCCAAAATGATAAATTTAATAAGCCAAACAACATACAGTGACCTCGTGAGTGTTATGATTCCTTATACTCTATTAACCGAACAACCTTTTTAACCCCTGCTGATTCTCTAGCGATGGAGACCGCCAACGCCGCTTGTTTAGCTGTTGAGATACCGAGAATAAAGACAACGCCATCCTCAGTAACAATCTTAAAATTATTCGATTTTAAATCACTCGCTGCAAACATTTTTGTTTTCACTGCAGAAGTGATGCCCACATCTTGAGCCCGTCTAAACGCGGTAGTTGGAATACCTAGGGTAATCTCATTAAATACTCGTTTAACGTTCGGTGTTTCTTTAGCATATTGCTCTGCCCTAGCTCTTAATTTTTCATCATAGGCTTGGCCTGTTAATAACACGACCTCATTATAGCTAACCGCCGAAATATGGGCTTGCGAAGCCATAACCGCATCATTCGCTAACTTTCTATTCACATTAAAATTGATTTCTTCGTCACTTTTAATCGTACTGAATGTGCGTGGATCCGTGACAAAACCCCCTGTAGCCGCCCCACCCGCGACAAAAGCACCCGCAAGACAGCCCTGTAGTGGGATCGATAGAACAACGAGGGCGAAGATAAGAAATTGTTTTTTCATTGCGCTTCCTGAATTCTAATAGACTGGATGATTAATCGTTAAAAACGCTGCTTTGCTCAGCCAAATAATCTGGCTAGGAAATAAACCTAACACGAGTAGCAGTATAGCATTAATGCTCAGTGCAAGGTAGGCATCTTGTGCTGCCCGTAAAGGTGGCATAGTGGATTCTGGCTCCTCAAAATACATGACTTTCACCACATAAAGATAGTAATAAGATCCAATAATAGCAAAAATAATGGCTAATGTGGCTAACCAAATCTGATGTGCCTGGATCAAGGCTTGTAGGATACCCATTTTAGCAAAAAAGCCTGCCGTGGGAGGAATGCCTGCCATAGAAAACATAATCAGCAACATTAAAAAAGCTAACCATGGGCTACGGGCATTGAGTCCCCGCAAATCATTAATATGCTCAATCTCATGGCCAGATTGGCTTAGTACAATGAGCAGACCAAAAGCACCGGTTGCCATCAAGGCATAAATAAGCACATAAAACAAACTCATAGCATACCCAAAGGCACTGCCGGCCACAAAACCTAAAAGGGTATATCCGATATGGGCAATAGCCGAATAGGCCAACATGCGTTTTAGATTGGTTTGAACAATAGCCACCAAATTACCTAAACCAAAAGAACCGATCGCAATGATGGCTAATAAGGGTTGCCATTGCTGATGGAGGCTAGGCAAGGCATCGATGAGCAGACGACTCGCCATCGCCAGTCCTGCCACTTTCGGAGCTGCACCAACAAACAAGGTAACCGGTGTAGGCGCACCTTGATAGACGTCTGGTACCCATGCTTGAAAAGGAACTGCCCCGAGTTTAAAGGCAATACCTGCCACGATAAAAACAAGCCCTATGGATAAAATAATCGGCGATTGTCCTGCTTGTAATAAGGCTTGGCTAATCGCTGGAATCACTAAAGTATGTGTCGTGCCATACAGTAAAGAAAGTCCGTATAAAAATAAACCAGAGGCTAAGGCCCCTAGAATAAAATATTTCATCGCCGCTTCAGCACTATTCGCACACCGCCGTTCCAGAGCAACTAATGCGTACAGAGGAAAGGATAACAGTTCTAAACCTAAATAAAGGGATAACAAACTATTCGCTGAGCTTAAAATAAGCATGCCAAGAATAGAAAATAAACCCAACAAATAGAATTCTCCAGAGGGAATGGACTTTTGCTGAATAGCACCACGCGCATAAATAAACACAAAAATACTCAGTGTCAGTATGGCCAGCTTAATACAGTAAGCCACTGAATCCCACGTAAAATGCTGATTAAAAAGCACGTGTGCAGGTACACGATGCAAGTAAAAAACTAAGCCTAAGGTAATGACGACACTACATTGTGCGCCCACATAGCTGATTAATTCCTGTCTTTGCTTAACAAAAAGTGATATCAGCAGGACAATACAAATCATGCTTAATAAAGCCATTTCAGGAAACGCAGGAAATCGAAGTAGATGCACCAACATAATCATAATTTAGTCTGTAAACTCAGCTGCAAAATCGCGTCTATAGAGGCATGCATAAGGTTTAATAATGGCGCCGGATAAACACCAAAAAAAATAATCGCCAGCGCTAATAAAATAAAGACTAATTTTTCAAACCCATGAATATCACTGCTGCTGGCGATGGCAGGATTGCTGATTTCACCAAAAAACACCCGTTTATACAGGTATAAGGTGTAAGCTGCACTGAGAATTAAGGTACTGGCTGCAATGACGGTAATCCAAAAACTGGCTTGCATGGCGCTGATGATGATCATGAATTCACCCAGGAAACCGAAAGTACCTGGCAAACCAACATTAGACATCGCAAAGAGCATAAAAAAAGCAGCTAATAAGGGCATACGTAAGGCCAAACCACCATAATCTTTAATCAGCCGACTATGGAAACGATAGACTAACATACCCACTGCTAAGAACATGGCCCCGGAGCTAAAGGCATGTGAAATCATCTGTACCATCGCACCTTCTAAACTCATAGTCGCCATGAGGACATTGTGACTATGTTTCATGATAGCAAACAGCATAAAGCAACCGAGCACCACAAAACCCATATGTGCAATTGAGGAATAAGCAATCAAGCGTTTCATGTCCACTTGCGCTAAAGCGACAATGCCAATGTACACAATGGCGATCAAGGCCAGTGCTATCATGACGCCATCTAAGAGACGGCTAGCATCGGGAACAATGGGTAGACTAAAACGTAGAAAACCATACCCGCCCAGCTTTAGCATTAAGGCAGCGAGTACGACGGAACCACCCGCAGGGGCTTCGGTATGTGCATCTGGAAGCCAGGTATGCAACGGCCACATCGGAATTTTGACAGCAAAGGCCACTAAAAAAGCAAAAAATATCCATATTTGCTCTGGCATCGTCAATTTCAAGGGATAAAAACTAGCAATAGAAAAGTCATGGCTAGGACTCTGTAAACCTAAATAAAGCAAGGCGATCAACATGACGGCTGAACCAAAAAACGTGTACAAGAAAAATTTAATCGAGGCGTAAGAACGATTTGAGCTGCCCCAAACACCAATACTGAGATACATCGGTATCAACATGGCTTCCCAGAAAACATAAAATAAAATGGCATCGGTCGCTGCAAACGTCCCTATCATCATACTTTGCATGATTAAAAAAGCGGCCATGTATTGGCCTACACGCAGTTGCACACTGCGCCAAGCCGCTAAAATAACCAGTAATGTTGTAAAAATGCTTAGGAAAATAAGTGGTAGGGAAACACCGTCAACACCTAGCGCATAATTGACATGAAAAGCGGTAATCCAGGGAATATTTTCTTGGAATTGCAGATGACTTAACTGCGAATTAAATCCTAAATACAGCGGAATACAGAGTCCTATGCTGAGTAATGAGGTCATTAAAGCCACCACCCGTGCACGCTGCGGATAGGCATCGCCACGGACGGCAATGGTACAGATTGCCCCCACAATGGGCAACCCAATCAGCAGGCTTAACAGATAATTTTTAAATATAATTTCTAGATAAGAAATGAGCATGCTGATATGACTATTTAACGTTTATAATAATTAATAAAAAAATAACAATACCCAACACCATCACCCATGCATATTCGTAGAGATAGCCTGATTGTACACGTCGCAGGGTACTGGATAGCCAACTAATGCGTCTTCCTGAACCATCAATGATCCGCTTATCTAATACATTCGCATCCACTCTAAAAAATAATTTAGCTAAACGACGTCCACCCTCTGCAAATACCGTTTGGTATAATTCATTAAAACCATATTGCCGGACTAAAAGGTGATAGCACCAAGAAAAATGTTTTTGTATTCTACGAGGTAGTGCAGGATACTGACTATAACACAGCCATGCCAGCACAATCCCTAACAGCGAAAAAAGCAAAGCTAAATTATTGATAAGCAAGATAAACAAGGTTTTCATAGGTGAAAATGTTGCTGAAAACGCAGTGGCAATAGGATGCGCGGGCAAAATAAAAAGAACCGTGCTTAAAAAGCCTTTTGTATTTAAGAATAGCCTCGCGAGTAAATACCCCGCTAACAGCGAAGGAATGGCTAAAGTGATTAAAGCGAGTTTAACGACCGCAGGCGATTGATATCGACATCCTTCACTTATACTCTTCGCACTTGAATTTTCGGTCTGCGTTCCCGCTTGGCTCGCAATCCTCATGTACCATTTGTACACTCCGGTTGCTCGCCTCGCGGCGCCTTGCCGAAAATCCAATTGCTGTGAGTATATATCGCATTCTTTACCATGAAAAACTAAGAAAAAAGCGCGGAAGATATAAAATGCAGTGACAAAAGCCGCTATCAATACACAAAAATAGGCATACTGTGCCGCCGGCAAATGTGATAAATGCACCGCCTCAATAATCGCCTCTTTTGAGTAAAAACCAGCAAAGGGTGGCACTGCCGCTAAGGCTAATGCGCCTATCAAAAATGTGATATAAGTGATAGGTAAATACTTTCCTAAACCACCCATTTTTCGCATATCTTGCTCGTGATGCAGTGCCATCATCACTGAACCTGCCGCTAAAAATAATAATGCTTTAAAAAAAGCATGCGTGACTAAATGGAAAATACCAGCGGCATACGCCGAGGCGCCTAAAGCAACCATCATATAACCCAGCTGTGAAAGTGTGGAATACGCAATCACTCGTTTTACATCATGCTGCACGATGGCAACAAGCCCCATAAACAAAGCCGTGCTTGCACCCAGCACTAAAATAATATTCAACACCGTGGGCGAATATTCATAAAGTGGCGAAAGACGTGCCACTAAATAAACCCCGGCAGTCACCATGGTTGCGGCATGAATTAACGCCGAAATGGGTGTGGGACCTTCCATGGATTCAGGCAACCACACATGCAAAGGCATCTGCGCTGATTTTCCCATGGCACCGATAAATAACAGTAAGCAAATTAACGTGATCACTGAACACTGCGTACCCGGAAAAATACTTATCGTAGCTTGTTTTACAGGTAATACCTGATGAAAAACGGTTTGATAATCTAAACTGCCAAAATAATTAAAGAGTAAGGCGATACCCAGTAGAAAACCAAAATCGCCGACGCGATTAACAATAAAGGCCTTTAAACTCGCCGCATTAGCGGATTCTCGTTTAAACCAAAATCCAATGAGCAAATAAGAAATCAAGCCTACCGCTTCCCAGCCAAAATAGAGTTGTAGAAAGTTATTTGCGCTGACTAACATTAACATCGCGAAGGTAAACGCAGACATATAACTAAAAAAGCGCTGATAGCCTGGGTCCCCCGCCATATAAGCAATACTGTAGAGATGCACGATCAAGGAAACAAACGTCACGATCAAAAACATAACGAGCGTTAATGGATCGACTAAAAAGCCGATGTTAAAGCGAAACTTGGCACTCATATCCCAAAGATAAAGATTGGCGTCATAATAAGATCCGCCATGCAGAAAAAAGAATTGATAAGCCAAATAAAGCGATAAAATAAAGGATAATGCCACACCCATGGTCGTCACACGATAGGCCAAACGATGACTCAGCGTTTGGCCGCCTAAACCGACGATTAATGCGCCCAACAGTGGAAAGAAAACCAGGCCGACAATTAATATCTGATAGTGCATACGTCAACCCTTTAAGCGATTTAAGGCATCCACTTCAATGCTATGCCGGGTACGGAATAAAACGATTAAAATCGCTAAACCAATAGCCGCCTCTACAGCAGCCACCGCTAAAATAAAAAATACAAATATCTGGCCTGCTAAATCATGCCCATAATGCGAAAAGGTAATAAAATTCATGTTAACCGCTAACAATAACAGCTCCACACACATTAACAAAATAAGGATATTTTTTCGATTAATAACAAGCCCTAGTAAACCAAGACTAAAGATAACTGCGGCCAGTAGTAAATAATAGTGCATTGGAATCATATTTTTTTATTCGACGGCATTTTAATAATGCGCAGCCTATTCTCCCTTTTTGCGGTCATTTGTTGCTCAGGAGGTATCGCTTTATTAAAGCGTTTTTCTTTCACATTCAAGGCGATGCTGGCAATAATCGCCACCAAGAGTAAAACACCAACGATTTCAAAAGGATAGGCATACTGGGTATAAAGGATGTCACCTAAGGCTTGTGTATTGCTATACCCTTCACCATTCAACAAATGGATATCTGGCGGCGCAGAAAAAGACCCTAGTGCATAAATTAAGATACCTAACAATACAGCAACGCTGATGATCGCATAAGGCAGGTAGGCAACAAAGCCGCGCTGTTTCTCAGTCACATCGATATTTAAAGTCATAATGACAAATACAAACAGTGTCATCACGGCCCCCACATAGACTAAAATTAATACTAAACCCAGAAACTCAGCTTCGAGTAAAATCCATAAAGCCGCCGCCGCAAAAAAAGCTAATACTAAAAATAAAGCACTGCGTATTGGATTACGTGCGATAACGGTCATGAACGCCGCAATCATTAATATTGCAGCGAATAGAAAAAAAGCAACGTGTTGCATGGGGATTATCATGGTCATTGACAGTTTATCATCGCTTTTATATTCTTCGCACTTGAATTTTAAACAAGCACGTGGTGTTTAGCCAGCTCCATAACTTCGGTTTCAGATAA
>Ga0206856_10417_pt1 | contig 10530 bp, 9 predicted proteins | sample Alteio_BWOrgCont_48_FD_152630 | JGI IMG/M metagenome (GOLD analysis project Ga0206856, IMG submission 152630) | Enriched cells from forest soil in Barre Woods Harvard Forest LTER site, Petersham, Massachusetts, United States -... | ecosystem: Environmental > Terrestrial > Soil > Temperate forest >...
TTTCAACATCTGTGCCGCTTTGCCTTCCAGAATTTCCCTGCTGATCACCCACGGACCATCCGCGAAGGGATGGTCGGCGGGGATCTCGCCACGATCGATGGCCAGTCGCAGCGTTCGAGGGCTGACATCAAGAGATGCGGCAGCATCGGTCAGGTTCAACCATGGCTGTTGCTGCGAATCTGGCTTATGGCAAGGGATGCGATGATGGCTGCGTAGTGCAGTCACTCTCTCGCGCGTCCAACGGTTGCCACGGCCGGTAAGGTGGCCGTTGCGGCTCAGGATGCCAGCAATCAGGTCATCGCTCGCAATACGCGCTAGGACAGTAATCGCCTCGATTAACTCTCGGGATGTCTGTGTGCTCGACTGACCACGGCGGCGGCGCGGGAGGCGCAGCTCGGTATGAACGCCGCCTTTCCAGTGAAGCGTGAGAAGGAGTTCTCCTTGCGAGCTATCCACATCGACGAGGACTTCCTCGATGAGCGCACGCACGATGCGCTTCTTCAATCGCGCACTTGTAGCTGGATCGGTCCAGATGGTTTCCACCTGTTGAGCAAGCCTGTGGAAGTCGTCCATGGTGGGTGTTGGATCCTGATCGATCGCTGCACTGTGCTGTTCGATCCGCACTTCGATCTCGTGCAAATGCTGCAGGGCCAGGTTCCAGCGCCGTTCAAGTTCCGAAGTGACGAGGCGATTCTCCGGATCTGCTGCATCGTACTGGCGTTGCGTTCGCTGCACCACGTAGCGGGCAGCTTCAAGATCGCGTTGCAAGGCTTCTAGAATATCGTCCTTTTGCCGGGCACGCTCTTCGCTGGCCAGCACGGAAGCTTCGATCGCTGCGGGTTCGACCACGCGGAGAACCTCTCTGCCGATAGCTTCGTCTACCGTGATGCCTCCGAATGCGATGCATCGCGGTTCGCCGTTATCGAGCCAGCCACGCATGCAGGAGTAACGCAGCACATCGTGACCGTTGCCGGTATATCGCACCGTCAGCTTACGTCCACAGCGCGAGCATCGCAAGAGTCCGGCGAGCAGCGCTTGTCCGTTTTTGGCTGCGCCCGGCCGTTGTTCTCCTTGTGTGTTCTCTCGGATGGCACACTCGATGCGCTGGAACTCTTCCCATCTCACATACCCTTCATGGGCACCAGGGATCAGCGCCACCCACTGCTCCCTGGGCTTGCGCCGACAGAGATGGCGTGGTTTTGCTCCCTCGTAGCCAGTGAGATGTTCGGTCTTACCGTAGGTGTAAGCGCCGCCATAGACGGGGCTGGTCAGCATGCGATGCATGGAGCGGTACACGGGGCGCTTCCATCTGGTCTCGCCGCGAGGCGTGCGCGTCGGCACTTCCAATCCATGCTCCAGAAACCACATCAACGTCTGGCGCACGGTGCCCAGTTCGGCGAACTTATGAAAGACAAGCAGAATCGCCTGCTGCACGCGCCGGTCCGGATCCTTCTCCAGCCGCTGATCCTCGCTCTTGATGTAGCCAATCGGGGCCGACACAATCAACTCGCCACGCCGCGCCTTCTCTCTACGCGCTTCAACCGAGCGCTGGCGCAACAGATCCAGTTCGTACTCGTTGAGACTGCCCTTGAGCCCCAGCAGCAAGCGGTCGTTGCTGAGCCGGGGTGCGTAGACCATCTCCTGATCGATCAGCACCGTATCGACCACGCGGCAAACCTCGACCAACTGCTGCCACTCGCGACTGTTGCGTGCAAACCGGGAGACCTCCCGGGCGGCCACCGCGCCTACCTTCCCGAGACAAACGTCGGCGACCATACGCTCGAATCCGAGACGCGTCACGGACCCGGCGGCTGACCTCCCCAAGTCCTCATCCACGACTTCAATCTCGCGCCATCCCAGTTGCCGCAGCCGCTCCTCCATCGCGTACTGCAGCTTCTGGCTCTCCAGATTATGGATTACCTGATAAGGCGAAGACTGGCGCACGTAGAGAATCGCCTTGCGCTCCAGATGTTGGGTGCGGATCTTCTCACTCATCGCCTACCTCCCACGTGGCTGGAGAAGGGCCACGTCGCAGATGTTCGTTCAGCATCCTGGCCAGCAGGCGGACCATTTTCTGATGCGCTTCTGCGGGCAACTGCGGCAGCTTCGTGGGTGGAGAAAACAACTCGCGCTGACTGATCTTCGAGCGTGACGGCATGTGCATCGGCATCTCCTGAACTGCTGGAAAGATGCTGCGCTTCGGCCGCGGTCGATTCAACGGGATCCAGCACTTGCGATAGGAGACTCCTCAACGTCAGCAAGGCCGCGCTGCTCACATAAGCTAAAGTCTGCTGCTTCACTTGGCCGCAGACGACGGAGTCAAACATCCACTCCGGTATCTCCAGCGTCGGCGAACTGTTCACATCGTCCTGCACGCAGCGCAGCACCCTACCGCCACCGCGTCGCGCATCGCCTCGAACGAATACACGCTGTCCATGCCATGGGTGCCAGCGGTACTGCACTTCGCGAATGCAAGTTTTATGGGTGTCTCGTACCCCGGTTGTACAACCAGGCGCGGCCGCACGAAGCGCTGGCCATGGAGACACCGGCCTGGGTGTATGAGCCTTCGCCGCGACTCTATCCGGGGCGGGAGCCGGAGGTGGAGTATCCGGATGCGATGCGCGTGTTGAGGGTCAAAAGCCAAGCTTGTTTCCGCTGGAAAAAACACGACGTGTTTCTCAGTGAGGTATGGTGGGGCGAGCCGATTGGACTGCTGCCGGTCGATGAGCGGTTCTTCGACCTCTACTTCGCGCACTTGCACCTGGCGCAATTCGACAGCAAAACCTGTACCCTGTGGCCTCTGCCCCATGGCAGAGGCCACAAAGACAAAAACAAAAACCTTCCTGATAAGGAAAAACTGTCAGGCATGGGCCCGGTCTAAAATGTCAGACTTGTGCCCGGCCGTTCAGGTAGTCCTCCGGCATCAGAAACTACTGCTTTCCAACAAACTGCATTGTGTATGCAGTCGCAGGATCGATTGGATACTGGATCACCTTCAGATCAACCAGTTGCCGGTACATCTTAGACCAACGGGCAGGGTCGAAGCCTCCTGCCTTCGCCGGATCGTCATCCGGATAAATGAAGTGACCGTCCTTCAGCGCCTGGCAGGTGAACTGCATCTGCTCGAGCGTCATCGCCGGATTCAGCTTCAACAACTCGGCGTTGACCTCGCTCGGATTGGCAATGTAGTCCCGCCACCCGCGCAGTGACGCGCGAACGAACTTTGCCACGACGTCGGGATGCTGCGCCAGGTAGTCGCGCGAAGTGAAGAACACCCGGTAGGGCGCATATCCCGTGTCGCTAATGAGAAGCGTTCGCACATTCGCTCCAGCCTTGCGTGCAAAATAAGGCTCGGACGTGATAAAGATCTGCTGGATGTAATTCGGGTCCTGAAGGAAATTGGCAATAGAATAGGTCGCCGGCACCTCGTGAACATCCTTCAGCTTGTATCGAGCCACCAGGTACTCAAACCATGTCGATCCGGGTTTGGCTGCGACCGAGTGCCCTTCCAGGTCAGCAAAGGTATGCACGGGAGAATCGGCATGCAGCATGATGCCTTGCGGGTCGTGTTGCATCGTCGCGGCAACGGCCACCAGAGACTGACCCTGCGAGTCCGCGGCCAGAACGCGATCCGATGAACCCATGGCGAACTGGGCGTCGCCCAGCGACACCTGCTGCTCCGCGATCACATAGGGGCCGCCCGGAAGGATAGTGACATCCAGCCCCTCCTGCCGGTAGTACCCCATGAGCAGCGCCTCATAGAAGCCGCCCATCTCCGGCTGGGGATACCAATCGGTCTGAAATTTGACCGGAATCAACCCGCTGACATTCTTCCCGCTATGGCAGCCGAGCAGACTGAGACACACAATGGACAGCGCAAGAGACCATTTCGCACGGATCATGCCCGAGCTTAACAACGCCTCCTCAGTCGATCAAGACGCTTCTTCCATCGCCAGGCGCTTTCCCAGCCGAGCCGCAAACTCCAGCAGACGGCTATCGTTGCCCCGTGCTGCCAGCAACTGCACGCCCGGCTTGCCCGGCAACACCACTGCCGGCAATCCCGCCAGACTCCCCGGCGTGGTGCACCGCAGGATCCTCGGCCGCGCCGCAGACAGGTCCGTCCCCGCCGCCAACCGTGGCAGAGGAACCGCCGGCATCAGCAAAAGATCCGCGTGCGAAAAGAGCGCGTCTGTCTCGCGCACGAACCCCTGATGCCGCACATGAAGCTCCGTGATCTCCTTCGCTTGGAGAGACGCGCCCCAGCGCAGCCTGTCGGCGATCACGGGTTCGAACTCGTCGAAGAAGCCAGCATGCAGCCGCGCAGCCTCAGCCGCTTGTAGTGGAGCGTAGATGGAGAAGGCATCCGCCATGAAGTCAGGACGGACTTCCTCCACCTGCGCGCCCGCACGGATGATCCGTTCTCGCCACGCCGCCAGCGATGTGAGGACAGACGCATCGCAATCCTCAAGCGTGCTGCCCGTGACAACTCTCACGCGCACAGATCCTGCCGAACCTCCCGCTGGAGCCAAGGCAAACAGCGCCCGAGCCAGCAAGGGCAGATCACGCAGGTCCTGGCAGAGCCAGCCAATCGTGTCGAAGGATTGTGCCAGATGCGCTCCGCCGCACCAATCACCGATACCCAAAGTGGCGCGGTAGCCCGCGAGGCCACACAGGGCCGCCGGAGCCCGAATTGAGCCGCCGGTATCGGTTCCGATCGCTGCAACGGCGGAGCCCTCCTGAATGGCTGCCGCCGATCCGCTTGACGATCCACCAGTCAGGCTCGTCGCATCTGCCGGCTGAATGCAGTCGCCGTAGTCACGATTCTCCCCGGTAATGCCATACGCCAGCATCTGCATGTGGGTCTTACCCGTGATTAGCGCGCCCGCGGTCTTCAGCCGCGCGGCAACCCATGAGTCGGAGATCGCAGGAGCATTATGGCTTGCATAAAACCGTGAGCCCCCACTGGTAACGAATCCCTCCAGGTCGAAGCAATCTTTCAGCGCCACGGGGAGCCCATACAGCAGCTTTTCCATATCGGGACCCTGCGATGCCAGCCGCGCTGCCTGGTCGCGAGTCCAGGCCGCATCCAGGGTCAGGTATGTATTGCGGCCGGCGCTGCCGTTTACGCGCGCCAGCGCTGCAGTCGCAAATCTCTCCGGGTCGGCCGCCTGCGCGCGCAGCTTCTCGATCGGAGACGCCTCAATTTCCATGCGCTGATTGTATCCATCAGCAAACAGTCAACTCGAACTCACCCGATCCATGCTAAATTTCGTCAATGGGGAAGCTATTCGGGCCAAAGCATGATCGAGATAAGGCGATCATGACCGAGCTTGTCCGCTTTACTGCCCGCAGCTTCCGCACTCCGAGCCCTGTGCCCTTTGGCGCGGCCATCGTGCAAAGCAAATCCGGAGACCTGTTGTATCGCGCACGCAACGCAGTTATGCGCGAGCGCGACCCCAGTTCTCACGCCGAACTACGCACTGTCCGCCTGGCCTCAAGGAAGCTCGGCAAGCCATCGCTTGCTGGATATACCCTCTACTCCACCTGCGAGCCCTGCGCTATGTGCATGGCCAACGCGCTCTGGGCCGGCCTCGATCGCGTCGTCTACGGAGCCACCATCGAAGATGCCAATAGGCATTGCAAGCAGATTCATATTCCAGCCGAAGAGGTCGCCCAGCGCAGCGAGATGCCCTGTGTTGTCGAGGGCGAAGTGCTCCGGAATCTTTGTTATGGTCTCTTCACTGATCCCAGGATGCTCAAGGCGTTCAAAACATGGACCACCCGCAGGCCCCAGAGAAAGAACGGGTGAAGGAATGCCTGACGAACTTGCACACGCAATCCCCGATCTTATCGCCGATCCTCAGCGCTACCTTACAGCGCTCGCCATCATCGAGCGGCTTTCCAAGGATTTCTACTGGTACTCGCCGGTCCTAAAAAAACAGCTCGACAACAAGCACGCCGATGCTGTCATTCAGTCAGTCGATGTTGAGGAAGTCCGCAATGTCCTGCGATTCTGTTTTGCGCATAATATCCCGGTCACACCTCGGGGAGCTGGTACTGGCAACTACGGTCAGGCGATACCGCTGAACGGCGGCGTTGTCCTCGATCTTTCGCGCATGGATCGCATCGAAGCCATCACTGGCGACGGTGTCGCCATCTGCGAGCCTGGAGTTCGTCTCGGCGTGCTCGAAACTCAAGCGCGCACTCAAGGCTGGGAGTTGCGCTGCTATCCGAGCACGATTGTCAAAGCCTCTCTCGGAGGGTTCTTAGGCGGAGGCTCGGGAGGCATCGGCTCAGTGCTGAACGGCAATCTGCGCGACTACCAGACTGTGCGAGCTCTCGAAGTCGTCACGATGGAGCAGGAACCGCAGGTGCATTTTCTCGAAGGACAGGCCGTACACGATATTCTCCACGCCTGGGGAACGAACGGTATCATCACCAAAATCTGGCTTGCGCTCTCGCCGAAAGTCGACTGGGCGCAGTGCGCCGTGGCTTTCGACACGTTCGCTGCAGCGTATGACTTCAGCGAATGCATCGCCAACGCACCGGAGTGGACCAAGCGCCTCGTCACGGCGTTCGAGTGGCCGATATCCTCATACTTCAGTCCCGTCAAAAACATTGCGCCGCAAGGTAAGCATCTGATCTTTTTTCTCATCGCGCAGGATCAGCTTGCCGCCCTCGAGCAGTCGGCACAGACCGCAGGAGGGACTATTACTTATTCGGGAGTATCCAAAGGTCTCAGCACGAGGCCCCTGCTTTCCGACTACACCTGGAATCACACCACGCTCTGGGCCATCAAGCACGACGCGGCCTACACGTATCTCCAGTGCGCGTTTGATCCCGACTGCGTGCGCGACCAGATGCGTCAGCTCAAGAAAAGATACGGCGATGAAATCCTCTTCCACATGGAGTTCTGGAAGAACGCAGCTGGCCGCATCATTCCCGGTGCCATTCCGCTCGTCTACTTCACCTCCGAGGAACGCCTCAACGACATGATCCTTTTCTGCCGCGCCATCGGCGTCTTCGTGGCCAATCCTCACGTGAATAACGTGGAAGATGGTGGCCGCTATCGCGAAGACAACGTGCAGCTCGCCGCTAAGCGCCGCAACGACCCCAAAGGCCTGCTGAATCCGGGCAAGATGCTCAGCTTTCAACCTGAGACTCAAGAGGCCGCTCGCCCATGAAGACGTGGATTCCTGACTCTCGCAATTTCGCGTATCTCAACTGGAAGCAGGTCGAAGCGCTGCCCAGGGATTCAACGTTGCTCGTGCTCCCGACCGCCGCCATCGAGCAGCACGGCCATCATCTGCCGCTCGCAACCGATACACTTATCAACAATCTGCTGCTCGGCAAGGCGCTCGAAAAGCTTCCCTCCGAACTGCCGGTCTATGCGTTGCCGCCCATCTGCTACGGCAAGAGCAACGAACATATTGGATTTCCCGGCACGCTATCTGTTTCCGCGGCAACCTTTATGGCCGTGGTGCGCGAACTTGGTGCCAGCCTAGCCGCATCGGGATTCAAGAAGATTGTGCTGTACAACACGCATGGAGGCAATTCATCGCTCGTCGACGTGATGGCGCGCGATCTTCGTGCGGAGTTCGGCTTGCGCACATTTGCGCTCTATGGCTCGGGAGGCATCAGGTTTGAGGGTATGAGCGAACAGGAAAAGGCCTATGGTTTTCACGCTGGCGAAATTGAAACCGCATTTCTCCTCAGCGCTGTGCCTGAGCTTGTCGACACTACCGCGTACACCGTCAACTACATCGCTCAGGTCGACAAGCCCGAACTGCTTCGGCCCGAGAATGCTTCCGCTACCTTCGCATGGCTCACACGCGACATCGCCGCCAGCGGTGTGATGGGTGATCCGCGTCCCGCTACGGCCGAGAACGGCGCGCGCTGGGTCGATCAGGCCGCGACTCGGATCGCCGCTGCGCTCGAAGAGATGGCTCGCCATGAGAATCTCTATCGCCCATGACAGCTATCGCGCTTGTTGACTGCGGAAACGGCGTGCGCCTTGAGCGTGGCGTCGTCTGTGACATGTCGGACGGCGTCCGTCTCGTCTCTGATCACTACTATCCGGCAAAGCCGGGCCCGCATCCCATACTGCTGATGCGGCAGCCATATGGCCGCGACATCGCATCGACGGTGGCCTATGCACATCCGGTCTGGTTCGCGCGCCACGGCTACAACGTCGTCATTCAGGATGTGCGCGGACGCGGCGGTTCTGGAGGCGAGTTTTATCCCTTTCGTCACGAACGTGACGACGGAGCTGCGACGATCGAATGGCTGCGCGCGCGCCCCGAGTCGAATGGCCGCATCGGCATGTACGGGTTCTCGTATCAAGGAGTCACGCAGTTTCTCGCCGCAGCCGCACAGCCAGAAGGACTCGTCGCCATCGCTCCCGGTATGGCGGCCGCCGATCTATACAGCGGCTGGTTTTATCACAATGGGGCTCTGCGACTTGCGGCCAGTCTCGCGTGGGGTTTGCAGATGCTCAAGATGGATGCGCGCCGTCTCGGTCTTCCCGAGCCGAGCGACAAGCTTGAGCAGGCATGGGCTGACATACGCGATCAGTTCAGCGTGCTGCCGTTCCGCGCGCATCCGGCGCTGCAATCGGCGGAACTGCCGACGTATGTGCTCGACTGGTTCGATCACGAACGTCCCCGCGAATATTGGGAGGGACTTGACGTCAGCGCCTGCCTTGATCGGATCAACGTGCCCGCTCTGCACATTTCCGGCTGGTTTGATCTTTATCTCAAGGGAACCATCGACGGCTTTCAAGCTTTGCGCGAAAAAGCTGCGAGCGCCCACGCGCGCGATCATCAATATCTGATTGCTGGCCCTTGGGTCCACATTCCCTGGGGAGATCAAATCGGCGAAGTCAACTTCGGTCCGGAAGCACTGCTCGATACTGATTCAATTCTCCTGCGCTGGTTCAATCACTGGCTCAAGGATTCGGGCGAATTCGCGCACGAGCCGCGCATCCGTCACTTCGCCCTGTTCGAGAATCGCTGGCATTCCGCAAAGGAATGGCCGTCGGAAGCGCAGAAAACGCTCTACCTGCGCGGCGGAGGCCGTGCCAACTCGCGCAAGGGTGACGGTGTGCTCAGCGCGAGTCTGCCCGCTTCCGAAGAGCCGTGTGATGTCTTCGTCTACGATCCCGAGGTTCCGGTGCTTGCCCCTGGCGGCCCCGGCGCGCTCAGCGGCTCGCACAATCAGACTGCGCTTGAGTTGGGCAACAATGTCCTTGTCTACACGACCGAGCCGTTACCCGAGCCAATCGCCATTTTCGGATCACCACGACTCATCCTTTACTGCGCTGCTTCGGCGAAGACAACCGACTTCACCGGCAAGCTCGTTCGTGTTCGCCCTGATGGCCGCGCGGACTTCGTATGCATAGGCATTGCACGCTCTGACTTTCTTTTTACCGACGCCTTCATGCCCGACACCGTCCATCACTGGGAATTCGAACTGGAGCCCACCTCCTGTCGCTTCGAAGCCGGGGATCGCATTCGTCTCGAGGTTGCCAGCAGCGCGTTTCCGCTTTACGACCGCAACCCCGGCAGCGGCGTCCCTTCGCGGCGAGCAACCTCGTGGGATTGGACGCGATCCACGCAGCTCGTCTATCACGACGCTTCGCGAGCCTCGGCTCTGCACCTTCCGCTGCGGAGTGAGAAGACATGAGTGCTCAGACGAGGTCGGTGCAGGACTTCGCCGTTCCGCAGATTGAATTCGCCGGAGTGTCGAAGAAATACCAGCGTTTGATTATCGACAACCTTAATCTAACCGTGGCGAAAGGCGAATTTCTCAGCATCATCGGACCCTCTGGCTGCGGCAAATCAACTGTCCTCAAGCTCATCTCCGGCCTTACGCCCGCTACCTCGGGCAACATTCTTGTCGATGGCATGACTCCGAGAAACGCGCGCGAGACCATGTCATTTATCTTTCAGGACCCGACGCTGTTGCCGTGGCGCACCGTGCGCGCCAATGCCGTTCTTGGCCTCGAGCTCGAACGCGTACCAAAAGAAAAACGCGAACCTAAAGTTGATTCACTGCTCGAACTGGTCGGGCTTTCGCACGTCAGCCGCGCCTATCCTCGTGAACTCTCAGGCGGAATGAAGATGCGCCTGTCCATTGCTCGCGCCCTTGCTACTGGCCCTCGCCTTCTGCTGATGGACGAGCCCTTCGCTGCGCTCGATGAGATGACGCGGGACCGCATGAACGAAGAACTACTTCGGTTACGCGAAGAGCAGAAATGGACCGTAGTCTTTGTCACGCACTCGGTTTCTGAGGCGGTCTTTCTTTCCACGCGCATCCTTGTTCTCGCGCCCAACCCCGGACGTATCCACGCCGACCTTCCCGTCAACCTGCCAAACCCGCGAACAGCCGACCTGCGCGCCACGTTCGAGTTTGAGCAAGCTGTCGCTGATGTTTCCCGCATTCTCCGGGAGGCGCGCTCGGCATGAAGCAGCGTCTCGTCGTGTTGCTGAATTCGCTCGCCGTCTTTGCAGCCTTTTTGCTGCTGTGGCA
>Ga0206856_10418_pt1 | contig 10519 bp, 10 predicted proteins | sample Alteio_BWOrgCont_48_FD_152630 | JGI IMG/M metagenome (GOLD analysis project Ga0206856, IMG submission 152630) | Enriched cells from forest soil in Barre Woods Harvard Forest LTER site, Petersham, Massachusetts, United States -... | ecosystem: Environmental > Terrestrial > Soil > Temperate forest >...
GCCTGCAGGCAAAAGATGATCTTCGTAAAAAGGCTTGTGATAATTGGTTAGGAGTATAGAAAAAGTAGGAGTAACATAGCGGTGTTGTACTGCATCATCCAGTAAAAAGAGATTGATATCCTTATTAAGCTCCAATAGTTTTTTTACGCCTCTTGCTCTTTTTTCATCCACTGCGACATAGACATCTTTATATTTTTCTTTAACCTGTTTAGGCTCGTCGCCCACTTCCTGGGCTGTAGAAGTTTCCGTTACCAGATGAAATCCGGAAGTTGTTCTTCCATATCCACGGCTCAATACAGCAGTATGTTCCGCCTTAATGTTCATGTTCTTATACTTGGAAGAAAGCTTATCAAGTATGCTAATAAGGTATTCTATATGGGGTGATTTGCCAGTACCGCCTACTGATAAATTGCCTACCGATATTACCCATACAGGAAAGCTCCGTGAACGCAAAATACCTATATCGAACATTAGGTTGCGCACATAAACGCCAATGCCATAAAGCAAAGCAAAAGGATAAAGAAGAAAGCGTAAACTTTCCATCATTTTTTATTTTGTTTCTATCATTTTCATAAACTCGTCCTCTGTAATAATGGGGATATTTAGCTTTTTAGCTTTGTCCAGCTTAGCCGGTCCTATATTCTCCCCCGCCACAATATAAGAAGTTTTAGAGGAAACGGAGCCTACATTTTTTCCTCCGTTCTTTTCGATCAGCTCTTCCATTTCATCTCTGGAGTGCTTAGTAAACACTCCTGACACAACAAAGGTTTTGCCTTGTAAAAGCTCAGTACTATTAGCCATTTCCTCAGCATCAAGTGCAAATTTAAGACCCTTGCTTCGCAACCTTTCCAGCACATCTATATTGTCAGCTTCCTTAAAATATTCAATGATGCTGTCTGCAATTATTTCGCCTACATCCCCCACTTCTAATAAAACCTCCCTGTTTGCATTTTTCAGCGCTTCCAAATCTTTAAAATAGCGGGCAAGTTTTTTTGCCAGAGTTTCTCCCACGTGCTTCATTCCTAAACCATATAGCACCCTTTCGAAAGGAGTATTTTTAGATGCTTTTATACCATCGATTATATTGGCAGCAGACTTTTCTGCCATCCTTTCAAGCGGAATAATTTGCTCTTTAGTTAGATCGTACAAATCAGCTACATTATGAACAAGTCCCGCCTGGAACAAGAGATCTATTGTTTCACCACCCAGGCTGTCGATATTCATAGCTTTACGGCTAACGAAATGTTCGATCTTGCCCTTTATTTGTGGGGGACAATTTTTACTATTTGGGCATACATGCTGGGCTTCTCCTTCTCTTTTAATGAGCTCTGCATTGCAAACCGGGCAGTGGGTAATAAATTCCACTGGGTGTGCGTTTGATGGCCTTTTAGAAATGTCCACCGCGGTTATCTTGGGGATTATTTCTCCCCCCTTTTCTACCCAAACAGTGTCTCCCAGGCGTACGTCCAGCTTATGAATAATATCTGCATTATGCAGTGACGCTCTTTTAACCACTGTTCCTGCAAGGGGCACTGGCTGAAGATTGGCTACCGGTGTAATTACTCCTGTACGACCTACTTGATATGAAATACTGTTAAGTACAGTGGCCGCTTTTTCTGCCCTGTATTTAAATGCTACTGCCCAACGTGGCGATTTTGCCGTAGAGCCAAGTATAACTTGCTGTTGAAGTGAGTTTACTTTTATTACTATTCCATCAATCTCAAAGGGTAGATCATGTCTTTTAGATTCCCATTTATTGATAAACTTATGGACTCCTGCCATGTCTTTTACCTTTTCGGTGTATTCCGAAACTTTAAATCCCCACTCCTTTAGCTTTTTCAGGCTTTCGTAATGCTCGGTCAGATACAGATTTTCGGCCATAACATAATACACTACATTATCTAATTTACGCTGCGCCACCACAGATGAGTCCTGCATTTTAAGTGTTCCTGCTGTAGAATTTCTTGGATTAGCAAGGGGTTCATCTCCTGCATCCTCCAGTTCCTTATTAATTTTTTCGAACGACTTGAGGGGCATAAATATCTCGCCTCTTACCTCAAACTCTTCAGGATAATCGCCCGAGTTAAGCTTAAGTGGTATACTGCGTATAGTTTTTACATTGATAGTTATGTCATCGCCTCGTACACCATCGCCCCGGGTTATTGCTTGGTACAAGCGTCCGTTTTTATAAATAAGGCTAATGGCTATTCCATCATATTTAAGCTCGCATACATATTCAAAATTGTCGCCAATGGTCTTCCTAACTCTATCATCAAAATCCTTTAATTCTTCCTCTGAATAGGTATTAGCAAGGGATATCATGGGGTACTTATGCTTAACCGAGCCAAATTCCTTGGTTATGGTTCCACCCACACGTTGCGATGGGGAGTCAGGCTTAATAAGTTCAGGGAATTGCTTTTCAAGGCCGATAAGCTTTTCTAAAAGCATATCGAAATCGTAATCACTTACAGTGGGTTTTGCAAGCACATAATAATTATGATTGTGCTGCTCAATTTCCTTTGAGAGTTTCTCTATTTCTTTTGCTGCTTCTTGTTTATTCATGCCCTATCCGGTTGCCTAACAAAGATAAGTACATTTTAACATTCTGTCTTTTCCGTTAATATCCTTTTTCACAATGATATCGGTAAGCCCCATATTCTTGAAAAGAACAGTCAGCTCATCACCTTTTGATTCATTAATTTCAAAATAAAGCATTGTTGTTTTCTTGCTTTCTTTTGCAAATTCAGCAATAGCTTTATAAAAAATAAGTGGATCATTCCCAGGAACAAAAAGCGCCTCGTGCGGTTCATACAACATGACGTTATCATGCATGGTTTCCTTTTCGTCTGGAGTAACATAGGGTGGATTGCTAACTATAATATCAAATTCGTTTGGGCCCAGAAACTGATCGAGCTTAAGAGCATCGGCCTCCATAAAATCTATATTCAGTTTATATTTTTTTGCGTTAGCCTTGGCTACTTCAAGTGCTTTTGCCGAAAAATCTATCGCTTTAAGGTGACTATGAAGCAGGTTTTTCTTTAAAGCAAGTGCGATACAGCCGCTACCTGTGCATACATCCAAAATACTAACGTTTTTACCCATATTTTCCTTAATTATCCAGTCTGCAAGCTCTTCTGTTTCAGGCCTTGGAATGAGCACAGAAGGATTTACATCCAAAACCATATCATAAAAGTCTGCCTTGCCTAAAACATACTGCACAGGCATCATTTTTTTGAGTTTCAGTACTATAGGGCCTATGTTCTTTAAAAGATTTTCGTCTATTTCTTTGTCGGTATGAGAAAGGATTGTTAATTTTGATACTTCTAACAGATGCGAAAGGACATAATAAAATATGTTTTTAATCTCAATTGATGAATAAAGGCCTTTCAGCTCTTTTTCAAAATCAGTTTTTAACCCGGCTATTGTCATTGCATTCAAACAATCGATTTCTATATCAAACTAACGAAAATAAACAATCACTATGAACCAGCATGAAAAATACATGCATTCGTGTCTCGAACTTGCTGTCAGAGGTCTTGGACGTGTAGCTCCTAATCCTATGGTAGGATGCATTATTGCAGGCGACAATGGAGTTATAGGTGAAGGTTACCACGAAGTATTCGGCGGGCCTCATGCTGAAATAAATGCCCTTAACTCTTTAGATCAGCATTCAGCTCTTAAAGATGCCACCTTGTATGTTAACCTTGAGCCATGTGCTCATCAGGGAAAAACTGGTCCATGCGCAGATGCTATTATAGCTAGCGGTATTAAAAAAGTAGTTATTGGTTGTTCAGACCCTAACCCCGAGGTAAAAGGAAAGGGTATAGAAAAGCTTACCCAGGCTGGAATTGAAGTTGTAACAGGTGTGCTGGAAAGAGAATCTATGGAAGTAAACAAGAGGTTTTTTACTTTTCATCAGAAAAAAAGACCGTTCGTTATATTGAAATGGGCTCAAACTAAAGATGGCTTTATTGATAAGAAACGTACAGCGAATGAAGCACGTGAAAAAATAACTGCCGATGAAGCTGATATGATGATTCACATGTGGAGAAGCCAGGAACAAGCTATCATGGTTGGTACACATACAGTTATTATGGATAACCCGGAGCTTACCACCCGTAAAGCAGAAGGTAAGTCTCCTGTTCGTGTTATACTGGACAGAGAGTTGAAAATACCGGGTGACTTTCATGTTTTTGATAAATCGGCTCCTACATTGGTTTTTACTGAACAGAAAGCCGGTGGAAACCACGGCGCGGAATATGTAGCTGTCAATTTCGACGCCAATCTTCTGCCTAATATGCTTAAGGAATTATATAAAAAGGATATTCAATCAGTTATAGTAGAAGGCGGAGAAAAGCTGCTGAAATCATTTGTAGAAAAGGATCTTTGGGATGAAGCAAAAGTTTTCTTTTCATCCAAAAAGCTGGGTGCCGGTGTTCCTGCTCCGGGTTTTCCTTTTCATACCAGTGGAGAAATATGGATAGGCGAGGATACCCTGGCGTTTTACCGAAACAAGCATAACAACTAGCATTCAGCTATGAAAAGGCTGGTAACTATATTTTTATTATTTCTGGGTTGGAGCAAATGCTATGCCCAATACGTAAGACAAGATACGGTTCCCGGCCAGCGTCATACAGCCCCTGCGCCCTATAATTTCGAGGATCATATTTCTATTGGCGGAAACGTAGGATTACAGTTCGGGAATGTTACTATTGTGGGAATATCCCCTTTGATCAATTACCACGTTAGTAATAGCTTTATAGTTGGTGTAGGACCTATTTACCAATATTATAACTTCCAGGAATCGGGGTATAGCCCTTATAGTGCCAGCATTTATGGTGGCAGAATAGTTGCAGTCAATTACCTGCCGGGTAAGTTGTCGAATATTTTTTTAATGGGGGAATATGATGTAGTGAACGTACCCTATTACGACTATTTCACCGGGTATAATTCTCGTACAACTATTGGGATTCCATTGTTAGGCGCAGGTTACCGCCAACCGATAGGAAGCAAGTCCTACTTTACAATTGCAGGCTTATGGGATTTTTCGGGTTCACCTCTTTCTCCATATAGTAACCCTGTTATTATTACAGGGTTTGACTTCGGCCTATAGAATTTATTTAATACTATCTTTTGTCACTGAGGCGACCGAGTCGTAGGATAGTACATGCCTGTGATGAACCTTAGCAACTGTGTCAGGCACATTGCTGGTATGCGAGGAAGAATCTTTATGAGCATTTAGACTTAGAAGGTACCTTTTCCTGATAGAATCTCTTTTGGCCCAATATGCGCGTATGCTGGCATTAGTAGAAGCCTGTGTTATCTCTGCCTGCTTTTGAATGGAATCTTTAGCTGCATTGGCTTTTGCAATACTATCGGTATTTGTTACTGCCACAGCAGCAGGTTTACTTACAGGTGGTGGATCAGTTTTTACAACAGATGGTTTTTGTGGTTTGGCTATGGCAACTGGAGCTTGGCTGGCCGAAGCATTATTGATCATGGGTAATAGCTTCCATGCTGCCAAAATAATTAAGCTTATACATCCAATTGCCAGTCCCAATGTTTTGGGGGTAGATAAGCTGTTCTTCCAGGTTTTTTCATTGCTGGTATAATGCTCGTCAAGGCTATAATTTAATTGCTGCCATAAATTATCAGGACATGCCACTTGAATAGGAGCCAGAAGCTTCTTAGCTTGTTCTTCTATTTCGCTGCATTTATAAATTTTGCTCATTCAGGCGTATGGTCAAGTGTTTTTTGAATTGGTAGCGTGCCTCGTCCAGTTCTGTTTTATAGGTTTCCTCGGCTATTTGCAGGTTATCGATTATCTGTGCAGGCGCAATATCATCAATGTAAGTAAGGTTATATAATATCCTGTAACTTGGTGTCAGAGCCTGTAGAGAAGAGAGGTAAAGCTTCTTACTTACATCATCCGGCAGGGTAACATCACTTATATTTTTGGTATAGACAGGTTTGTTCTCTGCGTAAAGAGTTGTTTTTGCAATAAAATAGCGGTGTTTATCCTTATGGAGATACTGGATAGCATTCCAAATAACCTTTTCCTCTATCCATTTTTTTATGTCTCCATCCAGTGGACATTTACTTATCTCATCAAATAGCTTGCCAAAAACGTATAGGGCCATTCCTTCGGCTTCTTTTTCACTGCCTGAATAGCGAACACACATCCCCATGACTACAGAGCAGTAGCGATCGTAAAATGCCTTTTGTGAATCCCGGTTATTATGAGCACATCCCTCAATAAGCTCAATATCCTGCATGGAGTCTTTTTTCAATTATTACGTTCATTTGAGCAAAAAGTTCCGATTATTTTTAACCTTGTCGCAAATTTATAGGGTTTTATGTCCTATTCATAGCCCCTTTGCGATAATTAACAATAACTTAATCTTATGAGTATCAATTTGTGGCCTTCTTAAGGGCGGAAGCCCTTGCAGGGTTTATAACATATCACATATCCTTAAAGAAATCCTGCCTTTTAATGTATTAATGTAATATTTTTGCAGCCTTAATTTAATTTTAATGAAAGTAGCAGTAGTTGGCGCTACCGGGTTGGTAGGCCGCACGATGATGAAAATACTGGAAGAAAGGAAATTCCATGTGGATGAGTTAATTCCCGTAGCCTCAGAAAGGTCTGTAGGCAAGGAAGTTGTTTTTTGTGGTAGGAAGTATAAGGTAGTGGGTATGCAGGAAGCCATTGCTGCAAAACCTCATATTGCTCTGTTTTCTGCAGGAGGGACTACCTCGCTGGAATGGGCGCCTAAGTTCGCAGAAGTAGGTACAACAGTCATAGATAATTCCTCGGCCTGGAGAATGGATAAAACTAAAAAGCTGGTGGTTCCTGAGGTGAATGCTCATGTGCTTAAGCAGGAAGATAAGATCATATCAAACCCTAATTGCTCCACCATACAAATGGTGGTTGCACTTAATCCTTTGCACAAAAAATATGGCATAAAACGTGTGGTTGTTTCTACCTACCAAGCTGTAACAGGCACGGGGCAAAAGGGAGTGGCGCAACTTATGAACGAACGTAAAGACATCAAAGGAGACCAGGCTTATCCTCATTCGATCGATATGAACATATTGCCCCACATTGATGTATTTATGGACAATGGGTACACCAAGGAAGAAATGAAAATGGTGAACGAGACCAAAAAGATAATGGGCGACGATTCAATTAACGTAACGGCTACGACTGTTCGTGTCCCTGTTACAGGTGGACATTCGGAGTCGGTAAATGTTGAATTCAAAAAAGATTTTGATCTGGATGAACTGCGAAAGATATTGGCGGACAGTGAGGGAATTATTTTAGTGGATGACCCCAAGAAAAATCAGTACCCAATGCCTAAAGATTCTGAAGGAAGAGATGAGGTATTCGTTGGCCGTTTGCGCAGGGACGAATCTCAGCCCAATACATTAAACATGTGGGTAGTGGCAGATAACCTCCGCAAAGGTGCTGCTACCAATGCTGTGCAGATTGCCGAGTACCTCTTAAAACATAAACTGCTTAAGACAGAACTGAGCAAGGTTTCCTGAATTTTTTGCGGGCTTGAAGGTTGAGGACAAAACAAATTAATTTTTGACTATTGCCTTCATCCTCTCCCAGATAATATCATTCTCATAGCCCTTCTGCAAGGCATAGTTGACAAGCTTTTGCTTGGCAGCCATAAGAGAATCGTAATCGTCTTTATCTACTTTGCGCTCCAATAGCTTCCACTTTTTAGTTAGCAGGTCATCAAGGGTCTTGGTGTATTCTTCCTGTGATAATACAGAAAGGCCGCTATCTATCAGTTCATCGCTAAGGCCCTTGCGCTTCATTTCGTTTATAATGCGCTTGCGTCCCCATTTTTTATACCTGAACTTACCGCTGGCAAAGGCAGAAGCGAAGCGCTTCTCGTTCAAAAAGCCCTCGACCATTAGCTTTTCTATAATGGGAAAGATATCGTTCTCTAACACTCCGTAATCCTTAAGCTTCTTCTCCACATCCGACCTGCTTCTCTCAAGGAAAGCACAGTATTTCCTCACCTTTACAAGGGCTATATCAATGGAAGGCGTTTTTTTCGTTCTTTTGTTCATCCAAATAAGGCATTACAAGGGTAAAATTACCCGATTTTATGTTCGAGCGCGTAAAGAACTTTTTAGGCAACAACAAGCAAATGTCATTCCTCGATCACCTCGAGGCACTGCGTTGGCATGTCATCCGTTCTGTAGTTGCTTTGCTTGTAGTTACCAGCGTTCTCTTCTTTTACAGCGATTTTATTTTCGACACCATACTGTTTGGGCCTACCAAAAGCGACTTTATTACCTACCGCGCTTTGTGCAAGCTCTCTCAAATTTTGCATTTGGGCGATTCTTTATGTGTACAGAGCAAGGTGCAATTTAACCTGGTGAATACACAAATGTGGGGGCAGCTTACCATGTATATGTGGGGCACGCTTATTGCCGGCTTGATAATTACAATACCCTATATTTTATGGGAGATATGGAAGTTTTTGGCTCCTGCTCTTAAGCCCACCGAAATAAAATATGTGCGGAGCTTCGTTTGGGTAGCCAGCTTTTTGTTTTTGATGGGTGTGGCCTTTGCATACTTCATCATAGTTCCGTGGACAGTTAACTTCCTCAATGATTTTAAGATGAGTAAAACACAAATAAGTAACTTACTTAACGTTAGTTCCTATGTTTCTACCGTAACCACACTTGTCCTTTGGATGGGCGTAATATTTGAACTGCCTGTGGTAACCTATATACTCACCTCTATAGGGTTAATATCATCAGCCTTTCTTAAAAAATACAGGAAGCATGCAGTGGTTATAGTGCTTATAGTGGCAGCCCTTATTGCCCCTCCAGACGTGGCATCGCAGGTATTTATATCTATACCTTTGTATATACTGTTCGAAGTAAGTATCTTTGTTTCTAAATATGCGGAAAGAAAAAAAGCCGCTAAAGCTTAATACATAAAAAATGGCCCGAATATTAGTTACCGGAGGAGCAGGATTTATTGGTGGATCACTAGCAGAAAAACTGGCAGAGGATCCACATAATTTTGTTGTTATTGTGGATGACCTTTCTACGGGAAACATTCATAAAATACCTAAGTCTAAGCACAAGAATGTGCAGTTTATAAAGTGCAATGTGAATGAGTGGCGCGACCTCTCCGGAGTTATGTACTCACAGGCCTTTGATTATGTGTTCCATTATGCTGCATTGGTTGGTGTGCAACGCACGCTGGATAACCCGGTGCAGGTTTTAAGCGATATTTCAGGCATACGTAACATACTTACCTTCTCTAAAAATAGCGGTGTAAAAAGAGTTCTCTTCGCTTCATCATCAGAGGTGTATGGTGAGTCTATGCACTTACCGCAGCACGAGGAAACCACTCCACTCAACTCTCGCCTTCCTTACGCTATTGTAAAAAATGCCAGTGAGGCTTATTTAAAAGCGTATCATACCGAATATGGATTGGAGTATACTATATTCCGCTTCTTTAATACATATGGCCCACGTCAGTCAAAGGACTTTGTAGTATCTCGCTTTATAGCCCGTGCTTTAAAAGATCACCCGATAGAAGTTTATGGTGACGGACAACAAACCCGTACGTTCTGCTATATTGATGATAACATTAGTGCCACTACCAATGCTTTTCAGAAGAATCTTTTTGTAAATGATGTAGCTAATATTGGTGGCGGTGATGAAATTACTATTCTGGATTTGGCGAAGAAGATTATCAAGCTGACTAAATCTAAATCTAAAATAGTTCACTTGCCTCCGCTACCTGAAGGTGATATGGCAAGAAGGCGCCCTGATCTGGGAAGGATGAAAAAACTTTTAGTCCGACAGCCTATTAACCTGGATGACGGGTTGAAAAAGATCTTAAATAATACCAAGCATATACTTTAACCTTACTCTCTTTTAAAGGTGAATATTCCAGCATCTTATCAAAAGCTCATCAAAAAAGAGATAGAGGATTTCTGCCACCACCTGACTGAGTCTCCCGCAGAGCTATACGACCCTATGCGTTACATGCTCTCGATGGAAGGCAAAAGATTGCGCCCCATTCTTCTATTGCTTTCAGGTAGGGCCTTTAGCAACAACTTAAAGCCCATGTTGCCGGTGGCTTTGGCAGTAGAAATATTCCACAGCTTTACTCTGATGCATGATGACATTACAGACAATGCTCCTTTGCGCAGAAACAAACCCAGCGTGCATGTAAAGTGGAATACCAATATTGCATTGTTAAGTGGTGATGCTATGATGATAAAAGCATACGAGTATCTTGCACAAACTCCTGTGCCTTATCTGCCATCAATACTTGAAGTATTCAACCAAACAGCCCTTAGTGTATGTGAAGGTCAGCAGTTAGATATGAACTTTGAAACATTGGATAAGGTGTCGATAAAAGATTACCTGCACATGATTAGACTTAAAACGGCGGCATTGTTTGCTGCATCTTTGCATATGGGTGCCATTTTAGGTGGGGCATCAGCCAAAGATGCTGCGAGAATGAAAA
>Ga0206856_10420_pt1 | contig 10492 bp, 7 predicted proteins | sample Alteio_BWOrgCont_48_FD_152630 | JGI IMG/M metagenome (GOLD analysis project Ga0206856, IMG submission 152630) | Enriched cells from forest soil in Barre Woods Harvard Forest LTER site, Petersham, Massachusetts, United States -... | ecosystem: Environmental > Terrestrial > Soil > Temperate forest >...
ATGTCTACGGCCTGACGCCGCGCTTCGAAGACGGTGCGAGAAGCGTTCTCTGTGACAGGCATCTCCTCCTCAAGGAAAATTGGAGGAAGGACGACTCTACTGGATTTGATCCTGAGGTTGTTTGTGGGATATGCCATGGTTGCTCGATCAGAATACTAGGTACGGCTCACCCCAGCCCCATGGCTAATGCAAGATCATTTACTTCCTGTTGAGCAGCTTTTACTTCGGCAACGTCGTTGAACCGATAATGGCGAAGTGCCCTATCTCCGTCTGCACCCCATCGCCCGGTTGTGCTCCTCCTAGCGAAACCATATAGTCCCCAAACACCACTGTGCGTTCTCCCTTGGCATTGACCTGCGCGAGGAGGCGGGGGGGATCTGGAAGCCCACGAGAGTTGACTCGCCGGCGGCAAGGTGTATGCGTGTAAAGCCGGCCAGGGCGCGGATAGGCGTTTCATCTCCTCGGGGCTGTGTCAGGTACAACTCCGCCACCTCGTCGCCCGCCGTCCGGCCCGTGTTCCTAACTTCGGCCGCAACGGTTACTGGCTTGCCGGCCTCGACGCTTGCAGGCAGCTTCAGCCCACTCTAGGCGAAGGTTGTATAGCTCAGACCGTCTCCAAAACGGAAGAGCGGCTTACAGGTGAAGTAGCGATAAGTGCGGCCCTGCATGGCGTAGTTATCGAAGGGCGGCAGCTCATCGAGCGAGCTGGAGAAGGTAATCGGCAGACGGCCTGCTGGACTGTTGTCGCCGGCCAGTGTCTCGGCGATCGCGGTGCCGCCCTCTTCGCCGGGATACCATGCCTCGAGCAAAGCCGCGGCGTGCTCGCTGGCCCAGTTCAGTGCCAGCGCGCTGCCGTTTTCGCTGACAACGACGACCGGTTTACCGGTCGCCGCCACCGCTTTGAGCAGCTCCTCCTGCACCGCAGGCAGATTGATCGCAGTGCGGTCTCCGCCGGAGAAGCCTTCGAGCTGGATGGGCATCTCCTCACCTTCAAGACCAGGCGAAAGGCCAACCAACGCGATGATAACGTCGGCCTTCTTCGCTACCTCGACGGCCTGCGCGCGCAGCACCTCGGCAGGAGCCTGCCATGTCAGGTCGATGCCCGCCGAGCCGGCGCGGTGGAAGTTTTCGAGGCGAATCTGGTGCGGCTTCGTGTCCGTGAAGTGCACCGTATCCTCGATGACCGCGCCACGTTCCCCGGTTTTGCCACCGTTCTTCACCAGCAGTTTGCCATCGACGAAGAGGTTGAAGGCTTCGGTGTTTTCGCATGCGTAGCAGTAGTTCACGCGCACACCCAGCTTGTAGTCTCCCGGCGCAGGCGGTGTGACGGTGCCGCTCCAGCGCTACAGAGTAGTTGTTACGCCCGACTCCAGGCACGGGAACGACCTTGTCCCAGTTAAAGTTGATGATGCGGTCGGTGCGGGTGAGCACCGGCGTGCCGCTGAAGTCCGTGCCGTTGAAGTACTCGCCGGTCAGGCCATCGCCCGTGCCCTGCAGAGGATGGAGCGCCGTGTGCGCGATGGGCATGGCGAAACCCTCCACCAGGGTGGAACCCTGCGCGTATATGACCTTGTCCCTGCCAAAGCGCTTCTCGATGCCATAGAGCGGGTCGACGGGATGGGGCGGTGGGCCGTTGTAGTTGCCTTGCAGCGACTGCACCAGTTCGGCTGTGGGGCCGACGACCGCGATGCGGCCGACCGAAGGCTTTAGCGGAAGGAAGTGGTTGTCGTTCCTGAGCAGCGTCATCGACTCGCGCGCGGCCTGAAGGGAGACTGCGCGGTGCCCGGCGGAGTTGTTCTCGCTGATGGGGATGCGGCCATAGGTGAACCTGTCGAGCGGGTCGAACATACCCAGGAGGATGCGGGCGCGCACAAGGCGTTTCAGAGAGACATCGATCTCATCCTCGGTGATCAACCCCTGATGCACCGCATCGACCAGCGCGGGATAAGCCTGTCCCCGCCCGAAGCCGCATTCGAGGTCCGTGCCAGCTTTGACCGAAGCGGCCGCTGCGTGGGCAAGGTCCGGCGCGTGGTGGTGGCCGACAAAGACATCGGCGACGGCCGCGCAGTCGCTGACCACTTAGTGCCAGGCGTCGCGCAAATGCTCCTTCAGCAGCATGGTATTGGCGCAGGCAGGAGCGCCATCGATGGCGTTATAAGCACACATCACCGACTGTGCGTGCGCCTCAGTTACCGTGGCGCGGAAGACCGGCAGGTAAGTATCCTCGAGGTCGTGCGCGGAGACATCGACGTTGGCACTATGGCGCGTCGACTCCGGGCCGGAGTGGACGGCGTAGTGTTTGAGCGTGGAGATCACGCGGAAGAACTTTGGATCATCGCCCTGCATGCCGATCACAAAGGCCACGCCCATGCGGCTGGTCAGGTACGGGTCCTCACCCTAGGTTTCCTGTCCTCGTCCCCAGCGCGGATCGCGGAAGATATTGATATTCGGCGCCCAGAAGGTGAGACCGAAGAACTGCTCTTGCTGCTCATGGCGCATGGCTTCGTTGTACTTGGTGCGCGCTTCGGTGGAGGTGATCTCGCCCATGCGGTGAACCAGCGGTGTATCCCACGTGGCCCCCATTCCAATCACCTGCGGGAAGTTCGTCGAGTAGCCCGAAAACGCGGCGCCATGGAGGCCCTCGTTTGCGTCTTGCCAAGCAAGGGGGCAAAGATCATGGCGGAGAGAAGAGCGGCCAGGGAAGGCGTACTGAGGTTGGATCTGAGCATGGCATGACTCCTGAATGGAAGGAAGGAAAGTGAGGATCGCGCGCCCCGGAAGACGAAATACGTAAGCGTTTGAATTATGGGGCGGGATGGCAATCGGGACCCACAAGTCGACTGTAGGGAGTGATCGATGACTGGCGCACTATGAAGCGATTTATATGGCCGAGAGGGGCCACGGGGAAAGTGCAGTTCCCGGCCCTGGTTCAGACTGGCGCCATCCCGACATTTTTCGCAGAGGTCAGTTTGAACCACTGGGCTGGCCGCGGATTACGCATGACTCCCGACGGCATTGACCCGGGCATGAAAGGCGAATCCGGCTGGACAAACAACGTGGATCCTCAGCACTCCTGGCCGAGAGATTCGACAAGCCTGTAGCCTGTTCCAGCGTGACGCATGAAACAGACTCAGCCTCCAACTCGAGAGAACCGGCAACGAAGGAACGAGGCGCTCATGGCGGCGCTTCAACATCTTCGAGCGGGCCGCTTGCAGCAGGCCGGCGAACTCTGCGAACAGGTTCTCCGTCAAGATCCGAATTGCACCGAGGCACTTCATCTGCTGGGGGTGATAGCCGGTCAAGCCGGTTTCCTCGAGCCTGCGGTCCAATTCCTCAAACGCTCCATCCAATTACGACCGATGGTTGCGCGTTACTGGAACGACCTCGGCGTCACCCACCGAAAGCTGAATCAAATGGATCTTGCAGATGAGTGTTTCGAGGAAGCTCTCCGCCTGGATCCGGATTTTGTTGATTCCCATTACAACCTGGGCAACCTCTACCAGGAGCGCGGCCAGTGGGATCTGGGGGCGGAACACTATCGGCGTGCCGTTCAATTGCGGCCTTCCCACGCCGATGCATGGAATGGTTCAGGCGGGTGCCTACAGTCATTAGGACGAAGCGACGATGCCATCGAGGCATTCCGAAATGCCATCACTCACGATCCCAACCACGTTGACGCGCATCGTTGCCTGGGGATTCTGTTGCGGGGGGAAGGCCGAACCGAGGATGCATTGCGGCATTTGCGTCGCGTGGTCGAACTTGAGCCGGCCTCTGGTGAAGCGCATAACGATGTTGGCGCAATGCTGCTCGATATGGACCGGACAGCTGAGGCCGAGAGTTGCTTCCGGCAAGCATTGAAGTTGATGCCGAAATTCCCTGAGGCCTGGCTGAACCTTGGCCGAGCATTGCGCAAGCTCCGCCGTGCGTCGGAAGCGGAAACCTGTTTCAGGCAAGCTGCGGAGCTTTGGCCCGATTCGGTAGAGGCGCAGGAGAATCTGGGAATCGTTCTCTCCGACCAGGGCCGGATGGACGAGGCTGTCGCGTGCTTTCATCACGCCCTGCTCATGGCTCCAGAACGTGCCGAGACGTATTACAACATCGGCCACGCGATGCTGCTCGAGAGCCGATTTGCGGAAGCGTTAGAGCCTCTCCAGCGTTCGCTCAAGCTCAAGCCGAATTTTCCCGAAGCGTGGAATAACATGGGCGGATGCTTCCTCGGTCAGGGCACGACCCATGGGGATGACGCAGACCTTGATGAGGCAGAGTGCTGCTACAAGCGAGCGATAGATCTCAAACCGCAACACGCGGACGCTCATGTGAATCTTGCACTGCTCCTCTTATTGCGGGGTCGCTTCGAAGACGGATGGAAAGAGTGGGAGTGGCGCTGGCGGGGAAAGGCAAACAAGTTGCACCGTTATCAGCGTCCGCTGTGGCGGGGCGAGCCCCTGGACGGGAAAGCAATCCTCCTCCACACGGAAGACGGGCTCGGAGATACGCTCCAATTTGTCCGATATGCGCAACTGCTGCACGATCGAGGGGCACGCGTAATCCTGCAGTGTCCTAAGGCGCTCCTGGCCGTCCTGTCCGGATGCCCGGGAGTGGACCTGCTGGTCAATGACGCCCAGCACATTCCGGACTTTGATATTCACGCCCCGCTCATGAGCGTGCCCGGCATAATGGGGACCACCGCCACCAGCATTCCCGCCGATCTTCCTTACGTCTTTGCGGACTCCGACAGGACCGCGTTCTGGAAAGATCAGCTATCGAGCTCTTATGGGCTGAAGGTTGGAATTGCATGGCGGGGAAACCCTGAGTTCGCAGGAGACCAGCGGCGTTCGGTGCCCCTGGGTTATTTCGAACCGCTGGCAAAGATTCCGGGCATTCGCCTCTTCAGCCTGCAGACAGGACACGGCCGTGAGCAGCTGGATAGAGTCGCGGCTTCGTGGAACATCAGCGATTTGGGGCTGCCGTTCTCCGAGACAGCGGCCGTCATGATGAACTTAGACCTGATAGTTACCAGTGACACCGTCATCGCTCATTTAGCGGGAGCCTTGGCCCGCCCGACCTGGTTGGCTGTCTGCTGTACGCCGGACTGGCGCTGGCTTTTGCGTCGCGCAGATTCGCCCTGGTATCCCACCATGAGATTGTTCCGTCAGCCCGGCCCCGACCTATGGCCCGCCGTCTTCGAGTCAATGGCGTCAAACATGCAGACGCTCTTGAATCAGACGATTACGAATCCCAATCGTTCCTTAGACTGACTGTGCAGAAGTAGCCGGGCGCGGCACCCGGCACTAGTATTTTTTCAGGTATCGCGGGATTTTAACGCGGTGTATACTTCGGCTCGACCTTAAAAACAACCTTCCTCTGTTGCAACGTCCAGCCGCAGAGTTCAGGAAGCCCCAAAGGACTCAACCGTTTGCGAAGTTCAAGTTCAGAAAGCTTTCACGGAGAAGACAGAACAATGGCAACCAGCAACGATTCGAAATCCATGCTTCGCAAATTCGGCTACGGCAGCTTTCTGGTCGCTACTCTGCTGCTGACAGCGGTGACCCCGGCGATTTCCGAACAAGAACAGGGGCCGGACAAAAACGCAACAGAGACGATTGACGCCACGGCGATGGGTACAAGCACCCAGTTGGGCAAGACTGTCAGCGTAAAAATCATCATTACCCGATACTCCACGGATGAGGAGAGAGACGCCTTCATCGCCGCGTTCAAGAAGGGCCAGAACCAGGGCCTGGTGGACGCGCTCAGCAAGGCGCCGTCCGTTGGCCGCATCGCCATTACGGGCACGCTGGGCACCCAGCTCAGTTACGTTCGCGTGGTCAAGACGCCCACCGGCCGCAGGATTCGCTTCGCCACCAACCGCCAGATCAGGATCGGTGAGGCCATGAACAACGGTCCGAGCACGGCCTACAACCTGACTGCCGGCGAGGTCGACTTTAACGACGCCGATAAGAAAAAGAGCGGTGGCGTTCTCTACCCTGCTTCACAGCTGATCATTAACAAACAAGGCGAGCTGCAGTTTGAGCTCCGCAAGAACCCCTGGAATCTGGTGAACATCATCGACTGGAACGGGGCCGGACAAAAGCAGTAGCGATTTGGAGTAGTCATTAAAGTTCGCCGGGCAGCCATCACTGTCCGTTGGCGCCCGGCCGATATTTGTGATCGTCATAGTTACAACCAAGAATTATGTTTGTTTTTCTACTTGATATTTGTATCCAACCTGTGGCACTGTATTGCGAGCAGGGGAAGCGAAACCATGACTACCGTCCTCAATTTCGGTCACCAGATGTACCCAGCGCGAGATAACGCGTCAGGAACCGTCTGGCTCATGGCTCGGCTTCTGCCCCGCAGCGCACGCAAATAATAGCGCTGATCCTCTGCTAAACCCCCAAAAGCCAGCCATACAAGAGCCAGATATAGCTTTGCCGTTACGGGTGGTGAAGGATGCGGATACTCCTCTGTTAAGGAAAACACCGCGTCGCGATCGTTCCCCCGTGCAGTAAAGGCAAAGGCGCCAGTGGCGTAGTGCGGATACTTCTGACGGGAGCCCGAAAGGGCGTGCGGTTCGAATCCGCTGCTGTTCTTACTTTCGGTGAGAGCAGTAAAAACCGCGCACGATCATCACTGGCGGCTGAAACGGAATCTCCGGTGGTGAAGGTTCGGGATACTTCCTGCCAACCAGGGCGGCTTAGGATGCCGCCAGTCCACTGGGCGATGTTTGTCCAGTGGATCAACCCGGGTCAACGAATCCCCGGAGATTGTATTTGTAACTGGGTCGGTGGCGTGTGAATAGGCTCCATCGGACCGAAAGGACGCAGGTTCGATTCCTGCATCTGCGGAAACGTGGATTAGTTCAGTGGTAGAACGTTCGGCTTAACCTGTTCCGGATGTTCCCCGGCGCTTTACCTCAACTGTTCTTGGTACGCCTTGTGAGCCATGAACCTCAACCGGTGTGCGTAGGAGACGCCATGAGCATTACTTTATCGGTGCGCAACGGCACTCCCGTGGGCAGAAAGTCGCTCTGCTACACCTGCCGCTATGCATCGATTCAGATCGGTTACGCCGAAAGCGAAAAGGAGATTCGCTGCGGTTACTTCAGCGAAAACCCGCGCCTCGTCACCTTTCCGGTGAGCGAGTGCAGCGATTACCTCAGCAAGCTGGCGCCGACTCTTTACGAACTGGAGAAGATTGCTTTCATCATCGACGTAAAGACCGTCAACGCTCGTGCCGGTTTTGCCAGTGCGACGGTCAAGGCCACCAAGTCCGAGGAAGACAATGACTGATTCCTCTGTCTGATTTCGCTCCTGTCCTAAGAAAGATGCCGGGCGGAGGCGGAAATGAATTCGCAAGGCATCTTTGAAAGGAGCGACGACATGTCCCGCCTGAACTTTTTGAAATTGAGCCATCCTGAATTTGCGCTTGCGTCCCTGAAGACGCACGAGGGCGCGCCTGCCGTGCAGATCAGCGCGGAAGCGCAGTTGCGGCGCTCCGTGGTGGCCTGCATGTTGTGGGAGAACCAGTTCTACGAGGACGGCGTGACCATTGCCGATCGCATCGCTGCGCTGGTTCCGCGCGTGGAAGCCGCGAAGGTTGCCGCGCTCGCTATTGAGGCGCGCGAGCAGATGAAGCTGCGTCATGCGCCGCTGTTGCTGGTGCGCGAGATGGCGCGTTATGCGACGCACCGCGGTCTTGTGGCGGACACGCTGGCCCGTGTGATCCAGCGCGCCGACGAACTGGCGGAGTTCCTTGCCATTTACTGGAAGGACGGCCGCCAGCCGCTGGCCGCGCAGGTGAAGAAGGGGCTGGCCGTGGCGTTCAACAAGTTCGATGCGCACGCGCTGGCCAAGTTCGACCGCGACGGCATGGTCAAGCTGCGCGATGTGCTCTTTCTCACGCACGCTAAGCCGATCACCGCGGAGCAGGCGCTCACCTGGCGTCAACTGATCGAGGGTGAGTTGCCTTCGCCGGAGACTTGGGAGGTTCGCCTGTCGCGCGGCGAACAGAAGCGCGAGGTGTGGGAGTCGCTGCTGATCGAGAATCGGCTAGGCGCTCTGGCGCTGCTCCGCAACCTGCGCAACATGCAAGCGGTAGGGGTTGAACCAGAGCTGGTGCGGCATGCGCTCGCGGCCATTCGCGTAGAGCGCGTGCTTCCCTTCCGCTTCATTGCGGCGGCCCGGTATGCGCCGCAGTGGGAGCCGTGGCTGGAGCAGGCAATGTTTCTGAGCCTGCAGGGCCAGTCGCGTCTTGCGGGTCGTACGGTGCTGCTCGTCGACGTATCCGGAAGCATGGATGCGCGGCTCTCGGCGCGGTCGAAGATGATGCGCGTGGACGCAGCTGCGGGTCTGGCGGTGCTGTTGCGCGAGATCGCGGACGAGGTGGGGATCTACACGTTCTCCGAGCGGCTGCAGGCTGTTCCGGCGCGGCGTGGTTTCGCCCTGCGCGACGCCATTGCCCACAGCCAGCCGCACGGCGGGACCTATCTCGGCCGCGCGCTCGAAGAGATTCGCGACTCGTACGACCGTCTCAACGTAATTACCGATGAGCAGTCGCACGACCGCGTGCCCGAACCGCGTGGTCGGGCATACGTGGTGAACGTGGCCAGCTTCCGCAACGGAGTGGGCTACGGCGCCTGGACGCACATCGATGGCTCGAGCGAGGCTGTCATTGAGTACATCCGCTCTCATGAGCAGGTGGATTCCTAACAGGGAGAGCGGGCAGTAACGCCGCTCTCCTTTTTTTTGCCTGAATGAACCTTCGTCTTTAAGATGGCACCATGCGATTCCTTGCTTTTCGAGCTCCTGCATGGCCGCTGTTCGTTCTTTTCGTTTTTGTCGCAAACACCCCTGGCGCTCACGCCACTCTACAGCAGACCTCAAGCCAGACCGGCCAGCCGCCAGCCGCGATTCCAGCCCAGCCCAAGCCCCGTATCCGGCCGAACGATGCAGGCGCGCCGATTCCCACCCGCTATGACATGCTGCGAGGCGCGTATGGTCCGTATCGCGCGAACAACGATCTGCTTTATTACCATCTCGACATTCGCGTCGATCCCGACAGGCAGTTGATCAGCGGAAAGAATACGATCCGCTTCAGGATGTTTAAGGATGGCACGCGTATCCAGCTCGATCTGCGCGACTCGCTGGCGATCGACAAGATTCTCTACGGGACGACTCCTCTCAAATACGAGCGCGACACCGGCGCGGTGTTTGTCGATTTTCCAGAGGCGCTGCGTGCCGGGCAGGTTTACTCGATTGATTTCTTCTATTCGGGGCATCCGGAGGAGACGGGGCGGTTCGGTGGCATGACGTTCAAGAAAGACCCTGCCGGCCACGTCTGGATTAACACTGCCTGCGAAGGCACCGGCGCGAGCATGTGGTGGCCGAACAAGGACCAATGGCGGGATGAGGTCGAGAGCATGGACATCAGCGTGGCCATTCCCAATGGGCTTGTAGACGCGTCGAACGGGAAGTTCATGGGCAAGACCGACCTGGGCGACGGCTATACTCGCTGGGACTGGCACGTGCATTATCCGATCAACAACTACGATGTCTCGCTGAATATCGGCAATTACGTCCAGTTCTCAGATCATCTCGGCGACCTGCCGCTCGATTTCTACGTGCTGCCGGAGGACAGGGATAAGGCGAAGGTACAGTTCGCACAGGCCAAAGGCATGCTGGAGGCGTACCAGCACTATTTCGGGCCGTATCCCTTCGCAAAGGATGGGTACAAGCTGATCGAGGCTCCTTATTCGGGGATGGAGCACCAGAGCGCAGTGACCTACGGCAACCTGTTCAAGAACGGATACCTGGGGCGCGACTGGACGGGGGTGGGGATCAGTCCGAGATTCGACTTCATCATCATCCACGAGAGCGGGCACGAGTGGTTCGGCAACAGCGTTACGGCGGCTGATCCCTCGGATATGTGGATTCATGAGGGCTGGACAACGTATCTCGAAAGCCTTTACGTGGAGTATCGCTGGGGCAAGGATGACGCCATCAAGTATCTGAGCGGCTACAGACCGAAGGTGTATAACCTGAGGCCGATTATTGCGGAGCGCGGCGTAAATGCGGAGCCGACCGAAGACCAGTACTTCAAGGGCGCACTGATGCTGAATACGCTGCGCAGTGTGGTGAATGACGACGCGAAATGGTGGGCGCTACTGCATGACTTCTACCAGCACTTCAAGTATCAGAACATCATGACGGAAGACGTGGTGGCATATTTCAACCAGCAAACGCGGATGAACCTGACGCCGATCTTTGATCAGTATCTGCGGCAGGCGCAGATTCCGCGGCTGGAGCTGCTGTTTGGCGTGTCTCCGGGGATGGTGATGTACAAGTGGCGGGCCGACGAGGATGACTTCGCCATGCCTGTTGGCGTGGGCACGCCGGGACATTGGCAGATCATTCACCCGACGACAGAGTGGCAGTGGATGCAGACACCGCTGACAAAAGATGAGTTCCAGGTGGACACGGATCACTACTATGTG
>Ga0206856_10414_pt1 | contig 10484 bp, 11 predicted proteins | sample Alteio_BWOrgCont_48_FD_152630 | JGI IMG/M metagenome (GOLD analysis project Ga0206856, IMG submission 152630) | Enriched cells from forest soil in Barre Woods Harvard Forest LTER site, Petersham, Massachusetts, United States -... | ecosystem: Environmental > Terrestrial > Soil > Temperate forest >...
GATTAAATATCCTCCTCTGTAGATAGCCTTCCGATCATTTATTGCGCCCTGTCGTCCCTTATGCCGCTATCTATCGAATTAATTGATAATGCCGTTGAGCGATATTGGCGCGAATATGATAGATATTCGAAACTCGCGGAATTCGTCGGAGACACATGCCGCAAAGCACTTGAGTCGAACGTCATTCGAGGTTCTATCCAATGGCGAGCAAAAGATCCCGACAGGCTTCGGGCTAAGCTAACCAAGTACCTCTCCGACGGAGCCCATTCAGAAGAGTTTACTGATATGGATAGCGTATTTCGCGTCCTAAAGGATTTAGCCGGGGCTCGTGTTACGACATATGTGGAGGCAGATAGGCACAAGGTTGTGGCCCTTATCGGAAAGCAGTTCAGCGGATTCGCAGATGATGGCACCGTTTTTTCAGAGGATAAAGACAAAGCAGGCCATTTTTACAGAGCCACGCATTGTATGGTCCGCTTACGGGACCAGGACCTGATCGGGCGCTATCAGAATCTGAAGGACCTTGGTTGCGAAGTGCAGGTCTGTAGCCTGCTCGCGCATGTCTATAACGAGATCGAACACGATCTTCGCTATAAACCGCTCAAGGGAAATTTGTCCGGAAGCGAAGAGGAGTTGCTCGACGCATTAGGACATATGATGGAATCCGGCGATACTGTAATAAATCACACACTCGTTGCCGTCGACCAACGTTTGAAAGCCAACGCGGCCGAATTCGTTGATGTATTCGATTTCGTTGTCCGGATGCGACCACTTTTTCCGACCGCTGAGAATTTTGCAAATAATGCCGGTCAATTATATATCGTTTGCGAAAAATTAGGCTTGGATTCACCGAATAAGATTAAGGCGGCGCTGAACTGGGACGATCAAACAGCCGCAAGAGGTGAGCGTCTGGCTGGATTGTTGGCGGAGCATGTTAACCCGAACCCCGATATCCAGTTGGAGGTAGACCCGCAAAGCTCAGATCAACTGTGGGTGTTGATCTTGGGAGATTCAGATAGATTAAACCGAATTAAGGGTATGTATCCCTCTGGACGCGGCGTCGGCAGAGCCCCTCGGTTTCTATCGATGGCAAAGCATCTCTCAGCGATTCCAAATCAGGCCGGGTAACCTCGGATTTCTCTGGAAGAGTAGATCTGTGCTCACTGGGACTAACGAGGGCACCGGTGGATTCGAGGTAATTCGTGAGGCCGTCGATTTTCCGAAAGTGTCCAAATTGCCTTTTTAACGTCAGCTTGCAGGTCCGACGAACGGTGTTATAGAATCGTGAAGAGTCGAAACCGAAAGTCTTGGATGCCTCAAAATAAAAATTTCCTATGTCAAACGAAGAAGCTAATAACGTAGAATTCATAGTAGCTAAGATCTCTGAGATTGGAAGGCCTGACGATGCAGCTGCCGCCCGAAACGTGTTATTGAATATTGTTCCCTATATCGGAGGAGCAGTAGCAACATTTCTCTCCGAACATGGTTCGCAAATGAGAACGGAGAATATCTGTCTAGTCCTGACCGCTCTCAATGACGCCATCGGAAGACATACGAATGATACCGACATCCACTTGAATGAACGGCAGCTCGTTGAGCTTGTTATGAGGACAATAAAGGCGGTCGAGATTTTGAGCGATCAAGATTTAGTGCGCGCGCTAACTAAGGCAATGCAATATGCGGTAACATCAACGGACTCATTTGCCGATAAGCAATTCTGTATTAGAATCCTAGAGACTCTAACCTCGCACGAGATCACAATACTGCGTGAGCTTTATCGGGGAGATGATCCATATCGCATAGAAATGGATAAGCCGGATGGTCATAAACGGCCATCAGAGATTGGAAGCCAAGGGTCGATAAATATAATCTTAAATCCCCTTGGAGGACAGTGGATAGCCGACCGGAACGACACAAACAGTGGGCTTCCGAGTCTGCTAGAGTTTTTTACTAAAAGGACTCAACTCGACCGCGAACGCATCCAGATCATCGCGAGGATGCTCGATGCGAAGGGCTTGGCGAATTTAGAAGTGCACCTCGGCGAGAGCTATAGTACAGTCTACAGATGGAACCCTGCGCAGTCCGGAATAGCGACCACATTAAATTTAAATAGCGGTAATCTGGCCGTAATAAGACTGACTCCTATTGCCGCAAGCAAAACGGAGACGGGCGATAAATTTTTGAGGCATTTTTAGAGGGAATAAGATAATTTCACTAATGCGCAGATGCGGCATCAATATGGGTGCGGAATAGGAGATGTTTTAGACGATCAAGCGATCTTGGTTCCACCCGCGAAGCGCGACTCGATTCGTAAGAAACGATCTCCAAGATCACCGATGTCTTCCGCGATTACCCACGCGCCAAAATGGTATCCGTACCCGCGATCGCCGTTCTTAGGTGTCGTAAAAAGCTCTAGCTTGAGCGCATCATATTCCGGGGTCTCTGGGTTGCTCCTTTTCTTTACCTCTATCACTAGCAGGTTGTCGTCGTCTATTCCTCGTTGATGAACTACTATATCGGGCTGGACTGAAAACACGTAATACCCGTAGTCGTCGGGAAGAAGGTAATTTTTGCGGGCTTCGCGAACGATGTCGAAGATTCGGTCTTCGGCGTCAGCCGCGTGTGACTTATGCTCGGATTCATGGCGATTATATTCACAATCAACAGCAATCGGGGAGCATTTGCCGACTAGCTCTTTGCAGCGAAGTTCCAACTCCAAATAGACCGCCAATCGGTGTGTGATTGCGCGTTCACCAGCCGCCGCTGATTCCGAAACGGTTTTCGGATTCGCGCATCGAGGACGTAGGAGGCCTTCGCGGTCTTGGCTTTCGTTGAAGCGGGCAAGTGCGCGTTCGAGGCATATCCAAGCTATGTTCGCCATATCTTTCTCGTTGTTCATGGGTCGTAGGCTATTGAGACTACAAGGGGATGTTGCTTTGTCCCTGAATACTATCATTGCTGTATGCGATGCGCCAACCCGATTTTGACCGTCAGAAGAAATGAGCGCGGGAGTTAGCACAACGAATCGGCTGCGATGCCTTCGCGGAGTCCTTCTGAATTGGATCGAGCTCAATGGAAAGCTTGGTCGTCGCTGGTCGATTTTCGGAGATGTTCCGTGATGGTACAACGAGAGGTCTCTCATCAGCGTATTTGCGGGCGCCCTGTGGCAAAGTGGCGGCTACGCTTTCGAGGAGTATTCGGCTCCAAAAAGGGGGAGCAAGAGACGGTCCTACGCTGGGCGGGTTGATCTTGAGTTTGTCGTGGGTCAAAAGGAATTTCGGGCAGAGGTGAAACCTTGCGAATTGGCGGCGACGCTCGGCCGGGACCGTACCAAACATGTCCAGGTGTTTATGAAAAAGGCGATTGTGGACATACAGCGGTGCATCCCAGATGGAACGAGGCGGCTGGCCATTGTTTTCGGCACGCCTTATCTGACACGACGCTTGAGGGCGGAGGTCAAAAACAGGGTCGATTGGTTATCCGATCAAGCCTTGAGCATAAAGGCGGAGATCGGAGCCGATGCAGTTGCGTGGACATTTCCCGTTCTTCTGCGCCCCCCAAGTTTTCGTGATTCAATTTGTCCCGGAGTAATTGTGTGGATCGAGGAAGTGCGGAGGTAGCGTGGAAAGACGAATACCGAACCAAAAAAGGGGCAGAAGCCCCTTTCGTTAGAGGAGCCCAGCTTCGCGGAAGGAGTAGTACCCGCGTGCGAGCGGGTCATCAATCGGATTGCCGATTATCACGTGGTCGAGAAGAGGAATTTCGAGCGTGCTGCCGGCCTCCCGTAGCAGCCGGGTGATCTGGGCATCAGCGGCGCTCGGCGCCGGGTCCCCGCTTGGATGATTGTGGACGCAGATGATTGCTGAGGCACTCGCCACGACCGCGATCCGGAAGACTTCGCGGGGGTGAGCCAAGGCGGCCGTTGCCGTTCCCACCGTCACCCGGTGGCGTCCGAGGGGCCGGTTCTTCCGATTGAGGACGATTACGTAGAACGCTTCCGCCAGGGGAAGTTCGTCGAATCCGCCCCGCATGTAGTCGACTACGCTGGCGGCATTGGATACCGTCACCGCTGGGCCTTCTTGGACAAGGAGGTAGGAGAGCTTGGCTTCATAGATACGCATTTTGTGGCTCGCTCGGGAGCCACCTCCCTTCGCTTCATGCGAAGGTATCTCTGGCGGCTGGCCCGATTGATGCCGTTTTTCCACAGGAGGAGTCACAGCGAAATGGAGCGCCGAGGCAGCGTCCCCGACCAACGAGGGGGAAGCGGAAGGAAGCGAGGTGGAGACCGCAGGTACTACCTTGACCCACCTGTACAATTGGAAAACACGGCACGGGCAGTTGCACTTCCAAGGTTGCCCGAAACTGCGGTGAGCGGGAGCGAGCAAGATTCGATGTTCGCGTTACGATTACGAAAAAAGATTTGAACGATTCTTTTCGTAAACCGTCTTACTTTGGTGATGGCTCTTTGAAAAGCTCGGAGTACGCCTTGAGAATAATGGATTATCTCGGGGCGCAATTTTACACCGGTAGCTTTGCCGGTGTGTCGAGACCATGCCCTCCGAGCAAAATTCCTCGCCGGCCCACCCGGATCGCAATGAATCCGATAAGAGGACAAAAAATAGGCCGAAAAGAGTTAAGGAAATCGAGAGTCCGAGGGGACTCTCTCCCCGAACAGACGTGTTGTTGGCGCGCTATGTGGAGCAACTGATTGAGTGCGACTTAGCGCACAAGAACATCAAGAAAACGGCAGTACTTGGAGTTGAGAAAAAGAAGGAGAAAGGAGTGGTGGAATTAGGGAAAGTAGTGCTGGAAGTTACCCTGGAGAACCCGATTAGGACCATGATGGGCGCGTTATTTTCAGCTGCGGCGACCATTTGGGCTGGAGCGATACACCTTATCGGTGAGCGGATCGCATTTGGAATAGCGGGATTGATCGCAGGAATATTTATAACATATGCCGTATACCGAATTTGCGCAGTATTGCGCTGATAGTGTCGAGCCTCTCTCGTGATATCCACAGGGGGGCTTTTTAGTTTCGTTCATTTGTTGCTACGATGTTTGTGGGTGTGCAGTCTCCGAAACGTGCATGGTCCGTACGTCAGCGAATTCTGAGAATGGCCATCTCTCCCGATCTAAATGATCGGGAGTTTTACTATCCGCCTTTCGGATGAAGGAATTCGCCTTTCCATGTTTTAAAGAAAGATCAAGCGGACGGCCATTCACTCGCTCTCAATCCACACCGCAGCGTCGAATGGGTGTGGTATAATTTTATTTCCTGTCCGGCAGATTCGTACTCAGCCGAGCCTCTATTACCTCGGCGGCTCGATACAAAACGTTTGTCGCCGATTGAATAGCGTCGCCCGCACGCGCCGACGCTATTTGCTTTTTGGGGGTAGAGGCCCGGATGCGCATGAATGATCCCGTGGTTTTAGGAACTCGTGAAGCCTGGGGAGAAAAGGAGCCTTTTGGGCTTTTTCCCGCCGACCGCCGGCATCATCTGTACGCCATCGGAATGAGCGGCAGCGGAAAGACGACGCTCTTGCGGAACATGATCCTCCAGGACATTGAGGCCGGCCGGGGTGTGGCGGTCATCGACCCGCACGGCGACCTGGCAGCCGACATTCTGGAGCACATTCCTCGGCGTCGAATCGATGATGTGGCATATTTCGATCCATCGGATGCCGACTATCCGGTCGGCTTTAATCTCCTCGCTCGCGTGCCGCCGGAGAAACGGCACGTGGTCGCGTCGGGAATCGTAAGCGTCTTTCGAGGAATCTGGTCGGACTCCTGGGGGCCGCGTCTCGAATACATCCTCTATGCGACCATTGCCGCCCTTCTCGACTGCGAGAATGTTAGCCTCATGGGCGTGCCCCGAATGCTCTCCGATGACCGATACCGCGCGTGGGTCATCCGGCAGATCAAAGACCCGATGGTCAGGTCATTCTGGGTGAATGAGTTCAGCCGGTACGACAAGAAATTCCTGCAGGAAGCCATTGCGCCGATTCAGAACAAGGTCGGGCAACTCCTCATGGCCCCGGAGTTAAGGAACATCTTCGGGCAGGTGAGGAGCCGGATGGACGCTCGGTCCATGATGGATGAGGGTAGGATATTCATCGCCAACCTCTCGAAGGGAAAGCTTGGCGAGGACAAGACGAACCTTCTCGGGGCCCTCTGGGTCACCCAATTTCAACTCGCGGCCATGTCTCGAACAGATTTGCCGGAGGATGAGAGGCGGGATTTCCACCTCTACGTAGATGAGTTCCAGTCGTTCGTGTCGGATTCGTTCACGGCGATACTCTCGGAAGCGAGGAAGTACCGGCTGTGCCTCACGCTCTCGCACCAATTTCTCGACCAGATAAAGCCGGAAATTTCCAAGGCGGTCGTGGGCAACGTGGGATCGATCATTGCATTTCGCGTCGGATACGAAGATGCGGAGGCACTGGAGCGGACATTTGGAAAGGCGTTCGTTGCCAGCCAATTCACAGGCCTAGGCAACGGCGAGGTACATGCGAAGCTTCTCGAATGGGGGCAGTATCGCGACTCGTTTCGCGGGCAGACACTGCCGCCGTTCGGAATACGACACGGTCATGGCAGAGCGATCATACGACAATCGCGAGAAAGATATTCGACGAAGAGGGAGACGATAGAGCGGAGGGTAAATGGCTGGCTTGGCATGCGGTTCCATTGATAGCGACCGGCAGCAAGCTCGCAGTCGATGACTCAGACTCCGAGGTGTCGGAAGTAAATATACGCGAGGAAAACTCCTTCGAGCGAGAGTGTCCAAAGTAGGACATTGGAAATCCATGAATTGAAGAAGGTGAATAGGAACGTCGGCCACGGATCATTTGTCTTATCATCAGCCACGGAAGCGCGACCCAGCCGGGAAGCGATTGAGGCCAGTATGAACGTGGCTACTCCGAGTAGGTAGCTCAGCAATATCCAACTTGCCTTGATATAACCAAGGCCAACGCCAACTCCGACAATGTCGGCCTGGGAGATTTTTAGTTGGCCCAGAAAGCCTATGGCGCCGATCGCTATCGCTGGGTATGTCGGGAATTTTAGCCAGATATCCAGTAGCCGCTTCCAATTGGAGAGCCTGATCTTCGCTGGTCTTATCGCGGTCTGAAACACAGCAACAACGCACGTGAGTAGAACGAAAAAATTGTACCGTTTTAACAGCGCCGAATTCAGAAAGCCCGTGAATATCGCGAGCCAACAGAGAAGGTACGCGATGACAAGGAACAGCAGTATCCACATCCCATCGGACCCATTTCCTGGCCCCCCGCCGGGTTCTATCGGTCCGCCCTTAGGGATACCCTTTCCCATTCGACGAACAAGCGAGCGTGTTGGAATGAGCCCGCGAAACAATATATACAGCAGTGGGCCAATGAGGAAGACAATCCGAGAGCCGCTCCCAACTATCGATCCGCCGAGGCTAGCAGGCTCTGCGAAGTTTCCCAATAACGCGACTCCGAAGCCACACAGGTAAACGGCGGCAATAAGAACGGCGGGTATCGCGATCCAATGAAGTAGAATCTTCTTCATGGCGGTCGAATGATGGTGGTCTTTTCAGGAGGCCTGTCAAAGAAAAGCATAAAACGATAAGCCGAGGAGGACATAGCTTTGGTTGATCACTTTGGCCGGCATCCAAGGTGTGGTTAAATAATAGGCGGACCAGTACAAAACCATTAACCAAAGGATGCCAGTGAATCAGAATTCCGGACGAACCTGGATCAACTTCAAGGATCTCCGCGCGAACCTCAAAGCCGAGGAAGTGCTTCGACTGTATGAGGTCGCACCGAATAGAAAGGGCGACCAGCATCACAGCCCATGTCCGCTCCCATCGCATACTGGGAACAATAACACGCCGTCATTCTCGGTGAATCTGGAGCGGGGAATTTTCCAATGCTTTGGGTGCAAGGCCAAGGGGAACATGCTCGAATTCGCCGCCCTCATGGAGGGCGTCGATCCGGCCGACGGGAACGCCCTTCGTAAGGTAGCGATAAAGCTACAGAAGGAGTTTTTTTCCGGCGGACAGAAAACGCATACGACTGCGAGGGCGCCAATCAAGGAGGCCGCCGCAGCGCCGTCGGCCCCGAAGCCTGTGGAATCGAAGGTAATTGTTAATGCCCCTCTGGACTTCGATCTCAAAGGCCTCGAAGGAAGCCATCCCGACCTTAGCGGCCGGGGATACACCAGTCAGACGATAGCATATTTCGGTGTCGGCTTCTGCTCGCGGGGATTGCTGAAGGATCGCATTGCCATTCCCCTTCACGACGACGAAGGGAAGCTCATCGGATATGCGGGCCGGGTTGCAGACGAAAGAAATGCGGATGCAGAGAATCCGTGCTACCTGTACCCGACCAAGCGGGAGAGGAACGGTACCGTACTCGATTTCGACAGGTCGCTCTTTCTCTACAACGGTTCACGGATCAAGCCTCGGTGCACCGACCTCGTTGTTGTTCAGGATTTCCCGGCGGTATGGTGGCTTACCCAACATGGCTATCCGACTGTCGTGGCAGTGATGGGAGACCGTTGTTCTCCTCGGCAGATCGAGCTTATCGTGGGACTCGTGAGACCGGGCGGCTGGGTGTGGGTCATGTGCGACGGAAACGAGAACGGAGATCGGCTAGCTCTTTTGCTCCTTTTTCACATATCCCTATTGCGGCCAGTGCGGCGGGTGGACTGTGGGAGAGGAAAACGGCCCACCGATCTGACGGCCGATGAACTGAAGAACGGCTTCGCTGAGTGAAGCCCAGCAAGCGGCCCCACGGGGTCGCTTTTTTCTGGGTCTATGACAAACGGAAAACCTGTGGTACGCTGGAAAGACTATGAACGAGAGGAAGCGCATAACCCATGAGGCCGGAAATGACGAAGCGTGGATTTGCATATGCGGGAATACTCCCTCGGAGGACGGCTTCTATCCCTGTGACTCAAAGGGCAAGGAAATGGAGCCAGTAATCGGTTGGGAGGAGCTGTACGTGTGCGCCAAATGCGGCGCAATAATAGACCAAAAGACGTTAGAAATCGTAGGACAAAATCCGAATCCGGTCCTAAATGCTTAGTTCCAAAAATTCCGCCGCTTTTACCGATGCTTCCCGACGGGCACCTTCTTGATCTCCATCTTGGGCACCAGGTCTGTCCACGGGCAGTCAAGAGCGACTTGAATTCTGAGGGCGGTGGTAACGAGAATATTCGTTTTTCCGCTCTCGATCTTTTGAATCACTCGTGAATGCAGATCGACGATCTCAGCGAACGCTTCTTGGGTGTATCCCTTCCGCCGCCGCTCACGGCGGATATTCTCGCCAAGGCGAACAAGGCTTTCGCGATACAGAGGTGAAATAGGCTTCCGAGGCACGCCACAGTATGGCGCGTTTCCCAATTGACCTCCACGCCATGCCATGGTGTATCTCGGGCACGCTATGTCATGGCGTGATACCTGAACCTTCCGAATTCTATTATGACCATCTCACGTTCCTTCCAGTTGCGGCCGGTTTATATTGTTTTGCTCTGTTTCGCCGTTGCGGCGGTCGGCCATGCCCAGAGTCTCGCCCCCTCGTCGCTCTCCGGACAGGAGATCATCCTCACCGAAACAACCGGCTCCGCGCCTCTCGTCTGGGCTAGCCCGACGAGCATCGCGTTTACCGCCTCCGGCTTCAGTACGCTCGATCTGAGCGGAACGACGACCATTGCCGATCAAGCGAACGGCAGCGGGGGTGGCTTCGGCACTTATGCCTACACCGCCACCTCGGGCACCGTTGGCCAGGTCGTCTGCCAGTACCAAAATTCTGGGAACGCTGGCAACGAAACCGTAACCCTCACGTTCACGACCGCCGTGGGCGGCACGTTCAAGGCGACCCAGGGCAGCGGTACGGCAACGGGGACATTTTCCCTCACTCCGAATACGTCGGGGCTGGTGAATCTCTCCAATCTCGTGCAGTTGGCGGCGGGAGGCACCGCCACGATGGGGTTTGTAGTTGGCGGGACGGTGCCGAGAAAGGTAATCATTCGAGCCATCGGCCCCACGCTGGCGACCTTTGGCGTGAGCAACCCCGTCTCCAACGCCACCCTTTCCCTCTATCAAGGCTCCGCTCCCATCGCGATCAATGGGGGTTGGGGCGGTTCCTCCGTCGCGGCGGCCGCGCTCGTAGCGGCATTTGCCCAGACCGGAGCGTTCTCGCTGCCAGCGAACAGTGGCGATTCTGCCATCCTCGCCACCCTCCAGCCCGGCGCCTATACCACTAGCGCGGCTGCCGGCAATACGGACGACGCTGGCACAATTCTGGTCGAGGTGTATTTCGTGCAGTGAACTGCTTGCAGGGGACGGTCTCGACGACCACCAGCCCAGATGGCGTGCCGAAATATGCCCATTTCGGGGGGGGATAGAAACGTTGACCGTGAAGTTCGCATTGGCAATCGCTCTGCTTTATGAGCATTCAACTTCACGAACCCTGATCCTATCCTTCACATGAAAAAGAAATGGA
>Ga0206856_10421_pt1 | contig 10474 bp, 11 predicted proteins | sample Alteio_BWOrgCont_48_FD_152630 | JGI IMG/M metagenome (GOLD analysis project Ga0206856, IMG submission 152630) | Enriched cells from forest soil in Barre Woods Harvard Forest LTER site, Petersham, Massachusetts, United States -... | ecosystem: Environmental > Terrestrial > Soil > Temperate forest >...
GGCTTTGCACGTTAGCAGGCCATGGCACTTCTGATGCTGAATAAAAGATATGAAAACAAAAATTCTTCTATCAATTGTCGTCGCCGGTGTCACGGCGATGTGTTACGGAGCTGGCGGATCAGCCGGCGGTTCGGCAGGAGGCGCAACAGGAGCATCTGGCGGATCTATCGGCGCGTCGGGCACAGCCGCGGGTACACCCGGTGCTGCAGGCATAGGCGTGCCTGGCAACATACCCGGGCCTAACGGCACAACGGTTGGGTCATCTGTAGTGCCCAGGAGAATTAATGGCCCACCGGGCCCTAACGCACCTGGCACGACGACTGGCAATGTCAATGCGAATGAAAACGCAAACCAAAATAATGCGACTATGAACGGAAACGGCACCGCCAATAGTCAAAATGGGAATATCACCAGCCCAAATGGGACCGTCACCACGCCGAATGGAACTGTTATTAGCCCCAATGGGACTATCACCGGCCCGAATGGCATTGTCTATTACCCAAACGGCGCCATCACCGGCCCCAACGGCACCGCCAATCCAAACAATAATGTCAACCAGAACAGCATGGTTAATCCAAACACCGTTACTCAAAACGGCACCGCCAATAATCAAAACGAGACTGTCACCAGCCCCAATGGCACCATCACTACCCATAATGGAACTATCATTAGCCCCAATGGCACCATCACCAGCCCCAATGGTACTATTTATTACCCAAACGGTGCCGTCACCAGCCCAAACGGGACTATATATTACCCGAATGGCACAGTTGTTAATCCAAATGGCACGGTGAGGGTGCGCGGAACCGTCAAAGTTCCAAGCAACAACAATAACGCGAACACGCCGCCTGCCGGACAACAATGAAGAATACGAAAATTCGTAATCTCAAAAATATTTTGTCTTATGAAAACAAAAATTCTTCTCTCGGCCGCCATCGTTGGCGTCACTGCGATATGTAGCGGCGCTGGCGGGGCCGCCGGAGGTAAAGTAGTCGGGCCTGTTGGAACGCCAACATCGGCTACCCCGCAACCAACAACCTCACAGACGCCAGAGCTGACACTACCGCCAGCCGGCGCGCCGGTGCAACCTAATGTAAGTGCAAATCCCAACATATCAGGCAATTTTAATAACCGATTCGCTCATACGAATTCGCTCTACACGATTACGAATCCTCCGGGACAACTTAATAGCCAGTCCTTTGGTAATCCGCCCGGGGGCGGCACGGTTATGCCGCTTCAACCGGGAATGAATTCACAGGCTCCGGCAGGCAATTCACTACCGTCGGCAAACTCACCATTACCGGCAACCATTGCTCCGCCGCCGGGGGGCAATACATCACCAAACATTATGCCACCGGCCGGGGCTAATTCCGCACCAGCGCCAGTGACTGCTCCGTCGCCTGGGATCAATAACAATTCCACCCCTCCGAGTCCATAAAACGACGAATATAGATCATTTAATACAGAGACCGATGTCTGGACTTAGACATCGGTTTTTCTTTTGCCTTTCTTCAAAGCACATATAAAAGGAAAAAGAAGAAACCGACGCGCGATGCGCGTCGGTACTATTAACTTCTCCAATCTTATCAACGGCCAGATAGATCCGACTCCCCACTATTGATTTGATTGGACAGTGATGTTGTTTTCTACATCGGTAACGCCTTGAACATTTTTTGAGATGTCCTTGGCTTGCGACTTTTGGTCCGAAGTCTGCACAAATCCGCTCAACTGGACGGTGCCGCGATAAACGTCCACGTTCACATTATCGAATTTGTATTCGGCATTGTCTTTCAATGCGTCGTGCACTTCACGTTGCAATGTTTTGTCGTCAATGTATTGGCCTGTGCTGCGGCTGTTATCGCTCGCGGCACAACCGGCAAACGTGCCGACGGCTGCGGTGGTTAACAGGCCCAGGCAAAAGGCCAAACTTACGATTTGGTTTTTGTTCTTCATATGTCTCCTTTTTGGTTGTTTTTATTTTTCTACAATCAACTCCTTGCGGTTCTTTAGCTCATCTCATGCCAGCGGGGGTGTGGAAATTGTAAAAGCTAACGACACAGCGATAGTATGCTGCCGGCACAGCCATCCATCTCCTGGAAGGGGCCAAGCGGCCTGATACTGCTGTCCTCGCGAGAAATATCCGGCTCGCCCGATGAAAGTGTGTAAACCACCGTATCATCTTTTATCAGGATGAGTCCCTTGAACCGCCAGCCTGATTGATGCGTCAACCGTTTAAAACTGAAGACATCCAGAAAAAGATTGCCGTGCCGTTTTTCTTTTACATTCTCTAATTCCACCAGGTAGGCCTGGTTGCCTTTCTTTGCCTGAACATAAACGCGAACGCCCAGGGGCAAATCATCCATATGAATATTGGGGTTGGGCATGAATATCGGCATCACATCCACATAAGGCATGATCTTTATGTTGGGCGTCACATTCGGATCAAAACCCATGGTCCGCAGATCGGTGATGGTAGTGCGGTTGGGAGCGATTTTGTTAAAGGCGAGATTTATCTGGTCCCAATTAGTCCACTGCGTCTGGGTGGCTGATTGACGGCTAACAAACAGGCTCTGACATCCCGTTGTCAAAAGCATCGCTCCCGCGACGAACACCAGCATGACCACTCTCCATATCACAGTAACATTCTCCTTAATTCACTCAAAAAACGATTAGCATGTAACGTGCCGCGAATTGTTATAGTAGATGTTCAACATCTACAGCTACATTTGAAATTCGTGATGCAATCTGCAAATGCCGAATAAGCTGAATTGCAGTTTGCAAAAAAGAATTGAGCAGGCGGATTGATGGAGTTTCCGAAAATTAAAGAAATTTTCGCTTAATTTTTCGCATGATGGACGGCACATCACTTGCAAAGGAGGAGGCGCGCACGAGTGAAAAAAGGAAGCCAAAAAATATTCAAAGGGCGTTTTTTACTCATGCGTCTGAATAAAAATCCAATGAAAGTGCGCAGAATCATAAGTGACCCGGCTATGCCCGCGGCGGAGAATCCAAAAGGAAACCTGTCGTGCCGCAGTATTGCTATTCACTTTCCAACCGGTTCGCCGCTCGCCTTTCAAATTAAAATGCAACCACCAATGACAATGAACTCTGAATTACAAACCATGATCGCAAGGAGACCTCTTATTCCCGGTTTATTTCAGATCGCCGCCTGCGCTGGCGGGCCGGCCCCGGTCCAAAAGACCTCTGCCCTGGGAGAAACACCATTTGCCGAAATGATGCTCGACCCCAAAAAACTGGAAGCGATCCTGAGGACAATCACGAGATTGGAGAAAACGACCGCGCGCCGGATCTCCACAAGCCGCCTCGCTAAAATGTCCCGCGCCAGAACGGCACGAGTACGTTAATTGGCAACTGTGGCGGTGCGGTAATACCGATGAGGAAACTGGGCTGTGTTGGAATCAATGAAATTAAACGTCCCTGTGTTTGTTTGGAGCGCTACCCAATGAACCAAATCGGTCGAGGCCTGCACCACAGATTGAGAGTTGGCAGCGCCGGAGACCGTGAATCCAAATTGGCCCGGAGACGTGAGCAGCGACGTTATCGCAGCGGCAGCCGATGCCGTTGAGCCAACCACCCCTGAAATTTCGGGTGAATAGCTGCTCTGATCGCCAGAACTATCATAAGATGTCGCGGCAAAATAGTATTTCACGCCGCTGGTTAATCCCCGAATTGTGACACTGGTAGCGTTGGGATTGAGGACTGAAACGGCGGAATCATAATTGCCGCTGGACGTGCCATAATAGATGTCATAGCCGGCAACATTTAAGCTGGTGGTGGGGCTCCAGCTAATTGTAGCGCTACTTGTCCCCGTATCCTGTGAATTTGCCCCGGTTGCAAAAAGCAACGACACCGTAAATGCGAAAAGAATTAGTATTGTACGCATAATTACAATTTTTCTATACCTGTTTTTATTTGTCGGAATTGCCTGAATTCCGCCGTTTGAAGGAAACAGCACAAGCTGGTTCCGCCCGTTTCACACGATTTTGGCCGCTATAAATTTCTGCAATCAACAATGCAAAAAGCGGCGCGACTGCCTTAGAAAACCCGCGAAGAAAAACAATAGTGGGAAGAGAATTCCCTTTTGCCTGTCTGCTTCACCAGCTAACTAATTCTGCCTGTGACTTTATATCCCCCGAAAGTGTCTTCATTGCAAGCACTTTTTTTAGTATTGCCCTAAAATTTACCTTTGGTTTTAAACCACGGATTCTACGGATTTGAAACCCACCGAACCTTCCAAAAAATAAACAATCTTTTTTTTCTGGAGAACTGCTTGACTGGGCTTGACTGGGCTTGACTCAGCTTGACCGGAGCTTAACGGAGCGTGACCGGCCAAACGAACGGTGTCCGTCTCCTTCCACTGGGGGGGAGGAGGTCCGGAATAGACCGAATTAGGTCGGATTAGCCCCGAAACAGATTTCCACTCCCTACCCGGGGGGGGAGGGGTCTTTAATAGGTTTAACTAACCTTAAATAGCTTTAAGGAGGTAGTTTTGGGCCAGAGAGGAAGCGAAAAATATTTTATTTTTTTCACCTGACTTAGCCTGACAAACACCTATTGCTCGGAAGGCGGGCGCGAGCCGGGATTTTAACCACCAAGGCTCGAAGGGCATATAAGTGTAGCGGCGTGCATGGAGAACACGCGTGTGGTGCCCTCCCCTACCTCAAAATGTCAAAGAACGGCCCCGAACGCTTTCAGGGCAGGTGAACATAATGCCCACCTGCGAGGATTTTAGCGTAAGTGGGCGCCAAGACATAGTTCGTCACTACCCCTATTTTGGATGCATCGATTGACTCGCTCGCCACGTGGAACGTGGCAAGCGCCGGCTCGCCCGGCCGCTGTGTGTCATTTGCACCCTGCAACCCATTTTTTGCAAAAAGTTGCGGTCTGCATGGATTTTGGAAAGGCGGCTTTTATCCATTCTTTAGAAACATTGTGATTTTATAGCTTGAACCTATCGGCACAGCTATTGCTAAAAAGAGCGCACTCGGGGAATCAACGAAAAGATGTGGAATAAATTTTATGAAAAAGCTTGAAGAATTATTTTTGGACGCCCTGGCGGATGCATACTATGCCGAACAAAAACTCGTAAAGGCACTGGCGAAGATGGCAAAGGCAGCCACGCAAGAAGATTTGCGCGCGGCCTTTGAGGCGCATTTGACTGAAACACAGCACCACGTGGAACTGTGCGAGGAGATTTTTGAAATGTTTGGCCAGAAAGCCAAAACCAAGAAATGCCCAGCGATCCTGGGCATTATAGACGAGGCGGAGGAGTTAATTTCGGAAAACAAAAAATCGCCAACGATCAATGCGGCGCTGATTTTGGCCGGCCAGAAGGCCGAGCATTATGAAATTGCCACCTATGGCACGTTGCGCGAATGGGCGAAACATCTGCAGCGCAAAGATGTGGCAAGCGCTTTGGATCAAATTCTGGCGGACGAAAAAGCCGCCGATAACAAGCTGACGAAGCTGGCGCAGGAGCATTGTAATCCGGCGGCACAAACCGGTGAAGATATGCGAATGGCAGCTTAAAAGAATCTCCCCGGCGCGATTAATAAGCGCCAGTTACCCCCCAATGGCCGGAATTTGCCTGTATTCCGGCCTTTTTGTTCCATGGGGGGAAGGTTGCCTGGCGTGTTTAGACGCCCACGCGCTATGCTATTTTTATCGAAAGGATTAACAGACGCCGGCGGTATCGCGAACACAAGAAAATATCTCTTAAAACGCTCTTCGAAAAAGAAGCACTCTCCTTCAAAGTGGAAAATATTTTTAAAACAGAAATAAACCACCAAAAAAAATTTTGACGAATTTCTTTTTAGGGTTACAGTGACGGTGGAAAAAAGGAGTTAGAAAAAGAAGCTATGAAAAATATAATTTGTCCACGCTTATTCTTAAAGTTTTCGATATTGACAGTCGCGGCTGCAGCACTGGCTGGATGCAGCGGCACGTCGCAGTATTATGATGCCAGCCCCACGACCGCATCAAAGCAGGCTGCCGCGCAGACCGCGCTTGATGATTGGGCCACACCACAAACGGGTTCAAGCTCTTCGCCGCAGGCAACGGTCTTGCGCCAGGGTGATACGGTAAAAGTTACGTTTCCGGGATCGCCCAATCTCAATCAAACCGAACAGGTCCGCCTGGATGGAAAGATTTCATTGCCACTGGTGGGCGATGTGCAAGCCGCCGGCCAAACTTCCGACGAATTGGAGCAAAACCTCGTGAGACTATATGCCCCGCAGCTTTCATCAAGCGATGTGACGGTGGCGATAGAGTCATCGTCATTCCCGGTTTTTGTGACCGGCTGCGTGTTGGCCCCCGGAAGGGTTTTATCCAGCGAGCCGATCACCGCACTGGAGGCCGCCATGCAAGCGGGCGGGTTTGATTACGCAAGAGCGAACCTGCGAAACGTCCATGTAATTCGCCGTGACAACAACTCATCGCAAAGCTACGTCTTGAACCTTAAAAGTGTTTTAAGTGGCGATGAGAAAAACGATTTTTACCTGCAACCAAACGACATTATCTATGTGCCGGAAAAATTCTCGTGGTTCTAGATGGGGGCAACTCTCCTGCCCTTTCCCCGGAAGAAGGGAAAGGATTGTCCGAGGAATTGTAACGCCAGCAGCTGTTGGTTCACAGGCCCTCCCGTACTTTCCAATTTGAGACGGGAGACTATAGAAGCGGCTCCGCACGAGGCACGCGTGCATGCCGTATCCCTGCCATACCATTTTAATCAGGGTCATCTGCTAAGATTTTAGTTAAAACCGCTCCAGTAAATGACATGGCTTCCAGTGCCGTCTCACGACGCTGTTCAGGTCATTGTACTCTTCCAGGCGCCTTGTAGAAGCAATTCGATTTGCATTAGTGCAAGTAACGGATTTTTTTCGTCAGAAATTTTTCGAATCATGGGCCGCAAAAATCGTTTTTGCCTATTAAAGATTTTTGCAAGTTGCACATAAAAAGTTGCAAATCGCCTTTGCATAACACATAGCACAACGGTTTTTTGAGCGTATGAAGGGAAAAAATCGATTGGCATATTTCTTGTTAATGCAACCCCGAATGAAAATGGAGGTTCAAGTTCAAAATGCCGCATGGTATTGCGCCCGGACAAAACCGAAGCATGAGCACATTGCCGCGGCGACGTTACGGAAGAACCTCGGTTTGGAAGCTTTCCTGCCGCGGTTGCGGGTGGAGCGTGCCAGCAGGCGCGGAGTGGTAAACTCAATTGAGCCGCTTTTCCCCTGTTATCTTTTCGTGCGTTGTGTCATTGAGGAAAACCTGGATGAAATCAAGCACACGAACGGGGTCAGCAGCCTCGTGAAATTTGGACAAAACATTTCCGTGGTAGAAGACAGTATCATTGAGGAACTTCAGGATTGTTTTGAAGCGGACGAGCCGATGACGGTGGAACATCATCTCACACCCGGCACCGAAGTTTCTGTCGCCGGCGGCGCGTTCGATGGAATGCGGGCGCATGTATTGCGGAACCTGCCGGCGAAACGACGGGTTCAGATCCTGCTAGATATTTTAGGACAACCGACGCCAGTGGAGGTGGATCGGAATATGGTAGTGTTATTGGAAAGCACAGTGGCGCACCTGGCGCCGGTGCTGGCCCGCGAAACGGCGCGTATTTAGTTGGTGGGATAGTGGAACGGTGGCAAACCGTTTTTGCCGCCGTTAAGGAACAAGGATGGTCAAAGGGAAAAGTTGGGTAAAATCAACAAGTGCGGAGCTTTTTTCATGATGACTTTCAACCAAACAATACCGGGCAAGGCCCGGGTGCCGCGTTGGAAACGCGGGTTGGACATCAGCCTCGTGGCGATAGCTCTGCCGCTGTTAATTCCACTGGGGCTGGTAATCGCCGCGATTATCCGACTGGTTTCAAACGGTCCAATTTTTTTCAAACAGGAGCGGATTGGCCGCGGCGGCCAAAAGTTTTGGTGTTTTAAGTTCCGCACGATGACAACCGGCGCAGATACGGTCTCGCACCAGGGCCATCTGCGTGACCTCATCCAGTCCGATACGCCCATGAAAAAAATGGACTCAGACGGAGACTCACGCATCATTCCTTTTGGTGTTTTTATTCGCGCGCTGGGTTTGGATGAATTGCCACAACTGATCAATGTGGTAAAAGGCGAAATGAGTATCGTGGGTCCGCGTCCATGTCTGCCGTATGAATTTGAACTTTATCTGCCGTGGCAACGGGCGCGATGCCATGCGCTGCCCGGCTTGACTGGACTCTGGCAAGTCAGCGGCAAGAACAAGACGACATTCAGCGAAATGATCCGGCTGGACATCGAATATGCAAACCGGTGCAGCCTTTGGCTTGATCTCGGAATTATTTTCAAAACTGTCCCGGTATTAATGTCCCAGGCATCCGACACGCAGAAAAAAGGGACTCTGACGCCAAAAGCAATCGAAGCGGAGCCTGAATTGGAGCCGGAAGCGATGTTTTCCGCCCAGGCGACAAACCAGTAATCTATTCTCCGGTTTCATCCGGGGTCTGTCAGTTTTCAGAAAATCAGGGCTCAAGCCCATCTCACTTCAAAATTTTTATGTCAAAACCTATTAAAGTTGGTGTCGTTGGCTGCGGTTATTGGGGGCCAAATTTGGTCCGTAATCTCAATGTCCTACCTGACTGCCAATTAAAAATGGTCTGCGACACCAACGAACAGCGGCTGACGCATCTTAAAGCACTGTATCCGGATGTCCAGCGGGCGACGGACTATGGATTTATGTTGAATGGCATTGGCCTGGAGGCGGTGGTCATCGCAACCTCAGTCAAATGGCACTTTCCAATGGCCAAAGCCAGCCTGCTGGCGGGCAAGCACACGTTTATTGAAAAGCCGATGGCCAGCTCCTCCGCGGAATGCGAAGAGTTGATTGATATAGCCCAAAAAAAGGGGCTGGTATTGATGTCAGGCCATACATTTCTTTATTCCCCAGTCATCCGGAAGATCAAGGAAATTATCGAGCAGGGTGATATCGGAGACATCCGGTATATCTGCGCCCGGCGGCTGAACCTGGGGCTGTTCCAAAAAGATATCAACGTGGCGTGGGATCTGGCGCCGCATGATATTTCAATCATTCAGCATATCATGAATGAACCGCCGATCGCGGTTAATTGCCGTGGCTGTGCGCATATCACGCCTGGGGTTGAAGATGTTACGATGATTTGCCTAACGTTTCCAAAGCAACGGACGGCGATGATCCATAATAGCTGGCTCGACCCGCGCAAAATCCGCGAGATGACGATTGTGGGCAGCAAACGGATGATCGTGTACGACGATGTGGCGCTGCTGGAAAAAATCCGCGTGTTCGACGTGCGCGTTGAAACTCCGCCGCATTATGACACGTTTGCCGAATTCCAATATGCCTACCACTATGGCGACGTCTATGCCCCCTACGTCAAACAGGAAGAACCTCTCAAAAGCGAATGCCAGCATTTTTTGGATTGCATTAAAAATGGGACGCAGCCATTGTCGGACGGCAAAAACGGATTGGAGCTGGTCCGCATACTAGAAGCATCTTCAATGTCATTGCGGCTGGACGGCGCAGCGGTGGAATTTCCGCCGAAGGAAAAACCTTTGGAACACAACGGCCACGGAACGCCAAAAATCCAGCGCGTGCGAAACGTTCCAGTCACGAAATTTAAAGCGGACAAACGTTCCGTCAAGATGATCAAAAAGGTTTCGCGGGCGGAGGCACCGGAAATATTTGTCCGATGACGGCCCGTCAGCGTGGTCACCCCGGGTACGTTGCACCTAATATGATTGTGGCCGGCAATTCTGCCAGCATTATCAACCCATTGAATAAACTTCCGTGCCCGCTGAAAATGCGGTGTGACGGATTTTTGGATTCAAAAACCGGCGGCCCTTCATTCCCCTTGGTTGTGTTTACAGAGAATTCAATCACAGTGCCTGAACTCTTTTCGTTGAACGAAAGCCGTTCTTCTACGCGTGCGACAGGCGTGGAATGGACCAATCCATTAGAGGCTTCAAATTGGGACGCAAGACTCACCGAACAAAATCATCCCGAGCGTTCTTTTTTTCATCATTCGGCCTGGGCAAATGTCCTGGCAGATACCTACCAGTATAGGCCCTTTTATTTCATTTCCCGCCAGTCGGGCCAGATACATTCGCTTCTACCATTTGTGGAAGTGCCCAGCCGATTAACTGGCAAACGGGCCATCGCCCTGCCCTTCACGGATCACTGCGAGCCTCTTTGCAACGATAAAACCAGATTCAAGGACCTTTTTTGCAATGCGATTGAACTGGGTAAATTGCGCGGGTGGAAATATCTGGAATTTCGGGGCGGCCATAAGCTTTTTAACGGGATGCAGCCCTCGCTTTCGTTCTACGGGCACAGTTTAGATTTGCGAGCGGGTGAAAATATGTTGTTTGAGCAGTTGAAAAATTCCGCGCGCCGCGCCATCCGCAAAGCGGAAAAGTCCGGCGTG
>Ga0206856_10422_pt1 | contig 10473 bp, 3 predicted proteins | sample Alteio_BWOrgCont_48_FD_152630 | JGI IMG/M metagenome (GOLD analysis project Ga0206856, IMG submission 152630) | Enriched cells from forest soil in Barre Woods Harvard Forest LTER site, Petersham, Massachusetts, United States -... | ecosystem: Environmental > Terrestrial > Soil > Temperate forest >...
GCTGCCTATTATGATTTTCCTCGCACAGAATACCTCCAAAAGCTATCCGATCAGGTTCCTGATGACTTCAAGTTCGGCTTTAAGGTCACGGACGCAATAACGATTAAGAAGTTTCCAAACATGGCCCGATTTGGCGCAAAGGCTGGACTGGCAAACCCTCGTTTTCTGAATCCCGATTTATTTGTCACCGCATTCCTAAAACCACTCGAAACTATCCGCAGTAAAGTAGGCATTTTGATGTTTGAATTCTCTCGGTTTTGGCCGAGCGATTACGCGCATGGACGGGACTTTATAGGTGATCTGGATAAATTTTTAAATGAACTGCCGATGGACTGGCCTTACGCGATTGAGTTAAGGAATCACAAATGGCTTACGCCTGAATATTTCGATTGTTTATCGCGCCACGGCATCACGCACGTTTTTAATTCCTGGGACGCCATGCCGTCAGTCGCCGAACAAATGGCGATGCCAGGAAGCCGGACAAATCCGAAATTATATGCTGCCCGATTCCTGTTAAAACCCGGACATAAATATGAGGAGGCGGTGAAAACTTTCAAACCATATGACAAAGTTAAAGAGGTAAATGTGGAAGCCAGAAAAGCCGGTAGAGCCTTGATCGCCGAAAAGAAAACCATGAACGCAGGTCAAATCTTCATTTACGTCAATAACCGGCTTGAAGGAAATGCGTTGGAAACGATCGACTCGATGATTTCGTGATAGCTTAAGGATACTAAGGAGTGTGAAGGACTTCGGCAGGTTTCGAATATAGCCCTTGTGGAAAAGCTGCTCCGGTCACAACAGATTTGTAGCCACGCCAAGCGTTTGCGAGGCTCTCAAATTCTGCGTAAAAATTTTCACCACGGTCATCTTGTTCATGCTTAATGAAAAGTCCAAGGTTCGTATGCATCGAAAACACCGTTCCACAAATTGCATAATAAAGCACACGCTCGTCTACATGCTCCGCTTTAATCGCGATTGCCATGTCTTCGAAAAAGCCTAAGTTCGCAAAAACAACCTCCCGCAGTTCGTCGTTTTTAAGAATTTTATCATGTATTTCTGCGGCGGACGCTTTCCCGTCGAAAGAGATTGTGTTCAATAGTTTGGTTCTAATCTTGTTGTATCCCAGATCATTGGCGTGGCGAAGGAATTCAAACGACGCCGCGACCCTGGCGCGGTGCGCTTTTTCTCTTGAGTTCGCAATTGTTCGAGCTTCATCCGCTTTTGCTTGCGCTGTCCTAGCCCTCGATTCGGCAATGTTCTCTCTAATTGTTGCTGCAGTGTAATATCCCGTATAGACTGCAGCTGCTCCACCAATTACTGCCGCAGCGAACGTCAATTGATCACGCCAATCCTTATAAGCAACATAACAGGCGATAAGGATGATTGAAATCAGGCTCAGCAAAACCGCTAGCTTGATGCGCACTCTAATTTCCCCTAAGTTCTCATTTGTCTCACTCATAATTGTATTTGATAAGTGCATTTACTTTAATTGCTGGTCAATCACAAAATGATTTAAATAGGTTGATTGACAAATAAGGATTCCATACTACACATTTGAGTAGTATGATTGAGTTGACTAAAAGACAGCGGCAAATTCTGGAATTTATTATCATTACCCAGCAAGACGGAAAACCTGTCCCCGTTTTACGAGAAATTGCCGCGCATTTTGGTTTTAACAGTTCACGTGCCGCAGCAGACCATATTTCTGCCTTAAAACGAAAAGGCTTTATCCAATCCGAACACGGCAAGGCGCGTTCATTACGTGTCGTTTCTCCATTGGCAAAACTGCGATGCCGAATTGTCGACATTCCAATTTTCGGCGCAATACCAGCCGGACTTCCCCAGGAACGAGAACAAGATGCCGAGGGATGTGTTTCGGTAGATGTGGAAAGTATTGGATTCAAGCCAACACGAAATACATTCGCTCTTCGTGTGACTGGCGATTCCATGATAGGCAAACACATTATCAGTGGGGACATTGTAATTTTGGAACACGGCCCAGAACCTCGCAATAGCCAGATTGTGGCTGCTTTGATTGATGGTGAGAGCACATTGAAGACCTTCGTCTTTAAGGGAGGAAAGCCATATTTGAAGGCGGAGAATCCCAAATATCCCAACCTCATCCCCGCACAGGAATTGATGATCCAGGGTGTTTTCAAAGCGCTTATCCGAAGAGCAAAGGAGTAATGGCATGGACAGCAATTGTCCTACCTGTCGAATAAAATGTTTTGTGTGCGAACCATTGTACATCTTGATGCCGACGCCTTCTTTGCTTCAGTTGAACAGGCTGCCGATAGTAGGTTAAGAGGAAAGCCCATTGCCGTTGGCGGTGAAAGTCGTGGCATTATCGCCGCAGCCTCATACGAAGCGCGCAGGTTCGGTATTTTCACCCCAATGCCTACTGCACGGGCTCGTAAATTGTGTCCGAAGCTCATCGTCTTGCCAGGCGACTACGAAAGGTATGAACAGTTTTCACATTGGATGTTTGGCTACGCTTATGATTTTACACCAGATGTAGAGCAAACTTCCATTGATGAAGGTTATTTTGACCTCACCGCGAATCGTAAAAAGTCACCTGTTGAAATTGCGTTGACCATTCGCAAAGCCATCGGACAGTCTCTTAAGATCACAGTCAGCGAAGGCATTGCATCCAATAAACTCATCAGCCAAGTCGCATCCAAGCTTAACAAACCTGCGGCATTTCAAACCGTTCCAAATGGCGATGAAAAAACATTCCTCCACCTGTTACCTAATCGCTGGCTGCCCGGGATTGGACCTAAAACTGCCGTCAGATTAAATGCGGCTGGATTGTTACAAATTGGACAAATAGCCGCGACGCCGGTAGATATGCTCTCCATGCTGCTTGGGAATCAGGCTCCATTGATGCGGCAATTTGCAAATGGCATCGATGAACGGCCATTGATTCCTGCAACTACTCCACAAAAGAGCTACAGCCAACAGGAAACCTTTAATGAAGATGTGACAGACGAGGAATACGTCGAGGCCGTGCTGAGGAGGATGGCGGATCAATTATTTTTCAAAGTGCGCGAAGAAGGCCGGAGCGTAAGGACCTTGACGGTTAGGGTGCGTTACAATGACAGGGATGAAAACCAACGAGTTGAAAGTTTGCGAGAGCCTACAGATTTGGAAACAGATGTTTATGGGAGGCTACGAGGATTACTTCGTGATTCCTGGCAAAGACGAGTGAGCCTGAGAATGGTGTCGCTGAAATTATCGAGTGTATATGAGGGAGTGTTCAGAAGTGAACTGCCATTAGCCGATGAAAAGAACCGTGCCGCACGTGAAAGGTTGGCAGTTGTAATGGATGGGCTCCGTCGAAATAAAGGGTTGTCTGTGGTTCTGCGTGGTCATGATTTTCGGTTGAGAGAGGCGCCGAAGGATGTGGTGAAAGAGCGCACCAAGCCTGCTTTAGGCCTGAATATATTTGTCAGAAAATTGGATTCGCCGAAATCCTGTCAAAACTACGTTCCATTACGGGTCCGCAGCTATTATACATTTTTGGATTCCACACTTTCACCTGCTGCAATTGTTAACCTGGCTAAACAGTATTCGCTGCCTGCCATCGCCATGACTGATATAGGCAATCTGCATGGTGTGGTTGAATTTGCACAGGCAGCGAAACAAGCGTCCATTAAAGCCATTTACGGAGCCGAACTTAATGTTGATCAGCATGCCGTGTTGTTGTTCGTTGAATCTGCCAATGGTTACCGCAATTTAAACCGGCTGTTGAGTCGTATGGCAGCTGCAGGTGATTATGAAGAGGCGGTTGCAGCACATCAGCGTCGTGCAATCTCAAAAATTCATCTGGATGGTCTTACTGAAGGTTTAATCGCTGTTTCCGGTGATACAAGGCTGGCTGATTTGTTTCCTGAGCGTTTTTATCAGACGGCATCAAAACAATTCGCCAAAAGCAAATACGCACAAGTAGCCTGTCCCGTCATCCATTATGCGAGCCCCAGTGATCGCCTAAAATATGACATCCTGCAGTCCATCCGGACGTTAACACTATTACGCCAGCAACATCCAAATAAACGTCTCGATGGAAGTTTTCACTTTCCGCCTCCATTCCAAATTATTGAAGCCTGCAAAGAGCATCCTGAATGGGTGGCCAATACGATTGAAATCGCGCAACGTTGCAATTTCGAAATACCTTTTGGCAAACCTCAGTTTCCTGCCTTCGTGCCTCCTGATAATTCAACACCACGGGAATTTCTCCGTAGTCTCATCATGAATGGATTACGCCGGCGTTATGGTGGCCGCGCTGCATCCATGCAATCACAGGTGGAACAGGAATTGAATATCATCAGCGCGGTTGGCTACGAAGAATACTTTTTAGTCGTGTGGAATATCCTGCAGGACTGCCGGGCACATGGCATTGAATGGATTACCAGAGGCAGCGCGGCAGATTCACTGGTTTGTTATTGTTTGGGAATTTCAGATGTATGCCCAGTTCGCTTTGGCTTGTACTTCCGGCGTTTTCTTAATCAGGAACGCATGGCACTTAACAAACTGCCGGACATTGACATTGATTTCCCTCATGACCGTAAAGATGACGTGGTGGATATAATCTTTGCAAAATATGGCTATGATCATTGTGCTGTTGTGGGTGGATTTTCGACATTCCAGGCCCGTAGCGCATTTGCAGACGTGGCAAAAGTACTTGGGGTGGCTGAACGTGATGTGCGAAGGTTTACAGAGCATTTTCCATGGAGCTTTGGTGGAGGTTGGATTCCTGCTGAACATACTCCCAGCGGCGGAACTAAAATAATGGAATTGCTGGCGGCGAGTCCCGAGAACAGAGACTTGCCATTAAATGAAGAGCCATACAAAACCGCATTGGAAATGGCCGAGTTCCTGGATGGCTTTCCCCGTAATCCCAAAATGCATCCGTGCGGGGTGGTGTTGTCACGTCAGCCCATTCATGAGCTTACGCCCACTTTCATTTCAAATAAAGGTTACGCCACAACGCACTTTGATATGGATGCAGTCGAAGTTGTGGGTTTAGTGAAAATTGATGTGCTGGCTCAAGGTGGATTGGCTGTAATGCGTGATGTAAAAGAATCGTTGTCTAAACGTGGCGTGACAGTGGACTTAAACTCACTTGAACCGTGGCAGGATCCGGCTGTATGGGAGATGATTTCGGGTGGAGCAAGGGCAGTCCATCATATCGAAAGCCCAGCCATGACGAGCTTGTGCCGGCAGTGTAATGTTCGCGATATAGACACGCTAATCGCCATTGTAAGTGTCATCCGGCCTGGAGCCGCTAACGAAGGTAAAAAATTAGCGTTCACCAGGCGTTATCAGGGACTTGAACCCATCACATATCCGCACCCATCGCTTGAACCTGTATTGCGTGATTGCTTTGGACTAGTGGTTTACGAGGAGCACATTTTGCAAATCTGTGAAGCTTTTGCAGGATTACCACCAGGCCGAGCAGATGTATTAAGGCGGGCACTCAATAAGCAAAAACACTCCACAATTAACGAGATCCAGAGAGAGTTTTTTGCTTCTGCACGGGCCAAAGGACATGCAATTGAGAAAATTCAGGAAGTTTGGTATCTGGTTGCTGGATTTGCTGGCTACGCTTTTTGTAAGGCGCATTCGACGGCGTATGGAGTCGAGGCATATCAATCCGCCTGGCTGAAATTAAATCATCCAGCAGAGTTTATGGCGGCCGTCCTGACGAATGGAAAAGGATTTTACGACCCATTGGTTTATGTGCTGGAAAGTTACAGGCTGGGTTTGAAATTTCTGCCTCCGACGATTAATGAACCTGGACCACAATTCACAGCGCATAACCGTTCCATCCGAGTTCCTTTAACTCGTACAAAAGGACTCACTGAACGCACAATTAAAAAAATGCTGGATGAGCGTAAGAAAAGTCCTTTTACGTCTCTCCCTGATTTTTACAGGCGGGTGAATGCATTACCCGAAGAAATGGAAGCAATGATACGTGGTGGAGGTTTTGACGAGTTTGGGGACACACGCACACGACAATTTTGGGAAACACAACATCTGATTAAATCTCAAGGCCAGCGCTCATACTCAAAAAATCTGGAATTTGATTTTGAGGCCGGCACAAGTCCCGTATCGGAATTCTTTAAAGAAAATCCTCATCTTTTGCGTGAGCCTTCCCGGCGTGAGAAGCTTGAAATAGAAACAGAATTGTTTGGTTATTCTGTGAGTGGGCATCCTTTGGAATTATTCAATGATGTCGCCTGGGATACGTACTGTCCTGTTGTGAGATTAGGAGAGCATCTGGGTGAGGAGGTTGTGACTTGTGGGCTGGTGGTCGAACAAAGAACGCATCACCAAATAACAGGAGAGCCTATGAAATTCCTTACGCTCGCGGACTGGACCGGCATAGTAGAAACTGAATTATTTGCCAAGACGTACAAAAACTATGGCTTGGCGACCGTACGATATCCTGTTTTAGAAGTGACGGCTATTGTTGAACCATTTGAAAATGGGCGAGGATTTACTTTGCGAGTGCTAAGCGCCGGTGCGCCGAGGACTAAAACCAAAACAGAATCGCCATAGGATTTGATGAGCGAAATTTCGATTCGTTTGGAGGGGTTCGGAGATCAAACATGTCCCCGTTTCGCAACAAAAATTTGAAATTGTTACGTTCCCAAACGTACGACTCATCACAAAGCGAAGCATTATAGCCGTACAAATACGTTCAATAATTTCCTATCGGCGTGGTTGCTGATCTTTTATACTACTGTCATAGTGAAGGAAATGCTCGGTTCAGGCTGCAATGAGTAACCCATTGTCAAATAATCGAAGCGTTCGTCCTGAATCGACTTCCGGGGATGTCTCTGAAAAGCTCCGCAGGTCGAGACAGCGACTTCTTGACCTCACCCTGCGTAATAGACTGCTAAATTTTCGCCCCGGGAACCCTGACTATCGTGATGATCTGAAGGCTCATAAACATGTCGTCTTAAAAGGGCACGTCGAATCTCTTTGGCAGAATTTAATTGAAGACGGTAAACGCGCAGAGATCGTCGGCCTGACTCGCGACCAGCAGACGCAGATTTTACAGGAGCTACGCACCCAAGCTTCTTTCCAATCCGATCCGACAGAGGCAAAAGGACTTTCCTTATCAGACGTTGGGCAGGAAGAATGGGAAGATATTTATGGTTCAGTTCGTGAGGTTTCACAGTTCTTGCACCGGGGAAATTTAATTTCCTTGCTCTCCGAAGAACCATTTCGAAAGCGATTTACGAAAATCAGAAATGAACAAAATACGCTTGCCAATTCGACGGGCGATAGTGCCTTATTTCTCGCTATCGGTTTTCTTCAATGGTGTGAATCCGAACCGCACCCTCGGGCCAACGAGCCGTTATTTGCCCCTTTGATTTTGATTCACGTTAACCTGGAACAACAAAGGGCTGAGGAAGGTGGGTTAAGAGGTGTTTATCTGCAAATGGACGCAGACCAGCCTCAGAGTAATCCATGTTTAGCAGAAAAACTGCGGCAGGACTTCGCTATAGACCTCCCGGATCTTGACGACGAAGAAACAGCAAATTCGTATTTTTCACGCGTTGGAAGATCGTTGCGGTCGAAAAAAAACTGGAAGGTTAATCCTACTATTGCCTTGGGATTCTTTAATTTTGCCAGATATCGCCTTTGGCTTGATTTGGATGCCTCACAATGGCCAGAGGGAAGCGCGCCGACGGACCATTCAATTGTTGGTTCGATCCTAAATGGCGACCCATTGCCACAGGAATGCGGCATCCCCAGCGACGAGGAGGTGGCGCATCATCAGGAGAGCCAAGATTTGCCGATCGTTTTGGATTCCGACAGCACACAATACGCAGCTCTACTCGCCGCCCACAAAAATGGTTCCATGGTTATTCAGGGTCCTCCAGGTTCGGGCAAGTCACAAACTATCACGAATTTGATCGGGGATGCGATTGCTCAGGGCAAAAAAGTGCTTTTTGTGGCTCAAAAGCTCCCGGCATTACAAGTTGTTCAGAGACGATTGGATGCAGTCGAGCTATCGGCTTTCTGCCTGCCTCTGTTCAGTGATAAAGCCCGCGTAACGGAGATGCACAAACATTTGTCAACCAGCATGAGGTTGCGGGAAGGTTCAGATTGGCGCCGGCCATCAAGCAACACCGTGGTAGCTCTTGCAAAAAAGCTTAACGAGCACGCCTCTCGGTTGCGCGCTCAGCCGACGGGCTTTGGTCAAAGCGCGTGCTCGCTGATTCAAAAGGCAACAGCCTTGCATCTTTGGTTGCGAGAAGCCTGGGGCTCGAAATGGAATGATGAATTACTCATTGTTGCCGTTCTCGAAACCGACGCGACAACGGATTGGTTTGAAAAACGCGAGCAGAATTTACATCAATGGCATAAACTTAAAACCGAGGTGAACGGCGCTTGGTCACATTGGACTCCTCTGAAGCTTGGTCCCCTTGACATACAACAGTTGGAAGCAGAAGTTCGTCAGATTCAAAATTCAGCGCTGGCTTTGGAACAAGAATTAGCTTTATTGCCCGAGGAATTTCGTGGCCTGCCAATTCCCAAAATCGAGCAGCTTGTTGCCCAAGTCCATAAAAGTCGTTTTGTCATCTTGCGGGAAGTTCAGTCCAACCTACTGTCATTTTTATGGGAAACCCCGGACAACATGACAGTAGTCGCTCGGTTGGAGCGGGACTTGGAGGAATTCCATCGACAACTCAATAAAGCCCAGCGTCTTTTACGTATAACAGATGACAATCGCGCTTATGTTGCAGGGAGGGCGACTGAGGCCCTTGAGTCGGTTGCCTCCTTTGTCAGCCCGCGATGTTCCTTGGGCGCGGCAAAATCGTCACTGGATGAACTAAATGCTGTGTTGAGATTAGCCGAGGATTTGGCCGCATATGCCAATCTAAACAAGGCCGGGCTCCACGCTCTGTGGAATGAGCAAGCTGCTTCGAACAACCCGGCCGGTATAACGTGGAGACACGTCGAACTGCTGGCAGATCACACCACAAATTCGGATTTGCACGTTCCAAGTGGAACTAAACTCTTACTTGCCCTCCATGTTTTGGAAGATTCTCGTAGAGAATTCGAGTCGCGAAATTTAGCTCAACAGCTTGCACGGTATCTTGCGGCACGGACTAGGCTCCAGTCCCGCCTCCGTGATTCATCACGAATTAATTTTGGAACGGTTGATTTGGAATTTGATCGCGCCGTTCGTTCGCTGTGCGAGCATTCGTTGAAACAAGTGAAGCTGGTTGATTTGGCCGATCTGGAACAGATACTCGCGACCTTGTCGGCGACGTTAGAGGAAATCCTGAATAACAATCGAAGTTCCATATTTGGCGAAATTTTTGGCAAAGCGGCTCCAACCGTCAGCAATTTTCGCAGTTTGGCGCACTTGAGAACCATCCCGGTGTCCAATTTGAAAATGCCGAGTACTGAGACCCGAAGCATCCTTTCCAAATTGGTGGGAATGCCGAAAGCGGCATCTAGGCTTAAAGAGTTTGCTCGAGTAGTTGGGGCTTATCAGGACTGTTACCAGGATGTTTCGGCTTGGTTTCCCGAAATTGAATGTGGAAAAGCGATTGATGGAGCCACACTCAGCTCGTATGGCCGGGCTAATCTTTTGATGACCGAGTTAGGGCTTCAAAACTGTACCTTGGAGTCGGGAAAGCTTCTCGCTGAGAAAGTCGAAAAGCTGCGCAAGACCGTACATGAAGTTCTGGACATCTGTGCGAATCATTTCGAACTCTGGCCGCTTCTGGCCCCTGACAACTTGGAAAATATTTCTCAGGCCAAAAAATTATTTTTACTTCTGGTTAACCGACCCAAGGCACCCAGTGAGCTTCCAATTCAGGAACTATCTCTGCAAATAAACGCGGAAGTCGTGTCTTCCGCGATGGCTGAGGGTTTGGCTTTGCGGGGTTTTCGGGAAAGTTTTGCAGAGAGAGTGGCGTTTGGGGATTTGCCAACCGCCGAAACCATCGCCGCGCAGCGACGCGAGTTGCGCTCGCTTTCCGGCTCCTGGTGGAGGTGGTTTTCGAGCCGGTATCATCGTTTGCGGAAACTGACCCGAGTATTTTTGAATCCGCCTTATCCAACTGATGCCGATGCGCTGCAAATGTTGGCCGATTTGGAAACTCACGAGCGCAGACGACTCGCCTTTAAAGATTCCCCAGCCGCCAGTTTACTTGGAAGTTTGTACAAGAGTATCGACACGAATTGGCAGGCCATCGCGCCGACTCTCGAATGGCTGCGCGATTTAAAATCTGCCACTCAAATGGAAGAAGTGGCTTCGTTTGTTCAATCTTCGCTTCAATGCCCTGATGAACTCCGCAAGGGTATCACGGTTGTAGATTTCCTCCTTCAAAACATTGAGCAAAATCGTTCAGAACTTTTAAAAATTGCTCCCCTTGCCTTTTTAGAATTGGAGGCAAAGTCCATAAAGCTCGCGGAACTTCATAGCAAATTGTCCCAAGTCGA
>Ga0206856_10423_pt1 | contig 10421 bp, 8 predicted proteins | sample Alteio_BWOrgCont_48_FD_152630 | JGI IMG/M metagenome (GOLD analysis project Ga0206856, IMG submission 152630) | Enriched cells from forest soil in Barre Woods Harvard Forest LTER site, Petersham, Massachusetts, United States -... | ecosystem: Environmental > Terrestrial > Soil > Temperate forest >...
CAGCTCAAGTAGAACAGCTGAGTGAACGCAGCGGTATTTCCGCAGAAAATATAGCCAGACTTCAACTCAGAAATGGTGATTTTCCTTTTGTAATGGAAGAATATATACCCCTAACGGAACAGCAAATGGCATTGGGTATAGAACCACGACGACCTGATATAAGCGTTGCTAGACGCATGGCTGAAGATGATGGAAGGGGAAGGTTGACTCCAGAAGAAATAAATAGATTTACACGTGAAACTGGGCTTTCGGAAGAAGAGGCTAATGCACTGGGTCTGGGAAAAGGTATTAGAAGGGGTACTTTAGGTAGTTTAGATAACGCAATAGAATTCCACAAACCCCTATCAGCAGACCAAATAGCTCGATTAGAGGAAACGACCGGGATTACCACGGAAGAGATTGGTGAAGCAGGGCTGCGCAATGGTCATTTTGCGAGAGCAATGCGAGAATACGCTCCTTTAACACAAGAGCAAGTAACCGCAGCGAGCGAGCGTATGGGGTGTTCAGAAGATATGATTAGAGAAAGTCATTTGGTTCAACGTGATGTGGATGGTATAGATTCAATCGAAACTCAACGACATTTGGCTTTGAAAATTTCGGGTAGGCACTATGCGCGAGTAGCGCGTGTAGTAAGCGAAGATTTGAAGCAGCGTGGGTTTAGCCAATCAGAGATTAATGAAATGAGGGACGATGGTCGCTTCGATCGTATAGTGGAAGGAGAACTCCCGCTGACATCAAAGCAAGTCGACGAAGTCGCTAGAATACATGGAATTTCTCCAGAAGGAGTTCGAGAAGCTGGATGGACACAAAAGCATTTTGAGACCGCAAAATTACGCTTTAGAGTGGAACCGACGCCGCATGAATTGGCTCAAGCGCAGCGTCCCGGGGAGCCTGCGTTGCATGAACCGGTTGAACCTACCTATCGTGCAAATATAACAACGGAAGAATTGATTAGAAGAGTTAGGACGGGTGTAGAAGGTAGTGCTCCGGAAGCCACAGAAGCTGTGAGCGGTTTCAGCAAATTCGGCAAAATTGCAGGGCCTGTGGGGCTGCTGGCCGCTCCCATTATTGAGTCGGGAGAAGGTGTGGTAGATGCCGTTAAGGGGCATAAATCAGGTGCAAAAATCGTAGAAGCTGCCGCTAAAGGTGCAGGACAGAAGCACAGCAAATAATCGCACTGTCATTTCCAGTTTTTCGATTTTTCACGCTGTGGCAGGCGCGCTGATTAAAACTAATTTACGATCAGCATCTTAACCTAATTTCAATCATTTTTGTCTATACACAAGAGTATGTATACGCGCGCGCGTGCGCACAACTCATGTAGATCTTGTGTATGTCGATTTTTTCTTCGCAAAATCCTGATCCGGAAAACAGCGCTCCGCAAAGTGCCGGGAAGCCTGAGACTCCAGCGCCGCCACCCGCTGTGCCGCAAGGTGAAACTGCCGCTGCGGGCGTTCTTGTGGAAAGCGCCGCGCCGGTGGGAGGCAAGCCGCCGATGCGTCTGGGTGAAAAACTTGTTTCGCTTGGGCTGCTGTCGCACGATCAGCTGCAGGTGGTGCTGACCGAGCAGAAGAACACCAAAAAGCTGCTGGGTACGATTATGGTGGAGATGGGCTTCATCACCGAATCGGCGCTCGGCGAAGTGCTGGCGGAATCTTCCGGCACGCTGAAATTCGATTCCAAGGCGTCGATGCTTGATTCCGCCGTGGTGCGCCGCGTTCCCAAGGAAGTGGCGCTGCGCCACAAGGTGATTTGCGTTTCACACGAAGATAATCTGCTGAAGCTTGCGATGGCGGACGTGTACAACGTGCTGGCGATCGATCAGGTGCGCCGCCACATGCCGCGCAATACGAAAATCATGCCGGTGTATTGTACGGATACGGAAATACTGGAACTGATCGACCAGTATTACGATTATGAAATTTCCGTGGATGGGATTTTGCGCGAAATCGAAACCGGTATTCGCGACAATACTAAACTCGATGGCCGTCAGGAAGGCTATGTCAATCCGACGGTGCGTCTGGTCAATGCGCTTTTAGTCGATGCGATTAAAACCGGCGCGTCCGATATCCATTTTGAGCCGGAGGGAACGTTCCTGCGGCTGCGCTATCGCGTCGATGGCGAAATGATGCAGATACGCGCCTTCCACCGCGATTACTGGTCGGCGATGGTGATCCGCCTTAAAATTATGTCGGGTATGAATATCGCGGAAACCCGCAATCCGCAGGACGGACGTATTTCTTACAACGTACTCGGCAGGGATGTCGATTTTCGTGTCGCCACGCAACCGACCATCCACGGCGAAAACGTGGTGATGCGTTTGCTCGATAAAGCCAAGTCGCTGGTGCCGCTCGAACAGCTCGGATTTTCCGATCATAATATTACGATTTTGAAGCGGCTCATCAAGCGCCCCAACGGCATTATTATTCTCACCGGCCCGACCGGCAGCGGTAAAACGACAACGCTCTATTCGATCCTGAGCTACATCAACAACATCGAAACCAATATCATGACGCTTGAAGATCCGGTGGAATATCAGATGCCGCTGATTCGCCAGAGCAGCGTGCGCGAAGGCACGGGACTGGATTTCTTAAACGGTATCAAATCGCTGATGCGTCAGGATCCGGATATTATTTTCGTGGGCGAGGTGCGCGATGAAGATACGGCGCTCATGTCCGTGCGCGCGGCGCTGACCGGTCACCAGGTGTTTACAACATTGCATACTAACGATGCGCTTGGTGCTATTCCGCGTTTGTCGGATATCGGTGTGCCTTCGCATTTATTGGCGGGATCGTTGATCGGTTGCCTCGCGCAACGCCTCGTGCGCAAGCTTTGCACGCATTGCAAAAAGCCCTATACGGCGACGGATGAAGAATGCAAAATTTTAAACGTCGATGTATCGAATCCGCCGACGATTTATAAAGCGGAAGGCTGCGAGCACTGCGCTAATAAAGGATATAAAGGCCGGACGGGCATCGTGGAAATTCTTCGCATCGACAGCGAACTCGATGAGTTGATCGCCACCAGTGCTACGCGCCGGGTGATGATGGATTATGCGCTCAGCAGCGGGTTCGTAAATATGCAGCAGGATGGAATACGAAAAGTATTGCTGGGCGAAACCAGTCTTGAGGCGCTTATCAATACCATCGATCTTACGGATAGGTTATAAATGCCCTCATACACTTATCGTGCAATCAATGATGCGGGGCGCTCGGTGCGCGGCTCGATCGTCGCCGACAATGAAATCGATCTGGAAGCGCGCCTCCTGCAAATTAAACTCGATCTTATTGATGCAAAAATAGATAGCGTCAGAAAAAGCGGGCGCGGAAAAATCCGCATCAAGAATTTAATTATTCTGTGTATGCATCTTGAGCAGCTGGATCGCGCAGGCGTGCCGTTGCACGATGCGCTCGCCGACGTGCGCGATGCCAGCGACTCCGGTAAAATGCGCGATATTCTGACCGGCGTTCATGAAGCGGTAAAAAACGGCAGTCCCTTGTCCAAGGCGCTGGAAGCCTATCCCAAAGTGTTTAATGATGTGTTCGTCGGGCTGGTGGCGTCGGGGGAAAAAACCGGTAACTTGTCGGAAGCGTTTACGCATCTTGCCGAGCATTTGAAATGGGCGGCGGAAATTCAACGCAAAATCAAAAAGGCGACGCGCTATCCGATGGTGTTGCTGGTGGTTATTTCCGTCGTGATTACGGTGTTGATGCTATTGGTCGTGCCCAAGCTCGTCGACTTCCTGATGGCGCAGGGCTTCGATTTGCCATGGCATACGCGCGCGCTGATCGCGGTGTCGTGGGCGTTTCAGAATTACTGGTATTTGATACTGGGCCTGCCTGTGGCGCTCGTGACGCTTTTGATTGGCTTATACCGGTGGTCGGAGTGGTGGGCCTACAAAATCGACGCGCTTACGCTGAGGTTGCCGCTGATCGGCCCGGTCATCCGCAAAATCGATATGTCGCGTTTTTCCCACTTCTTTTCCGTGATGTTCAATAGCGGTATCGATATTCTGGAATCGCTCGAAGCTGCGAAAAACGTGGTGCATAACCGCGTGCTGAAAGAAGCGGTGACGCTGGTGAAAACCAGCATCAGCGAAGGCAACAACATGACGGAATCGCTGCGGCTGTCCAATCAGTTTCCCAATCTGGTGGTGCGGATGTTTAAAGTCGGAGAGGAAAGCGGTAACATTAAAGAGGCTCTTGAGAACATCAACTTTTTCTATACGCGTGAAGTCAATGATTCGGTGGAATCCATGGTGGGTGCGATCCAGCCGATATTGACGGTGGTGATGGGCGTGCTTATTTTCTGGGTTATTGCGGCCGTATTCGGTCCGCTGTATGAATCGTTCAGTAAAATCAAATTCTGATCATATGCGGTTTAGGAAGCCTATAGACAACCAAAATAAACCCGAAAGGGCGGGAGGCTTACCGGATTTCGCCACCGCCGTTAATGCGATAAAATCCAGTGTCGGTACATTATTTACCGGCGGCGACCCCAGCAAACTCAAATTAAATAAATTCCGCAAAGGCGCCAGATTTTGTCTTTTTGTCGGAGATGAAGGCGCCATTCTTGTCTACATGAAAAGCAATGTGGTGCTAAGCCGCCAGTTCGTTCCCGACACCAGCGAACAAAATCTGGATGAGCTAAGACGCAGCCTCGAAGTGGATACGCAGGCTCCCGTGTCGCTTATTATTGATAATCTCGATCAGACGTATGTGCAGCAAAGCCTGCCGCCCGTAAGCGCCATCAGCGTCAAAAAGTTGATGAAGCGGCGTCTTGAGCGCGATTTCGGTGCGAACGATATTAAGGGTGCCGTGTTGCTGGGGCGTGAAAAAACCGGCAGGAAAGACTGGAACTTCCTGATGGTTTCCATCGAGAAGAATATGCAAATTTCTCTATGGCTCAATTTTGTATATAACCTGCCCAATCGCTTCGTCGGCATTTATCTCGCGTCGATTGAAACGGAAAATATTCTGAGGAAGCTTGAGCACGCCATGGGCGCGCCGCAAGGCGCTGCCGCATCAAAATGGAAATTTTTCGTCAGTCATAACAAGGTGGGCGGTTTCCGGCAGGTGATACTGCGTGACGGACGCATTGTTTTTACGCGTATGGCGCAACCGATTGGGGAATCCACGCCGGAAGTGATTGCGGGGAATATCGAGCAGGAAATGCAAAGCACGATCGAGTACATGAAGCGATTGTCTTTCGATCCCAAGTCCGGCCTCGATATTTACATTATTGCGGGCAGCGCCATTAAACCCGTTATTGATAAATCGAAATTCGCCATCAAGAATTTTTTTATTTTGACGCCCTACGAAGCCGCCGGGTATCTCGGCATCGAAGGAGCGACGCAACCGACCGATCAGTTCGGCGACGTGATTCTGGCCGCCAGTATCAGCTCCAGCGTAAAGCACGTGCTGACGTTTAATACGCCGGAATCAACCAAGTTCAATAAACTATACACTATTTTTCATGCGCAGCGCGCGGTGGCGGCTTTGGTGTTGTTGGGCATGACCCTCTATCTCGGCGCTGAACTTATGGACATTTATTCCCTGTACAGAACGGCGGATGAAATAGCGGACAACCATACCCGTTTTAAGTCAAAACTGGATGTCGTACATGCGCAGATAGACAGGGATCATATCGATATCTACCGGACATTGGATACGATTGATTTATATCAGGCGCTCGAACAGCATAGGGTTTCACCGCTGGTGTTCATAGAGAAAATCGAAACCGTTATTAAGCCGCCGATCATTGTAAAATCAATTGACTGGGCCATTGATGATAAGGTGAATGTGGATACCCCGTCTTCGCCCAAGATTAACGTAGTATTCGTGCTGGAATTTCCAGACGTCAAGACGCCTGAGGCGTGGCGCGCAGTATCGAAGAAATTTCTGGCCGATATTAAGGCCGCCTTTAAGGGATATGACGCGAGTTTTACCAAGGTGCCCGCCGGATTATCGGAAGCGGAAAAAATTGACATGACGTTTGACGCGCCGGCGGCGAAGACTCCGGCACCTGACACCAATAGGGAAGTGCAACTGACGATAAGAGAACTGTGAATCGAGTAACCATTTAGGCGATATGCAAGTAAAGCAATTTAAAAACCGTACGCTAAACGAAACCGCCATTTTCATTGCGTTGATGGTGGTGCTGACGGTTATTGCCTATTTGCTGAATATGGTAGGCGACGATTATACGCAAAGCAATACTCAGGCGAAAGCGCAGCTTGAAAAAATTGAGGAGGAGTTCAATAGCCTGCAGCAAAAATACACTTTCGTGACTCAGAATGCCGAGTTGTATAAAGAGGTGGCAAAAAAGCAGGAAGAGGGCAAGTTTCTTATCGGCCGCCAAATCATGTTTGAAAAATTTAATCAGTTTCGAAGCCAGTTCGATTTGAGCAATTTGCGCTTGAGCGTGTCGCCGGTTCAGGAGGTAAAAAATCCCAAGTTCAAACGCAAATACAGCGCAGTCAATTTCAGCGACGTCAACATCGAGCTTGATGTGCTGTATGATGAAAACGTGTATGAGTTGCTTAACGCTATGCAGCGCGAATTATCGGGCGTATGCATTATCTCCCATCTTAGCATGTCATTAGCCAAGCCGCTCGATGATGGAATTCTAAAAGCCATAAGCACCAGCGGAACCTATCCGCTTATCAAGACGGCGATCAAATTTAACTGGTACAGCATTAACCCCGTGGAATCTAGCGATGCAAATGATACTGCAAACAAAAAATGATCCGCGCGAGATGCTGCGGAGGATTTGCGGGAGGGGATACCCCGTTCATTCTCTTGGCGGCGTGCTGCTGTTTTCTTTTGTCCTCTTTTGGGGTACGCAGTCGTTACTGGCGCAGAATAATGCCCCCATTATCGATACGCCACTGGTGACCACGCCTGATATTTCCGCGCCGCCGGAACTCCCGGTGACCCCATCCGTAATCGCGCCGCCCGAAGCTCCGGCAGGGCAGCCGGTAATCGCACCGCCGCAAGCCCCGGCCATAGCTTCCGCACCCTCGATAATCGCTCCGCCCGTAGCGCCGCTAGTGCCGCCGCTGGATCAGGTTATTCCACCTGTGAAAGCGGTGGAGGTTCCGCATACTAATCCGGTTGTTCCTCCGGCGCTAAAGGTTGGGCCCAGCACCGCGAAGCGCGATGATGAAATCATTCCGAAGAGTTTGTTCCTGTCGGATGAGGATAATATCCGCATCAGCAATGCCATCGCCGATTTCCATAACCTTATATCCGCTCGCGATAAGGGTGATGTCAGAAATGATAGTCAATCTATAACGGATATGAATGATACGAAGGCGCCGGGAGCGGCAAAAGAGGTGGAGGAGGGGGATTTTATCTATCCGCAATTCTTCCTTGCGTCATTGGTTTATCGCTCGCCGGATGATTGGCTGGTCATTGTCAATGGGAGGAAAATTACTCCTCAGACCATCGACGATCAGTCGGAAATTACGGTAACGGCGATCGATAACGATAAGGTGCTGCTTAAATGGAAACCTGCCAACATGGCGCATGTGATGGAAATCTGGGATAAGCTTACCGCCAGCCAGCAAACCAAGCCGTCGAACGATGAAAATACTCCCGCCCAAATGACCTTCGATACTAAAGTGCTTGATAAAGTTCCCGACGTTCCTGTACTGGTGGATAAGGAAAGGAAGGTGGTTACGTTTATTCTGCGCCCCAATCAGACGTTTTCTTCTTTTGCGATGCAGGTGCTCGAAGGCAAAGTTGCGCCGGTGACATTGCATGCCAAACATAAATCTCTATTGCCTATAGTCGCTCCAGTGCAAGTTGCCAAACCCGCGAATGTAAATGTTGCGCCTCCACCTGTGGATGATAGTAATACCGGCCTGAATGGCCTTATGAAAACGATAGAAAAACAATCGAGCGAGCCAAAGCAATGATGACATCTCCTTTATTCGTTTCAGATATTCATAAGTCGTATAATAAACGCAAAGTGCTTGAGGATATTACATTCTCGCTGGTGCCAGGAGAAATTTTTGGGCTGATTGGTTTGAACGGTGCGGGCAAGACGACGCTGATTAAAATCGTGCTCGACCTGATTAAAGCGCAGCAGGGCAAGGCACGTATTTTCGGTCTTGAGACCACGGATTTGAATTCACGGAAAGCGCTTTCGTATTTGCCGGAGAAATTTCAGCCGTCGCGGTATTTGCGCGGCATGGAATATCTCGATATTGCGCTTGCGTATTACGGAAAAAAACTCGATCCCGTGCAGGCGAAAGCGATGGCGGCGAAGCTTGACCTCGATCCTTCGGTGCTCGATTCGCGTGTGGGCTCTTATTCCAAAGGTATGGGGCAGAAGCTCGGGCTAGTCGGCGCATTTCTGGTCGATGCGTCATTGCTGTTGCTGGATGAGCCGATGAGCGGCCTCGATCCGCGTGCACGCATCATGCTTAAAAACGTGCTACTGGATGCGCGCGCGCAGGGAAAAACAATTTTCTTCAGTTCGCATATTCTCTCAGACATTGACGAGATCTGCGATCGTATCGGCGTGATTCACGATGGGAAATTATGCTTTATCGGCACGCCCGCCGAATTCAAATTGCGCTATCCGAACAGTTCGCTGGAGCAGGCGTTTTTGCATTCTATCGCGGCGTAGCTTTTGCTGGAGCGGCGTGGCCGAACAGTTTCATCAGGGTAAAAATCGTGGTAAGTGTGGTAACGTAAACCAGTAATTGTATCCCTGTAGGGCGTTCGGAGTAGCCGATCAGCGTGTGTAATGTTTTTCCGGCGATGCTGCCGTCCGATATAAATTCCGACGTATTCCACACCACATGCGAAAGCACGTTTACCAGCCCCGCCTGCTGTAGGAATGCGACTGCCTGCGCCGCCATACCTGCGGCCAGCAACGCGATCAGCCCGCTGGTGACGGCAAACAGGTGGCGCGTATGAATACGAAGTAGCCCAAAATACATCATGGCGCTGACGCCCGCGCCAAGCAGTAAACCCAGCGCGCCGCCGATGAACATGGAGCCGACGCTGTTGCCGCCGGACAAAGCGATGCCATAAAGAAACAACACGATTTCCGATCCTTCGCGCAGCACGGCGACACCAACGACGATGGAAAGCGCCATGAGGGTTTTGCGCCCATGGCTCACATCTTCGCCGAGCGATTTCATTTCCATGGCGATATGGCGGCCTTCGCGCGCCATCCAGACATTGTGCCAGGTGAGCATCAGCACGGCGACGGCCATAATGGATGCGTTGAATAATTCCTGCCCCGCACCTTCCATCATGGTGGCGATGGAGCTGGCAAAGGTCGCCACCACGCAGGCGCCGATGACCCCAGCAATGATGCCGTACGCAACCCACAGGCCACGCCGTGCTACGCCGCGCGTGGCAGCCATGACGATGCCGACGACGAGTCCGGCTTCAATGATTTCACGAAAAACGATAATGAGTGTTGCGAGCATGTGGGTTCCTAAAAATGCATTTCGTATTCGACGAGTACGCGCGCGGCACTTTGCGCGCTAGCGTCGCTTACACCGAAGAAATATCCGGCCTGATAATTGAAATGTCCGAACAATTTTCCATACACGGCGGGGCCGATATAATGTTCCTGATCGTTGAATTTTCCGAGTTCCGGGCCTTGGCCGAAATCGCTTTGCAGCTCAATGCCCGGCTGGAAATATTCGTTATAACGATAGCGCGTATTGAGCAGAAGCACGTAGTCCGGGCCGCCGGTATGGCCGGAATTCTTGCCGACATTCTGGGTGAATCCGATATTGGCGATGCTGGTGATTTTACCAAAGTCTTTCTGCAATAGCAATTTGGTTTCCACGGAATCCGATAGATGGCTGATCGTAGAAAAATCATATGCCACCAGCATGCCGGAATCGAGCCAGTTTTCACCGGACTCAAAAAACTGGAAACGGTTTTCGATTTCTAAATCTTCCAATTTAAGCGCATTATCCGGATCTTTGGCAAAGCCGCCGCTGACTTCTACTTCCCAGCGCGGTGTGAGTCCGGCTTCAAGCGCCACTTCGTGATCCTGCGCGTTATTTTTATCCGAATGGGTATCGAACGTACGGCTGCCGTTATATTCTATCGAAAGCTCACGGTATTCGACGTTGGGCGAATAGATTTCATCCAGCGCGAATGCCGGGCTGAATGCGAGTGATGCTGTGAGTGCGGTAGCGTAGGTATAGAAACGTACAGACATTGGAGAGACCCTCATTTTACAACAATAGTTCCGGTGGTGGTATCGCGGTGGAAATCATCGAAGTATCCGTATTGGCCCGCATCAAGCGGGCCAATGAACACAATGATTTCGCTGTTGGCGGCGACTACTTTTTCACGGTCTAAATCCGAACTTTCAAATTCTGCCGGTGTCGCATCCAGATTTTTAACGGTGATTTTTACTTTCTCGCCTGCCGGGATGGT
>Ga0206856_10424_pt1 | contig 10405 bp, 7 predicted proteins | sample Alteio_BWOrgCont_48_FD_152630 | JGI IMG/M metagenome (GOLD analysis project Ga0206856, IMG submission 152630) | Enriched cells from forest soil in Barre Woods Harvard Forest LTER site, Petersham, Massachusetts, United States -... | ecosystem: Environmental > Terrestrial > Soil > Temperate forest >...
GTATATACCTACAGGGTTCACGCCCAACGGAGATGGTATCAACGATGTGTTTAAGCCTGTGGGAGAAGGTATGATAAGCTATACGATGCATATCTTTAACCGCTGGGGTAACTTGGTATTTACCTCCGGAGATATTAATATAGGCTGGAACGGCAGGATAGGAGGTACGCCTGGCCCTGAGGATGTGTATATCTACGACATAGAGGTGGTAGATAACTTTGGTAATGCTCATAGTTATATCGGGCAGGTAGCCTTATTGCAGTAAGAAGTTATCATAAATAATCAAAGAGAAAAGGCCCGAATATTCGGGCCTTTTCTCTTTTAACGTTCATTAAATTATTTACTTTTCGATACCTTCTTCTTATCCGTTTCTATAGGCTTTCTGAAAACAACATGGTTATCGAATACATCCATAACAATATCTGAATTACGTTCTATTTTACCCGATAGGATTTCCTTGGATAATTCATTAAGCACCTGCTTTTGTATAAGTCTTTTAATAGGCCTGGCACCATAAGCAGGGTCATAACTGCTACTGGCAAGCCATTCCATAGACTCTTCAGTGGCGCTTAGTTTAATATTGTCCTGCAGAAGGCGGTTAACAACATTGTTGAACTGTATACCTACTATTTTAAGTACATCCTTTTTATCTAACGGAGAAAACATAATAGTCTCATCTATACGGTTAAGAAATTCCGGCCTAAGGGTTTTTCTTAAAAGATCAAGTACTTGCATTTTTGTCCTTTCAAATACTTTGCTCTTCCCTATTTTTTCAATGTCATCATAGTTTTCCTGTATAATATCAGATCCTATATTGGATGTCATGATGATGATAGTATTCTTAAAATTAACCACCCTTCCTTTACTGTCTGTAAGCCTTCCGTCATCCAGCACCTGCAACAGAATATTATACACATCGTAGTGGGCCTTTTCTATTTCGTCCAAAAGTATTACGGAATAGGGTTTGTGTCTTACAGCCTCTGTTAACTGGCCTCCTTCTTCATAACCAACATATCCCGGAGGAGCTCCAACCAGCCTTGAAACACTGTGTTTTTCCTGGTATTCGCTCATGTCAATACGTATCATATTGTTTTCGCTTGTAAATAAGTATTCTGCAAGCGCCTTCGCGACTTCTGTTTTACCAACACCTGTTGTACCCAGGAAAATGAAAGAACCAATAGGTCTTTTTGTATCCTGCAACCCGGCGCGGCTCCTGCGTATGGCATCAGATACAGCTTCTATGGCTTCATCTTGTCCTACAACACGCTTATGTAGTTCATCTTCCAGGTGTAAAAGTTTTTCTTTTTCACTTTGTAACATACTCTTCAGGGGTATGCCTGTCCAGTGAGATACAACTTCGGCTATGTCTTCCCTGTCAACTTCCTCTTTAAGCATTTGAGAACCCTTGGATTTTATGGTATCCCATTTTTTCTCCATCTCAGTAAGCTTAGCTTCAGCCTCTTTTATCTTGCCGTAGCGTATTTCAGCAACTTTACCGAAATCACTTAAACGTTCGGCCTGTTCAGCTTCCAGTTTAAGCGTTTCCATGTCTTGTTTTATTTTGTGTATGGAATCTACTACATCTTTTTCAGATTGCCACTGCGCTTTAAGGTCAGAGCGCTTGTCGCTCAGATCGGCTATTTCCCTGTTAAGGCTGCTTAGCTTATCCTTGTCATTTTCGCGTTTTATGGCTTCGCGCTCTATTTCAAGAAGGCGTATCTTTCTTTCCATCTCATCGAGTTCTATTGGCAACGAGTTAAGCTCGAGCCTTAGCTTGGAGGCCGCTTCATCTATTAGGTCAATTGCTTTGTCGGGTAAGAACCTGTTGTTTATATAACGCTGAGATAACTCGACCGCTGCAACTATAGCCTCATCTTTAATACGAACCTTGTGATGTGTTTCGTATCTTTCTTTTATTCCCCTTAGGATTGCGATAGCGGCATCTTCGTCGGGTTCATCCACCGTTACCTTTTGAAAACGTCGTTCCAGCGCCTTATCTTTTTCAAAATATCTTTGATATTCATTCAGGGTTGTTGCACCAATGGCTCTCAGTTGACCTTTTGCAAGGGCAGGTTTAAGTATGTTGGCTGCATCCATGGCTCCTTCGCCACCACCTGCACCTACAAGGGTATGTATTTCATCAATAAAAAGAATTACATCATCGGCAGAAGTTACTTCTTTTACAACAGATTTGAGCCTTTCTTCAAACTCTCCTTTGTATTTGGCCCCGGCAATAAGCGCTGCCATATCCAAAGAGAATATCTTCTTGTTCTTGAGATTTTCAGGTACATCTCCATTCACTATACGTTGCGCCAGGCCTTCTGCAATGGCCGTTTTACCTACACCAGGTTCCCCTACCAATATCGGATTGTTTTTTGTCCTTCTCGATAGTATTTGCAATACGCGGCGTATTTCTTCGTCTCTGCCAATAACAGGATCAAGCTTGCCATTTTCTGCCATATCATTTAGATTAATGGCGTATTTACCAAGCGCATTATACGATTCTTCCTGGCTGGCACTGGTGACTGTGCTGCCTTTTCTTAGTTCCAATATGGCCTTTTTAAGGTCTTTTTCTGTAATGCCATTATCCTTCATTAGCTGAGCCACAGTGTCTTTCGTGCCTAATATGCCAAGTAAAAGGTGTTCTATAGATACATAATCATCCTTAAACTCCTTGATAAAGCCATTGGCTTTAACCAAGGCCTCATTAGCCTGTGGAGAAAGGTATTGCCCTGTGGCATTATCTACCTTGGGATAGCTTTCTGTTATTTTATCAAGTGCTTGCTTAAAAACAGGCAGGTTTACATTCAGTTTCTTTAAAAGAAAGGGTGCTACGTTGTCATCTACTTCGAGTATGCCCCTGAGTATATGTCCGTTCTCTATGGTAGGACTGCCATGGCTCACAGCAATTTGCTGAGCCTGTTGTATGGCTTCCTGAGATTTTAGTGTTAGATTATTTAAATTCATAATTTCGATTTTATACTATTACAGTATCAAAAACCGTTCCAGTAATTAAGTCGGAAAAAATGGCAGATAATCTATATTTATCTGGAAATCAGAAGTTTTGAAAACTCCGTTTTAGAGTCTTTTGGGGTTATCTGCATAATATAGAAGCCTTCGGGCAGTTGAGAGGTGTTTAAATGATCTCCTGAAAAGTTAAGGTTTTCATACCATAAACGTCCATCAGAAGCATAAATACGCACTATTGTATTGGATAACATGGCTTCACTAAGAGTCACTTCATCTCTGGCTGGATTAGGGAATATTTCTAAATCAGATTTTTCAGCAGATACTTCATTGATAGCGTTAAAAAGTTTATTCCCAAAAACTGGCCGCATCATTATAGAGCCGGTGAAGCTGGAGTAATTCCATCCGTAACCAACATTATAAAATACTTGGTTCTCGTGGTCATTGTTCATATCATACCCAATATTAATAGAGTCACCTGATGTTGTAACGATGCCTACATAAATGATGCCACTTACAGTTGGTGGATATTTAAACTTATAATATGTAAACTGGTCAAGGGATGTATAGTCAGGACTATATAGGGTGGAATCCTCCATGATAGGATTGTTTGCAGGCTGCCCAGCTGCGTCGGCCCATACAGCAAGCCTAAAGATGTATCCCCTTGTATTAGCCAAAACATAATTGAAAAACATTTGTATACCAAGGAGTGTATCTTTCTTGTTAAGTGTAATTTGCTCAGCAAGTTGTGTAGGAGTACTGTTGAAAGGTATCACAGAATAATTGGCTTCTGCGGTGCCATCATCATAAGCATAAAAATTCGAAAATGTTTGGGCAAAGCGTAATGTATCATTCCATGGGTCAAAATCAGGAGAGGCTGTCATCTCATAGGTAATTGCCCAAGTGGCAGGACCAGTTGGCGCCGAATAAATAAAATTAAGCGGAGGCTGGCATTGAGGTGTATAGCTGTTGTACCCATTTGTATAGAAGGGTTGAAAGTTATTAACGCCACCGGAATAACCCGAATTAAGATTTGGTGCAGGACCAATTATTGTGTCTTTATATAAAGTGTTTAGTGCAACGGTATTATTATTGCGCTCATAAATAAAAACACTTGATTTTAAATCGGTTGATTCAAATTGCTCCCAAGGCTCATACTCATAATTGGTAAGCATCGAAGGTGATTCGTATACAAAGGCTATATCTGATTGAGATGTATCGGTATAGCTCCTGAACTGGTTTAGGTATACCTCATCAATATGCCAGTGATCGAGGTTACCGGCAGTGCAGGCATAGCTTCTAAACCTGAACTGGAAAGCATTAAGGAAATATTGTTCGCTTGCAACGGGGATGAGTACATAATGAAATCCTGTATCCGGGGGTGCTGGCTCGTATCCCAGTTGATACCATACTTCTGTCCATGTTTTGCCGTTGCTAAACTCCAATACAAGCGAGTCATTGGTTTTAGGATAGCTGCCAAGGCCTCCGGCCTCCCAGTAAAAGCTAAAATATACTGAATCGGCTGGTGCGTAAGAACCCAGGCCAATATATTGTGATGTAAGCGTATCGGCAGGATATGACCCATTGGATGCCGCCTCCGGGTTATAGGGCAGGCCATAAGAATTAACTCCGTCAAAAGTAGCTACGCCAAGGGTATGGGGGCAAATAGGGTAGGTATAGTTTGTAAATACCCCTCCGTTTATCCATAATGCTGTATCCGGGAATGGAGATGGTTTTGAAAAATCATCGAGAAAAGGAAGCTTGAGTACTTTTATCGGATTGGGTGGGGGAGGAGTTATCCTGTTTACAGTGTTTTGTTTGGCTATTTGTACCAAAACGGGATTCGTACCCAGAGGAGATAAATGGTCAAAATGCACCTGTGCATGAATACAAAATGGAACAAAAATGAATAGTAAAAAGTAATTTACCTTATGCATAAGCGTCAGCCTGAATGCGAATATAACGTAAAATTTGCGCTGAAATTGTGAGCAGAAGAATCTAAGGGAATAATACAATACAATAAGGCCAAAGATACTGCCGGGTTTATCTGTATAATTGAGTGCATTTTTTCTAAAAGGCAGGGGCTTTGATTATCAGTTTTTGTAGCATAAGGTAACCGGATATTCGCATTGTTACGATATTTACTAATAAGACATCAGGCAACTTTATTATTTTAGCAAATTGTAAATCCCTAGAATGATTAAGAAAACCATAAAAAAGATTGTTAAAGAAAGTGTTCTTCCCATTGCTTATGCAATGGGTGGTGCAAGATTACTGAGGGGAATATCGCCCGGAAAGAAGCTGATTATACTATATCATGGTATATCAGACTGCGATTGTTTTAATATAAACAAAAGGCATCTCACAGGTAGGGAGTTTGAACAACACTTACAGTATTATAAAAAGTACTTTAATGTGGTCTCATTGGCCAAAATCGCACGTATGAGAAACGGATCTCAGGTCGCGGAGAGGCCTACTATCGCTCTGACCTTTGATGATGGATTTGAAAATAATTTGAATGTAGTATTGCCCTTGCTTGAAAAATACAACGCACCCGCCACATTTTTTGTAACTACCGCTCCTATAGAAAAGGAAGAGGATATACTAAGTTGTGAATTACTGGAAATTGGTTGTGCTTATGCAAAGGGCGATACGGTATACCTGGGTAAAACAGCTTTTAAGAAATATGGAGAGTACGAGTGGCTTTCATCTGACCACAAAAATATATATGACTTCTTCCAGATGCAGACTCCCGATGAAAAGGCAAGCATAATTAAAGAATGGAAGGAGAAACATAAGCTTGATGAGCTTATTAAAAAGGTAAACCGAGAGTGTTATGGACTAATGAATAAGCAACAATTGAAATTAATTGCAGCTTCTCCATTAGTAGAAATAGGATCACATGCCCATTCTCACCATTATCTTACTCTTTTAAATGATAAGGAATTGAGGTTTGAATTGTCAAATAGTAAAGCAGTGTTGGAAAAAATTATAGGGAAGAAGATACAATCTATTGCTTTCCCCAATGGACGCTACAATAAACGTGTGCTTGAGCTTTGCCGCCAGGAAGGGTATAAAAACCTGATCAGCGTTGGATTGAATGAGAAGGGCGATAAAGAAATATCAGATCTTTTTCCAAGGGTAGACACTGGTAATGCAAATGGCGTGGCTTTTAACATGCTTACACTTAACCGATATTTCGGCATTCACGGATTTTAAGGTCTGTTTTGTAAGTTCTTCAAGTATGACAAATAATAGGATCGCTAAAACATTTAAGGGTTTATTGGCAATAGCAATGAATCCGTGGTTGCTTAATCATGTGCTGGCCGATAATACTTTGTGGGAAAAGGAAGTGGCGAAAAAATATAAGATCAAAAGTCTACCAGTGGTCGATATTAATGAACTCTTACCTGGTTTTAAAGAGGAACTTTCAACGTTTGCATTTCTTGAGGGAGGATCTCTTCCCAGTGATCTGGCTTTAATACGTGGACTATGTAAAACAGTTGAAGGGTGTAAGTTCTTTGAGATTGGTACCTGCCGCGGTGAAAGTGTTGTTAATGTTGCAGATATATGCAAGATGTGCTATACACTCGATCTAGATCCGAAGAATATCGCAGACGAGGCTGAAAGCAAAACCATTGCCTTCTTTTCAAAAGGTAATAAGGATATAAAGCAATTATACGGAGACTCAAGAACCTTTGATTATGCAGGGTTAAATCAAAAATTTGACGTGATGTTCATTGATGGTGACCATCATTATGAATTTGTAAAAGGAGATACGGAAAACGTATTTAAGCATTTGGTGCATGATAAGTCCATTGTTATATGGCACGATTACGGTTATGATCCGGTGACTCCTCGCTTTGAGGTTTTATCGGGTATATTGGATGGTATTCCCTCTCACCTAAAGAAAAACCTGTATCATGTGTCCAATACCATGTGTGCTATATATATAAACAAGGTTTTGCCAACAAAAGAATTGTCGGAAGCACGTATCCCGAATAAAAAATTCAATATTAAAATAGAAAGCAGGCCTCTATAAAGGCCTATCCTGGGAACGCCTACTTAGTGCTATCTATAGCGCCGTTAAGCCCTCTGCCCACCACAAGATCAATTATAGATCCTTTAGGGATCATTGCGCCAGGTGCTATTGTTTTCCCTTTGTATACTTGCCTTAACACACAATCTACGCATTGATCTGTTTGGTAGATTATGCCTCCCAATTTAAGTCCTTCATTTTCCAGCATACCCTTTGCCTGGCGTAGTGATTTGTCTACTAAATTAGGTACCTCTACCTGTGGTGGCACAGATGAAGTTATGTAGAGGTATATGTTACGGCCATTTTTAACGTGGGCCCCAGCGTATGGGTTTTGGTTTATAATCGTCCGTGGGGGAAGTTTCGCATCATACTCTGAATCTATGATTACGTAATTAAGATGCATGTCTTTTAGCATCTCTTCAGCTTTATTAAGGCTCATTTTATTTAAATCTGGTAGTAATGAATAATCTCCGTGGCGCGTGTAATAGGAGAGAAAAGTAACTGCTCCCCAAAAAAATGCAATTACAACAATCACTGCAATGGCAAGGTTTTTAAAGAATAATTTGCTTTTCAAAAAATCTGTTAGCTCGGACATTTTATTTCAGCTTTTTTGTTTTCGTAAATCCGTAATTCAAAATGTTATCAATAAATTGAAATGGGGTATACCCGTTTATTGCTGTTTGATGAAAGATACATGTTGCAGGCGTCATTCCAGGCAGCGAATTTACTTCAATAAAGATAACTTCTACCTTTCCGTTTTTGTATATGCGTACAAAAGCATCTATGCGTGCATAGCCATCAATGTCGAGCAGTTTAGCAGCTTTTTTTAATTCTTCTTTTACTGTGTTTGATATTTTTTGGCGCGCTGCAGGGTTCTTAGCATAACGCGCAGGGGTAATGTTTTGTCCCTCCCCAGCCAGAAATTTTTCTTCTAAGGATAATACATCTCCTTCGGATAGGGTCTCTGAGGCTTCAAAGAGTTCGTATGTTTTGCCTTTTTTTGTGGCATGTGTTAATAGCCCGCCAGTCACCTCGAGCATGTGCGCTGCACTTTTCTTACGGATCAATTCCTCTGCCAGAAAAGCTGTTTTTATTGGGAACTCCTCCTTGGGTTTTATTTTCAGTATTTCAGATGCGGCGGCATCTTTTCCTTCCGTTTCACGGAATACTAGCTTAACGTATGCGTCAAACTCTTTGATATCGTGTATCTTTTTTACAGCTGAACTGCATCCATCGTCAATTGGCTTGGCAATAAAGGGAAGTCCCAATTGCTTTTCAATATTTTTAAAAAGCGAAATGGTTTCTTTTAAGCAGTCCTCTTTTTTTACAATTATATCCTTAGGAACCAGCAATCCATTTTTCTCAAAAAGCCTGTTCGTATTGTATTTGTTGATAGTTATTGCTGATGTGGCAGAAGAAGATCCGTTAAATGGTATACCCAGTTTATCCAACTCTTTTTGAACAGTTCCGTCTTCTCCGGGTCTTCCGTGCAATGCGATAAATACAGCATCAACTTCTTTGGTAAGCTCTGCGTAACTAATCTTTTTGGGAGACATAAGGCTATTGCCGCTTGCGAACTTTTGTGTTATGCTCTCTGCGTTTTGCTGTATTCTCTTAATAAATGGATGAATACTGTAATGCTCTATCTTCTCTTTTATATCGTCAGCATTGTCCTTCAGCAATATATTTACTGGTATCTTGTAAAGGGAATATTCTTTGTCATTACCGCTAAGAAATACTGGGAATGGCTCATACTGGCTGGAGGATGAAAGCTTTTCGTAAATGTTTCTACCGCTTTCAACAGATATATGTCTTTCAGAAGAATAGCCACCTAATATAACAGCTACTTTCTTTTTTCTTGTGGATGAACTCTTTTCATCATGCATCAGGTCATCAAGCCTGGTAAGCAATTGGCCATAATCAGGATTATTCATAGAAGACAAAATCCTCTGCCTGATGGAAGTGTGAATGATGTAGGTGAGAAAACGTGAAGGATTAAGCCCAATCTCTGCCGCCTGGTGAAAAAAGAAAGAAGAGGGTAACATTCCTGATGTAGTATTGGGGTCATTCAGAAAAACCTTGCCTTCATCTGTAATAAAGCCATCTATGCGAGCATATACATTGAAGTGCATATTGATAAATAGCTTACAGCAATCCTTGGCTATAGTTTCTATTTGTTCCGAGGGTAGGTCTATTGGGGTAATTTTGCGCGAAAGCCCCGGTAGATATTTTGATCGGTAATCATACAGCTCTTGTCCTTTGCGTATTTCAGTAGGTGGCAATGCAACCGGATTATTGTTTTCATCCTGCACCACAATACATGAAAATTCCTTGCCTCTTAAAAAGCTTTCGATCAATACTTCGCTTTCTCCCTGGTGGGCCTCCAGGAATACATCATCACTTGCTTTTTCAAAATAAGAGCTGATCTTTTTTAATAATTCTTCAGGGTGATAGACGGTAACTTGTTTTCCGGGAGATATCATATTCATTGGGAAGCCAATGCCTTCGCGTATATCACTTATGTCGCGTATGTATATAACCTGCTCCTTTCGACTCATAATCTTCCATTCCGTCGATTTTAGTTTTCTTATGAAGAAGCTTTTCAATAATGCCTTTTCAAAGGACGCATAATCATCGCTTGTAAGTACTGTGGCTCCGATAGAAGAACCCTGGTTGGCAGGCTTAATTACACAAGGGATACCCATGCCTATTTTTACTGCATCGTAGAGTTTTTTAATACCAGAGGTGTGTAAGCCATCTTCTCTTTTTACAATAATAAAGTCAGGAACATCATAGCCGGAATCCTGCATCCACATACGCTGTGTAGCTTTGTTCATACCTAATGCAGTAAAAATAGGCATGGGTATCCGAATAAGGTATCTTATAATAGTCAAGCAAGCCTTGTATACTGCCATCTTCTCCGCCAGCGCCATGCAGGCATAAAAAGGCAAAATCTATTTTATTCTTTAATTCATCGGCTTTAATAGGTGTTCCAATTTCCTTCAGCAGCTTAATAGGATCAACTCCTTTGAGCGATTCTGCATAAACCTGGAAACCATTAGGAGTAGGAGGCAGGTATTTTACAGGAGGATAAAAGTCGCGTATGCTGCCTTTGTATATATATTTCCAGTCGAGGATAGCGAAGTTGCCAAAGCTATCGACAAAAATAGGTATGGGTTCAAAAAGCGATTTGTTAAGGTTGTCGTAAACTGTTCTGCCGCCGGCGAAGGATACCTCGCGTTCCCGCGAAAAGCCTCCAAAAATAATACCTACCCGCAGTTTCATATCTTTCTTTTTCTAAAAATACAAATATAGGGAATAGTAGTAAGTCATATGTGGTAAGGGATAAGTCAGATTATTCCCACAGTGTTGCTTATAACTTATTCCTTGCTCCTTATC